>OCHI01002576.1_pt1 | contig 10065 bp, 3 predicted proteins | sample 1538691 | NCBI WGS metagenome assembly OCHI01 (sample SAMN04571718, study PRJEB22368) | human gut metagenome | biome: human gut; material: stool | host: Homo sapiens | place: Luxembourg | collected 2012-09-21 | reverse complement strand
AATCACCCGTCTGACGACGAGTGGCAGTCGGGTGGCGGCGTTAAGGTTACGTCGAACGGATTGTTGCAAAATTGTGCCGTTTTCAACTGTGCCGCTTCCGATAAGGGTGGAGGAGTTTACTTAGCTCCGGGCGGCCGGATTACCGGTTCGATAGTTTATAATAACGTGGGAGCCAATGGCGGAGGTATTTATGCCGACGACTCTTCGATGGTCGTAAATTGTACGGTGGTCGATAACACGACTGTGAACAATGGCTCCGGTGGTGGTATATCGATAGGCGTGAAGCCGATTATCATCAATTCTGTATTCTGGATGAACGATTCCGGTAACGGAAAAAATATATACGGAAACATGTCCCAGCAGGTCGATACGACCTTTACGGGCGTGCGGTATCAAAACTATATCTTTAATCATTGTGCGGTCGAAGGTATCAAAGTCGTGGGTTTCGGAAACATGGCGTTGACGAGTACGAATGAGAATACATCGACCATAGTGGGCTTGAATGCTCCCGGTTTTACCGACCCCGATAATCTCGATTTTACTTTGAAACGTGTATCGGCGTTGATTCGTGCCGGTATCGGAGCCGAGCAGCCGGGCTCTCCGCTCATGGAGGCATTGCATGTTTCTCGACTCGATTTGCTCGGAACGAATCGTTTTTATAAAGAGGATTCTTCTTTGCGGGATTATTTCGAGATAGGAGCTTTTGCTTATGACGGGATATTTGTTATCGACCCTGCGGGAGATACCGAAGCCGAAAAGGGGGCAGACGGAATCTACCGGTTGTATGTGTCGCAAACGGCACAGGGGTTGGCGAACGGCCGCAGTTGGCGAAACGCTTTGGGCGATATACAGCAAGCTCTCGATTATTTCGGGAATGATGCCAATTTCGAACACGATCCGAATAAGGATACTCGCCGGTGCGAGATATGGGTCTCGAAGGGAACGTATAACCCGAAAACTTCGGTGAAAGAGGATAATTGGGGAACTTCTTTTATTCTTAACAGATATTCATCGATATACGGAGGATTCCGGGGCAGTAACTTACCTTATTACGAGAGTTGGATAGAATCGTTTAAAGTGGAACCCTCGAAGCGTGTCGATGCCACCGGTGTATGGAACAAAGGAGACTATTCCTATACATTGGGCGGCGATGGAGAGATTACCTTTTATCCAGAGGTAAAGGCATTGGAGGACGAACCCTCTTCGTGGTTCTTGCATTTCACGACCGATGAGAAGTCACCGTCATCTCCTGTTGTGACGGTCAATGGCTTCCAACTCCCTCATGAGCTGGAATTGCCGGTCATCGCTACCGACAGCACCACCGAGTATATTTACGATTTGCGCTATCTGGCTATCGGAAATACCGATTGGGCGACATCTCCGGTCATCGAGGCTGTTCGCGTCTCGGGATTACCGGCCGGTGTGAAGTTGTATAGCGCTACGATCGATAATCGCAAGAATTCCACGACGGTATCGACGGAAATTCTCGATACCGATATTCTTCATCAGACTTCTACGGGTGTTCCTTATGATGCCTCGGTGAGCTTGAATAATCTTTCGCAAGCGGAAAAATCGAATACATATTCTTCCAATGTCTCCGATTATTATGCTGCCGGAAATTCGGCAGGAGCATACGGTATGCATTATTGTCTAAGTTCTAAGAGGGCATCTATTACAGTTTCGGGGAACGACGGTGTCGTATTAACAAACGAGAGGCAATGGCTTTTTGGGTGGGATTATTATAATTCATACTTAGGTGCTTATTTCCGTTTTCCACAGGCAGTGAAATACGAAAGAACAAACCCGAGTAATCGGTATTTGCATGCAACGATACATTTTACCTCTTTGATCAAAGAGGACGAGAAAGGCAGGTTGCGTATACAGTTATATTCGACAGCCGGTGTAAGAAAGTCTTTGCTTATAAATGGAGGAGTTAGTAATGGAGAGTACAAACTGACGGTGGATTTAAAGACCGGATTGGTATATAACGGTGCTTCCTCCGTAGAGATTAGTGATGAGGAAAATACATTGTCCGATGGCGATATGCTTTCGCTCGTCTCTGTTCATCCTTATTTCGGTGGAGAAGCTGCATATACCGTGGAAATTAGCGATATAACGATAGACAATAAGAATCAGTCGGGGAATACGGTTTCGGAGTTGGATATTAATATCGTTACGGAAGAAGAAACTCAGGCTATGCCTTCATCGGACCAGTATTACGAAGGGGAGGCATTTTTGAGCGAGCGACCTCGTCAAGATTGGAACGGGAACGGCTTGCTCGAAGATTTCGAGTACGCCAATGAAACGATTCTTTCGGGCGATATAGGCGGCGGTTCCGGTAATTCGCATGTGGCTTATTATGAAGACTCGGAGGCTACTCGCAGGGTTGTACTCGATGGAATAAAGATGGTAAAAGGTAACTCGTCGTGTACCGATCATGGAGGCGGGGCTTTATGTGCTTTGGCTCCGATTGCTTTGCGCAATTGCCAATTGTTGCTCAATACGGCCGATTTCGGGGGAGGAGCCGTGTATGCCAGCGATATAGAGATCTATGGTTCTATATTGGGCGGGAACGAGGCTCCCGGTAAATCGGGAGGTGCGGTCTATCTGCGGGAAGGCGGGAAGTCGCTCATCGTCAATACGGTGATTTACAACAATACGGCATCGACGGGCTCGGCCTATTATGCCGAATCCGGTTCGACATCGCAGTTAATCAACAATACGATCGTGCGTAATGCCCATGCCGAGAATGTGTCGGGCGATGTAACATCGGGTAGTACCGTTTATTCGGCTTCGACAGCCGGTAATAATCTTACCAATACGGTTATCTGGGGGAATGACGATGCCGAACGTATCAATGCAGATCATTGGGAAATTATTACTTCAGCAGCCGATGTCGATGAAGATGCAGGAAATTTCGAGGTCTTTCTGGATCGGGCTAATGAAGCGGTTATGGGGCCTCGGTTCGGATTTCCCAGCGATTATGCCGGAGCGGGAAATTATTTCGCTTCTGCCGATTTCTCTCTGCCTTCGCTCTCGACGCTGGTTAACCGGGGTACGAATGGCGGTACACGCCGACTGAATACGGTTATCGAAATGAATCCCGACGGCTCGGTGAAGAGTACGACAATTACGACGGAACCTGTCGTACTCGATGGTTCCGGCAAGGGATATTATGCCGTGCAGAAAGTGTTGGGACGCGAGAATGTGCCGGATACGCTGAACAGTAAATGGCGTATTACCAAAGAGCCCGATACATATCACATTATTAAGAAAGACGGTGTAGATATGATCGATGTGAAAGAGTGGAAAGAGGGGACGATCGATATAGGGGCTTATGAATATGAAACGGTATCGTTGACTCCTTTCGGCGGTAATATACTGTATGTGAAGAGTTCCGAAGCAGTTTCGGATAAAGAAAACAACGGAGAAACGTGGGAAAGGGCTACGTCTAACATTCATCAGGCTATTCAGGTACTGTTGCTCAGTCCCAATAAAAAAGATAAATATATCAAGATTGCTTCGGGCGACTATGTGCCGTTCCTGCAAGACGGGACAAGCGGTTATTCGTTCGTTTTGGAGAAACCCGATGTGGGAAATCTGGAATACTCGACCAAGAGTTTGACATTGAGGGGCGGATATCCCAACAACATCACGGGGACCGATGTCGCTATGGATAATTTGCGTGATCCTATATTGTACCCGACTTATATCAGAGGAAATCGAAACGATTCGAAACACCTCGTTTATATAGACGAGTCGATGGATACGGCCGGAGAAAACGGGGCGTTGGCTCCTGTAAACATAGAGGGCTTTACTTTTGTCGGTGGAAATGCGGCCGATGCGACAGGCGAGGGTTCGACCGGTGCGGCCGTGTATGCAGCCAATGGCAGTACGACGATTCGGAACAGCGTGTTTGTCGATAATACGGCTGCCGGAGAAAAAGGTGCGGCTGTGTATCTGAATAAAGGCAATATATATAATACCGTGCTTCATTCCAACAAGGCTTGGGGGCTTGCTTTGAACGGGACGGGCAACATTGTCAGCAACACGATAGCCGATAACTCCAAAGGCGGATTGTACGCACGTGGAGCGCTTGTCGCCGAACCTTTGCAGATCTATAACAATATATTTTGGAGGAATTATACTTCGGCTGTTCCTACTGTCGGAGATTTGAACAACCAGATAGATGTGCAGAATGCGACCCTGTACAGCAATGCCGTTCAGGTGGACGATGCGACGGCAGAGCAGCCGAATGCCGAGTATGTTTATTGGAATAGTTCCGCAGGTGTCGTATTGGGCGATAAGGCTGCCAATATCAATAAAACATTAAGTTCCGACAATGAGGATATGTCGTACGGTCCCCGTTTCGAAGCTCCCGATGAAGCGACTCCGTTGGACAAAAAGTATAACATACGTCCGGGACGTAAACTGATCAATACGGGGTATCGATACATGACAGGCGACTCATATAATAAAGCGGAAAACGATAAATGGTACACCGATTTATTTGCGTATTATCCGTTCGGTTCGGTAGAAGAGCCTGTGGCTCCCGGCGATTCGCTGGCGAGAGTTATGTTCGTGGATGCCGGAGGCAATCGTCGTATAGCCGGTAACAGCATAGATATAGGTGCTTATGAGTACCAACGGTTGTTCTATCCTAATTTATATGTGAAGCCTAACGGATTCGGATTGGGTTCCAGTTGGGACGATGCTATGGGCGATTTACAGGAAGCCATTTATTCGGCGTACTATTCGGGAGATCCGGAAGAGAGCGGAACTTATGGTACGGTGTGGGTAGCCGGCGGAGACTACGTTTTGCCTACGACTTTACAGTGGATGGCAAATGTGAAAGTTTATGGCGGATTCCGAGGAACCAACGAAACGAAGCTGACTCAACGTCCCGGTTTGTTGGAAAAGAATGCACCGGAAAGTATCCTTTCGGTAGAGGCGGAAGGGGTTCCTGTCGTGCGTTCGGACAATGACCGTGCCGCCGGGACGATTGTGGAGAATTGGGCGGAATTGAATGGCTTTCATATTACGGGAAGCAAAAACAGCCCGGCGGTGATCGTCGCCGATTCGTTCGCCATCGTCAATAGTGTTATATATAATAATGTGAACCCCGACGGTGCTGTGGTGGAAACGGACGGGTTGCTCTACAATGTTTTGGTACATGACAATACGGTGAAAGAAGGCAGCGCCGCTGTTGTATTGGACGAGCATGCGGCAGCCATTCATGTGACAGCCCCCGGCGAGGGAGCGCAAATCGGCGGTACGGGAAAGATAATCAATACGATAAACGGAGAGGTGACCTCGGTGTCGGGGAATGCTTATAGTCCGCTTTATGTCGGGGATTATATTACCGATGATACACATTTGCGTTATCAGCTATCCGACCAGAAAGATGCAGTCTTGTTTGGAATAGGAGCTTTACAGGAAACAGGTGTAGACCATGAAGGAAATCCGGTGACGACTATCGGTGGATATACAGTGCCTAAGATCAGGAATGGTAAGGAATATACCGATATTATCGATCTGTCTACCGATTGCGATGTGCTGGGTAATGTGCGGCTGTTTACTGATAAGTTTCATGGGGAAGGTGAAGTAATTCGCCCGGATTACGGTTGTTTCGAAACTTGGAATACGACTCCGCAGAAGGTTGTCAACGTGAGCGATAATTATTATCCTCATGCGGGAAGCGTCGTCTATGTCGGCAAGGAAAGTGAAGTGCGGCTGACCGATGCCCTTACGAAAGATTTCGCTCCGTCCTATTTGTTGCTTCACCATGCTGCGGGTTTGCGGACAGGAGAGCATGCTGTATCGCTTTATAATCTGGCCATAGAGCGTGATTTGAAACCGCTTATTAATGATACGACAGCTTCTTGGGATATGGTGAGTCTGCCATTCTCTCTTGAAGTCGGGAACGGTACGATGTTGAACGGCGTTACGATAGACGGTTTACCGGTAGAGGCTATACAGGCCGGAGATGAATCGGGGGACGACAAGAACCGTTTATATTTATACGAGTATGACGGGGCTAAGCGAGCCGAAGATTTGTATAGCGTAGTTGCTCCTCAGAATAGTAAATATTGGGCGTTTGAAAATAACCAGATGGGCGCGAATGTCGGTTATCTCATGGCGACTCCTTCTGCTTCGGATGCGGTGACTGTGCGTTTCTCGAAATCTTCATCGGCATTGCCTGTTTATGAAGAATCGGCAGAAGAAGGGAAAAGCATTTTGTTGAAACAGCATAATTTGAAGACTTTGGTCGGTGGCCGTCCTCATTTTACGTATAAAGAGAATATGGGTTGGAATCTTTTCGGTGTGCCTTATTTGTGCTCTTATACTACCGAAAGAATGAGTATCGACCATATACTCTATACTTATGACCCGGAGGCCAGCCGTTTTGTTTCGATAAATTCGTGGGAAGGAAACACGATTGCTCCTTTCTCGGCGATATTCACGCAGACTGCTACGGTGAAGGAATCGGAGGAACTTCTGTTTGCCAAGCCTGTTATCCCGTTGAATACGTTGCCGGCTCCTCACGGTGTACAGTTGAAAATTTCGGGGAGTAATTTATCGGCGGGTTGCGACTATGTATCGGTTGTTGCCGATAATGTGTACGGAGAACCCATGAATTTCGACATGGGAAACGATGCGTTGAAAATGATGAGTTTCGACCCGAGGATTCCGCAGATTTATGTCTACAATGAAAAGGGAGTCCGATTTGCTCATACTCAAACTGCCGATATCGAAGGGGAAACTCCGGTGGGTATCTATACCGGCGAATCGGGAATTTATGAAATATCGTTGACCGAAGATTCGGAATATGATCGTTATGATGTTGTGGTTCTTACCGATAGATCGACGGGACGGAAAGTGGACTTGAAACATGCGCCGTATAGTTTTACGGTAGATGATCGAGCGATGGAAACGGGACGTTTCTCTCTATCCTTTAAAACTCTTTCCGATGAAATGCAGCAGCCTACATTCTATTCCCCGGGAAAACGACAATTGCGAATCGTTAATTTGCAAGGTGGCGAAAGTATAGGTATTTACGATACGCTCGGGCGTCAGAGAGCGAGCCGCAAAGCCTATGGGGAAAGTGAGGAATTTGAGCTCGAATCGGGAGTTTATATGATACGTATCGAAGGAAGTAGTTTAGTTAAGGGGAAAGTGGTAGTGAAATAGCTTTTGAGTTGGCGACACTTATCGTTGGTGAAAGGCCTGCTTGCGTCGTGTGAAGCAGGTCTTTTCTTTGTTAATATGGAATTTAAGATTCGGAGATAAACAAAAGGGGCGGGAATAACATTCCCGCCCCTTTTGTTTCCTTTCGATTTGAGGTTTATGCAATGATTAGTTCTATTCCTGCTTCCTCTATGCTTTTCGCTACCGATGGCGAAATACCCGAGTCGGTGATGATGACATCGACTTGGTCGAGTGTGCAGATTTTCCCGAATCCTCTTTTCCCGAATTTGGAAGAGTCGGCAAGGACGATCGTTCGTAGTGAGGCTGCGATCATACGTTGGTTGAGCCGGGCTTCGTCTATGTTCGAGGTCGTCAGCCCGAAATCGAGGTCTATACCGTCTACTCCCATAAATAGTTTGGAACAAGTAAGATTGTCGAATGCCTGTGCGGCTAAATCGCCGATGACCGAGAAAGAACTTTTACGCAATGTTCCGCCGAGCTGTATCACATGAATGTGCTCGAAACGGTTGAGCAAAGTAGAGACATTGAGCGAAGCCGTGACGACTGTCAGGTTTAGATCGTCTGTAATTTCTTCGGCGAATGCATACACTGTGCTTCCCGAGGCGACGATAATCGAGTCGTTCGGATCGAGCAGACGAATGGCTGTATGGGCGATACGCCGTTTGGCTCTTTAATATGTATATTGATATCTGCCGTGTGAGGGTTTACCGGACTGGCGCTTCCATGTGTACGAAATAGCAATTTCTTTTCTTCCAGTAATTTCAAGTCTTTTCGTATCGTTACAGGTGTCACGTCCAATTCGCGGGCGATATCTAAAACTTTCACGAATCCTTGCGCATTGAGCTTGTCAAGAATGTGTTTGTGTCTTTCGGCTATACTAAGCATAATAATATTATAATATTTGTTCCATACAAATGTAAAATTTATTTGAATAATGCACAAATAATATTGAGAATTTATTTTGAAAACGAAATGAAATATTATTGAAAAGAAAACGAAACGAAAAATTTTTACATTTTTTCTTGGTTTATACTTGCTTTTTTATTTTCTTTGTCACATAAAAAGAAAGTAATCGCAAGATTTAATAAGAAATCAAAAATCGAAAGATAAGAAAATGAAACGTGAAGGCTTGATAAAACAGATGGCCGAAGAAAAGAGACCATGGGATTTATTGATAATAGGTGGCGGTGCTACGGGCTTGGGCGTGGCGGTGGATGCTTCGAGCCGGGGATACCGTGTCCTATTGGTAGAACAACACGATTTTGCAAAAGCGACTTCGAGTCGAAGCACGAAGCTGGTACATGGAGGGGTTCGTTATTTGCAACAAGGCGATGTATCTATGGTTGTGGAAGCGTTGCATGAGCGTGGTCGCTTATGGCGCAATGCCCCCCATTTGGTAAAGGATATGCGTTTCATTATCGGCAACTATCGTTGGTGGGAACGTCCTTTTTATACCATCGGGTTGTGTTGTTACGATTTGTTGGCCGGGCGATTGGGCTTGGGGAGGTCTTTGCCTTTGTCCAAGAAACAGACCTTGAAGGAGCTGCCGGGACTGCTGCACGATCATTTGCGTGGAGGCGTGGTTTACCACGACGGGCAATTCGACGATTCGAGAATGGCGATTACATTGATGCAGAGTGCTCATGACCACGGTGCGATATGCATCAATTATATGAAAGTAACGTCTTTGATTAAGAATGATTCCGGGAAGATTTGCGGGGCGGCTTTGGAAGATACTCTCGAAGGCGGAACGTATGAAGTAAATGTAAAAGGGGTAGTGAACGCTACCGGTGTTTATGTGGACGATATCATGCAAATGGATAAGCCGGAGAGTCGCAAGAAAGTACGTCCCAGTCAGGGAGTGCATATTGTAGTCGATGCCGCTTTCTTGGGAGGAAATTCGGCTTTGATGATACCGAAGACAAGGGATGGACGAGTATTGTTCGGTGTACCGTGGCATGGAAAGGCCGTATTGGGAACTACCGATACGCCATTGAATGAAAATTCATTAGAACCGAAGCCTCTGGACGAGGAGATAGATTTTATTCTCGATCAGGCGGGGCAGTACCTGACTCGTAAACCGAAACGCAGCGATGTATTGTCTGTGTTCGCCGGATTGCGGCCGTTGGCAGCTCCTACGCATAGCGATTCCAAAAAGACCAAAGAAATTTCACGGAATCATAAAATATATGTTTCCGATTCGGGAATGCTTACGATAACCGGAGGGAAATGGACCACTTATCGTCAAATGGCCGAAGAAGCGGTGAATAAAGTAGCTGCTTTGATCGGTTTGGAACCGAGGGCTTGTGTGACTCGTAAAATGCAATTACATGGTTACTGGGAAGAAGTGGACCGTTCGGTTTGGGATTACGTGTACGGTAGCGATGCCGACCAAATCGCAGCATTGATAGAAAACGATGCCTCGTTGGGAGAGTTGCTTCATATCGGATATACTTTCCGGGTAGCTCATGTTATTTGGGCTGTGCGGGAGGAGATGGCTCAAACGGTGGAAGATGTATTGGCACGACGTGTTCGAGCGCTCTTTATGGATGCTCGGGCTGCTATGGAAATGGCTCCTCGTGTAGCGGCTATTATGGCTCGTGAATTGGGAAACGGAACAAGTTAAAAATTTTACCAATCTGGCAAAAAATTATATTTTAGCCTGATTTTTTAGAGAGAGGATATTGTATGTTGAAGTTATTCCAACCGGCTCCGGTTATCGATCCGCTTCCCAAAGAACGGGTGGACAAGGAGTATAAGAAGTTAAGATTACAGGTCTTTCTCGGTATATTTATCGGGTATGCAGGTTATTATCTGGTACGTAAAAATTTTTCGATTGCCATGCCTGCACTCGAA
>OCHI01002574.1_pt1 | contig 10069 bp, 9 predicted proteins | sample 1538691 | NCBI WGS metagenome assembly OCHI01 (sample SAMN04571718, study PRJEB22368) | human gut metagenome | biome: human gut; material: stool | host: Homo sapiens | place: Luxembourg | collected 2012-09-21 | reverse complement strand
CGGTAGTTCAGTTGGTTAGAACGCTAGCCTGTCACGCTAGAGGTCGACGGTTCGAGCCCGTTCCGGGTCGCCAGAAACTATCTAGATTCCTAGATAGTTTTAATTTTTATTTTTGGCTCGATAGCTCAGTTGGTAGAGCAGAGGACTGAAAATCCTCGTGTCAGTGGTTCGATTCCACTTCGAGCCACCACTGTTTAAAAAACTTAGAGTATTAATGATTTGAAGAATTTCATTGATACTCTTTTTTTTAAAATTATCACATTAGTTTAGAATAAGGACACTGCTATGTCAATAGTTGAGGTGAAATTCTAAAAAAGTATTTCATCTAAATATTTTTGAGTTTCTAATTTTAAAATATGTTTTTTGTGTCTAAAAATGTTGCATAGATTGAAAAATATAGTTATAATACATTTCGTGGGAAGATAAAGAAAAGGAATGATATATAATATGAAGAAAAATAGTAGACTTATTGTATTAATTTTATTTATAGTAATTATAGTAGCAGCTGTGTTAGGAATTTTCTTATACAACAAGGAGCATAATGTTCCAACTAATAAGAAGGAAGCTGAAGAATTAGTTGAAGAAACAGCTAATATTAGTGATTTTAAAAAGAAATTACAAGAAGTTGGACTTGATATTACCGCTGAAGCTGAAAATACTGAATGTGAATTAATAGGTGCAAGTGAAGGTGAATCATATATGATATCTGATTCTTTAATTCAAGTGTATAAATTTGATTCTACAAAGTCAGATGAGTTAACAGTTTCTAATTTGAAAAAGGCGAAAGAAGAAGGAAAAGTTGTAATGCCATCTTTTAATAATTATGAACTTAAGGTTGTTTATAATAAGGGATTGATTTTAGTAAATGTTGAGGATCATCCTGATAAGGATAAAATTATTGAGGTGTTTAATAATTTGTAATTTTAAATTTTGTGTGACCTTTATTACGATGAGTAATAGAGGTCTTTTTATTGTATTAACTTCAAAAAGTCATATTATTTTTTTTCGCACCTTGCTGTCGCATTCCTCGGTTTTTTGAAAATAAAAAATGTCAATTTTGATGTTATCTACATCACATTGACATTTTCTAATTTTCAAACCGGGTAGAATGCTTCAATCGAGCTCACTACGTTCGCTTGGTTCCTGCGCGGTGATTCAAAAAATTAATATGATTTTTTGAAGTTTTTAGCAATAAGAAATAATGTTTGATTATGAATGGATTATATGATAAAATTTCTTTGTAATTTTTTAGTAGAATGGGTGAAATTATGAAGAAAAAAATTTTATTAATATTGATTTTGACGATTCTTGTGATTCTAGGAGTTTATTTTGTTCAAACAAAGTGGAACCATGATGAGGTAAGTCAAAATAGTGAGAATTTATCTCAAGAAAAAGAAGAAGTTGAACAACCTAAAGAAGATATTACAATTAATATGACAGTTGCAGGTGATGTGCTTTGTCATAATACTAATTTCTTTGATGCATATAATGCTTCAACAGATTCATATGATTTTTCATACTCATTTGAAGATATTAAGAAATATTTTGATAATGCAGATATTGCAATTGGAACATTAGAAGCTAATTTTGCTGGTAAGGCTGCTGGTTATAGTAATTATCCTTTGTTTAATGCGCCAGAGCAATTGGCTACTGATTTAAAAGAATTAGGTTTTGATATTTTAGCCACAGCGAATAACCATTGTTTAGATAAAGGTTTTTCAGGTATGGTAAATACATTAGCAGAACTTGATAAGGCTGGAATTGAGCATATGGGAACTTATGCTACAGAAGAGGATAGCGAAAAATATTTAATTAAAGATGTTAATGGAATTAAAATGGCGTTTTTAGATTATACATATGGAACTAATGGAATTGAATTACCTAAAGGAAAAGAATTTGCTATTAATATGATTGATAAAGATAAAATAAAGAAAGATATTGAAAAGGTTAAGAAGGAAAATGTTGATGTAGTTTGTGTGAATATGCATTGGGGACAAGAATATAAATTAACACCAACATCTGAGCAAGAAAAATTGGCTGATTTCTTATTTCAAAATGGAGCAGATTTAATATTAGGAAGTCATACGCATTGTTTAGAACCTATGGAAAAAAGGACAGTAACAATGCCTGATGGAACGACTAAAGATGGATTTGTTATTTATTCATTAGGAAATTTTATATCTGGTCAAAAGGCTGATAATTCAAGACAATCTGTTATTTTAGATATTAAATTAACTAAAGCGGGCAAGGACGGAAAAATTAGTATAGATTCAGTTACATACACACCAATTTATATGTATAATTATTACACGTCAAAATCAGCACATAGATTTAAAGTTATGGATATAGAAGCTGAAATTGCTAAATATGAAGCAGGTGATACAAAGATAGGTGCAACTATGTACAACACTTTGAAAAAGGAATTACAAGGCGTTTACAAAGTTGTTGGAGATGAAATATTACCAGAGGAAAAGGAGTAGAAAATGAAAGAAGAATTTATTAGTTTATTAAGAAGTACCAATAGGGAAGGAATTGAGGAAGTAATTCAATTTTTAGAAAAATCAGATTTTTATAAAGCACCAGCAAGTACAAGATTTCATGGAAGTTTTGAAGGTGGATTATTAGAACATAGTATGAAGGTATATGAGATATTAAAACACAAAGTTAAAAATTCTGTATTGGATTTAAATGTTTCAGATGATACTTTAATTATAATTGCGTTGTTGCATGATATTTGTAAGGTTAATTTTTACAAAGTAGATTACAGAAATGCTAAAAATGAAAGAGGAGAATGGGAGAAGGTTCCTTATTATACAGTTGATGATACAATTCCATATGGACATGGTGAGAAGTCTGTTATGATGATTACAGAGTATATGAAATTAACTGTTGAAGAGAAATATTGCATTCGTTGGCATATGGGATTTACAGAACCAAAAGAAGCTTATAATACTTTGGGACAAGCTTTTAAGAAATTCCCACTTGCTTTGATTTTACATGAAGCAGATTTAGAAGCAACTTATTTCTATAATATATAGAGAGTGTGTAGAAAGAATAAATAATATAAATAGGAATATAATACTACCGTATGCGGTAGTATTTCTTTTATGGAATGTAAGATGAAAATTAATTGATACTTGTTTAAATGCACAAGATCAATATGCAAAAATGATTGAATATTATTTAGGATGATTTCAAAGTGCAATTTTTAGTATTTCAAAGTGCAAAATTTGCACTTTGAAATTGCTTTGGGAAAAATAAAAGAGCTGGTATGCAAAATGATGCATCCAGTTTTTTTGTTTCTAGTGTTTATTTTTTTGCGATATGTTATATTAAATGTAGTTTGATATGAGATTAACAAAAGAAAAGAGGAAAAAGCGTGAATAAAGTGGTGGAAGAGAATAAAATTGCACAACAAAATGTTTTAAAAAGTTTTTGCACGAAATTTCTAGGTCAAGAAAGTATAATAATTAAACCAGAGGATATAGATTTCATAAAAGATTGTTTACGAAAAATAGTAACTTATGAAAAAAATATATTAGATGAACAGTATGAAGATTCAAAAGAAAATGATTTAGATTTTGATTTTGAAGAAATGCGGTAGTGACTCAGGATATTTTAGTAAAGCGCATGGTAATTGTTTTGTTAGATTAAATGAAAATATGTATTGGCCAGTACTTTATTCTAGAGATGAACTAGCTAGTACATTTTTATCACAATTAGATACTGTATTTCATGAACTAAATCATTTTGAACAGATTTTAAAGATGAAATCTGATAAATATGTTTCTTATAATAATTATAGAATGGCTCAGGAAGAAATTACTACATCAGATACAATATATGAAGATAATTATTGGAATATGCTACTTGAAATGGAAAGTAGATTGGCTGGCAAAAGAAGAGTTGAAGAATTGATAAAAAGTTTAGGAGAAACAATGGATGAATTAAAAGAAGTTGAAGCAACTTATCCAGGTTCAGCAAGTTATATATATGAATTTTTATATGATGAAAATGAAATAAGATTTAAGCAAGAAAAAGAAATGATAAAGAATTTGAAGGAACAGAATTTGTTTTTTGGTACTGAAAATGATAAGTTTATTGATCAGAATTTAGAGCAAATTTTGGAGAGTAAATATAAAAGAAGATTTGAAATGCTAGAAATGTATCAAGACGGCAGATATGAGGAAGGATATGAATTAATAAATTACAATTTACAAAAAGGAGTAGATGTACCGTTAAGAGAAGATAATGTTTCAGATGTAGAGAATAATATACGTCATTTATTTGTTAGAGAAAAGTTTATAGATGTGTATAATAAGACAGAGTCAGAGATAGATTTTAAAAATAGAGAATTTAATGAGGATGTTAAAATAAGTTATGTGCTTAATGCAGTTGCAACAGGGAAGATTCCAAGTAGACTTTTTCATAGAATAGCTAGAACGTTTCCGAGATTTACAAGAAATAATTTTAAAGAGTTAGCTGCAGTTTTTAAGGTAGCTGAGGATTTGACGTTACCTGGAGAAAAAAATTATGTGACTGAGTTATATAATATTCCAGATGTGCAGAAAATTGTGGAGAAAATGTTTGAATCTGATGTATATAAGGAGATTGTTGAAGAAAGTAAGTTAAGTTTACAACCAGAGAGAAAAACTCAATTGGATTTGGATTATGAAATAGCAGATGAGTATTTACGTCACTTAGAATCTCCAGAAGATGAATTGAGTGAGTTTGTGACAAATGATATTCCTACGATAGGTGAGAATGTGCCAGAAGCGGATAAGGTGATGTGGAAAATTACAACGATTCAAAAAGGATATTTAGTATCAGTTGAAGATGGGGATTGGGCAAGAAGCAAAGAACAGGTGTATTTAAAGAGTAGAAGAGATTTGGTAATGGAAGATGCTGTTAGAGAAGCGATAAGAAGAAATGTTTCTTTTAATCAAGTGCAGGGTGTTAATTTTAAAGAGGAACAAACACAAAATAAAGAAGGAGTTGATCAAGATGACTAGTACATACAGTAGAGCGTGTACAGAGGCGTTAGCAATTATAGATTGTTTAGCTGATGAAGAATATAATAAAATTCCGATTGAGAAGTTGAGATTTTTGGAGAATAATTGCGATTCAAGTTATTTGTTTAAAATTGATTCGGATGTTGAGCTAGCGGAGCAGAATGTTATGGATGAGACTTATGCGATTTTGCTTGCGATTTATAGGGATGACTTTGCAACGGAGAATCAGAAGAAGATTTTGAATACGTTGTTGATTCAGAATTTTAATGAGAAGGAAGAGGAGAAAAAGGAGAAGTATACGAAGTATCAGGAGTTACATGGGGAGGTTCACAAGGTTGAGGAGAGTGTGCCTGAGGTGGCTTTGGTGAGTGTTGAGAAGAAGTGGTATACGAAGGTGTTTGAGTTTGTGAAGAGGATGCTTGGAAAGTGAGAGAAGGGCTTTAGAAGCGGATGAGTGATGTTTGAAAATGAAATTGAGTGAAGACGAATGGGTTTGTGGAATGGAAGAGTTACAAGAGAATGTAGCTCTTTTTTTCTTTTGATGGAGAGGGAGTGTATGATGTTTTTGGGGAAAGTTTGAGTTGAGAAAATTCGATAAAATACGACCAGATTTTGTTAATTTCATTGTCAAATTTTAGAATTTATGGTATAAAGAAGGTGGAATTTTTATTATGGGGGAGATTGAGATGAAGGATTATACAAATAAAGAAGTAAAATATGAAGGATGCCCAGGATGTGCTTTTGCCAAGCACGAATTTGAGTTGCCTTGTGGGATAGCTTATGAGAATGAGAGATTTACATTAGCACAAGATTGGGAATTGCCAATTGAAGGTTTTATGATAGTTTCACCAAAGAGACATATTGAAAAATTGAGTGAGCTTTCGAGAGATGAGAGAATTGAAATGTTTGATATAGTTGATAGAACTATTAAGATTTTGAGAGAGAATGGTGTTTGCGAAAACTTCGATGTGATTTTTGAAGAGAGAGCGGATAGACATTTGCATGTATGGATCATGCCTAGACATGAATGGATGATGGAGATTTGCGAGGATATTATTGATAATGTTGGTGTTGTGTGTGAGTTCGCTAAGAAGAGATTTAGGACGGATGAGGTTTATGAGAGGATTGCTGAGGTTAGTGAGATTGTGAGAGAAGGATTTGAGAAGAGAGAGAGGTAATGGATGATTTAGTGAATTTGGTAGTTACTGCTAGAAGTGAAGCGGAGTGTTTAAATTTTTTGAGGCTAATTTATGAAGGAAAAGAGTATATTTGTGATGGCTTGAAGAAGTATGTGAATGAGAATGGATTGAATTTTGATACGGTTTTGAAAGAAACAACAATAAAATATAGAGGTAATTCAAAGAAATATTTAGAGTATGTAGATGGATTTAATGAAATTGGTTTTAAATTGTCTGCATCAGAATTATATCTGAATAAATATTCAATTGATTTGAGATATTATCGTGATATTCAGAAGGCATTGATGATTAATTTTATTGAAAGAATTGAAGATGCTTTGTCTAATGCTAAGATTTATATTGGACAAGCTGTGTGGGTTTTGCCTGATAATTATGATGAGAATTATGTTATTACATATAATAAAAGGACGCTTAGTTTTGAGAATGCTTGTATGAGTTTATATAGTTGTTATGATTATATGTTGTGCTTGGTTTATTCTTATTATAAGTATGAGGAGTTAATTGCTGGAGATAAGGATTTGGAGAAACTTCTTAAAGAGGCGAAGTATAGTAGAGTTAAAAAGATGCTGGTAGAAGAGATAAAAGATGAGCGAGCTTTGAGAATATTGAAAATATTAGATGATTTGTTGGGTAAGATTACTCAGGTTCGTGATTGGTGTAATGCGTTGAAGCATAGAGGTGGTATTGAGTATTATGGGTTGAAGCCTAGGCATCTTTTTAGGGTGGAGGTTAGTGTTCATGGAAAAAAGGTGGATACTACGAATTTGTTTAGGTTGCCAGTTGTAGATATTGATGAGGAGATGGAGAGTGTTATGATGGCGTATGTGGCGACGTATGAAGCAATTAAAGGGATGGAGGCAGAATTAGAAAGATAAAGTAATAGGTTATTATTTGATGATAAGGACTGTTTGGAAAATGGATTATATTTGTAGAGAATTGATTTGTAAAAATAGTTGAAAATATAAAAAAATAAGAAGACTCATAACCCGAAGGTCCCAGGTTCGAGACCTGGCTCTGCAACCAAAGTATAAATACTTACATTTTCAATGACTGTGGGTATTTTTTTATGCATTCAAAATGGTTGTGATAATGCTTTAAAATAGCACTCTTATGTCAAATTGGAAAATAATTGGGAGGTATTTTAACTTTTTGATTCCTCAAAAGACTATGTATATCAGTAAAAAACATGAGAATTTGTAAATTGCTTTTTACTGATTTCCTTCCGACAAAGTAATTTTGTGATTTATTGAAAAAAGTAGTTTTTAGTTTGGTATTAATAAATTTTGTAATACATTTCCTGCACTTTTATTGTGGGAAATGATAGGATGCACATAAAAATTAAAAGTTGTAGTAATTTGTGCATGACCTAGTCTTGCAGCGACAACTGCTACATCTATATTTTGCGATATAAGCAAAGTAGCATTTGTATGCCTTAAACCGTGAAAATTAATTACAGGTAGTCCAATTTCTTTAACAAATTTGACAAGCCATTTATTAATAGTTGATGGATGCATAGGCTTACCATCTGACTGAACAAATAACCTATCTGAATTCGTCCATAATTCGCCGTAAATTGACTTTTGCATTTCATACCATAATCTATATTCTTCAAGCAAAGAAACAACAAAATCGGGAATTGCAACATCTCTTATTGAGCTTTCAGTTTTTGGTGTTTTAGTAAACACTCCTTTATCTGATAAATATTGGCTAGACTTATTAATACTAACGATTCCATTTGTAAAGTCAATATCAGACCATTCTAGTCCCATAAGTTCACCAAGTCTTACACCAGTAAATAATGTTAAAGTTATTGCTGCTTTATACTTAATGTCATCTACAGATAGTTCATTAAGATTTGAAAGGAGAACTTTACATTGTTCATCATCATAATATCTTCTTTTCGGCTTTTTACTTTTAGGTGGCTGAATTCTTTCACAAGGATTAGAGAATAATAATTGCCAATATACAGCTCTATGAAGCATTGCACTAATTAATCTATGGTGCTCTAATATAGTTTTTTGAGATAAAGGTTTTAATGTTCTATAACCATTATTACATTTAACACGTCTTATTTGTGTATCTTTATCTAACATATCATAAAACTTCATTATATCAGTCGGCTTAATTTTATCTAGTTTAAAATGTCCAAGGTAAGGTAATATTCTTGATTCTAACATTCCTAAATATCTTCTATAAGTAGAAGGTGCTAGTTCTTTTGAATCATAATCTCTTTTCCATATTTCAGTAAATTCTTTAAATGTTATAGACTTACCCTCAATAACTGTTCTTTGTTCTACTTCAGCAACAAACTTTGCAAGTTCAATTTTAGCTTGAGCTTTAGTTCTGTGAACTGTTTTAGTATGACGTATAGGTTTTCCATCTAAATTAAAACCGTGACAAACTATTAACCTGTAACTATTTTTGCCTCTTTTTTCAATACTCCCGGCCATTACTCTGTTTCACCTTCTTTCAGGTTATTCAATGGATAGGGATGATACAATCATTAACTATTAATATATCATCATAGCAGTTAACAAAATGCAAGTCATCGATAAAAAAATATAAAAACTTGCACAATTCGACAAATTATGTAAGAGATTTGTAGTAAGATAATAAAAATATAAAAAAGTTAAAGGAGATATATGGACAAGGAAAAACAGTTTAAGTATTTAAGTTCTAAAATAGATGAACAAATACAAAATAATAAAATAGTGTCAGATAATCTTTTTGAAGAATTCGAAAAAGAGTATTTAAAACTAAAGAAAATTTATGCCAATAATAGAGCTAATATGAATTTTGTAAGGTACAATTATTTTTCGAGAAGAGTATATCAAAATAAAATAAATAATAATTATAAAATAAATATGTCTTTAGTTTCTATATTAGCATACTTGCAAATGAATATTAGTAATACATCAGTGTATATATATAAAATTAAGATGATGATTGAGCAATTTAATATTGATAATTTTAATGAAGCAAATTATTTTGTTGATAGACTAAACAGTTTGATTAAATATATTATTGAGGAGAAAATACTAATAAAACAAGAACCATTAGAAGTAATTTATCTATTAGAATTGAGATTAAAAAAGTTTATTGATAATGTAAATATTAACAATAAAGGATTGAATGATTTGGCGGATAATTTAGTAAAAAAAATGATTGAACGTTTTGATACAATTCAGTCATATAGTAGAGATAAAAAAGCGAATTCTGTTTTGGCAGAAAGTATTTATAAGATTAGTAAGAAACAAAGTATATATATGGTTAAATTTTTATATTTTGAAAAGAAAGATGATTATAGAAAAACAGTTACAGATAAATTAAATAAAGCAATTAAAATAATGGTAGAGTATAGTAATAAATCTTTAAAAATTATTAAAAAGGTATTCAAAGATGTAGAAGAAACAGACAAAATTAAATTAGTTGTTACCTTAAAAGAAATTGATGTATATATGGCAATGTATTATAAACTTTTGTATTTAGATAAAAATACTAATGCAGCATGGAAAAAAGTTAATGAAATGAAACAATTTCTTGTATATAAAATTTTTAATCAGTCAGTATCAATATCAGAAGATTTAATGAAAAATATTACAGAAGAATGGAATTTGTTACAAGCATTTAATAAGATATCGCTTTTAAGAAATGAAATTGAAAAATTGAGTAATAATAGCAAAACTCAATGGATAAAAGAAACTTTAGACAGTATTAATTTACAATTTAGGGAAATTGAGAGATTGTTTAGATATGAAGAAAATAAATCTAGTGTGACAAAACTTGAAAATATAGATGATTCTTTTATGGGGACACTAATAGAATATTTGTTGCATGACTTATTAAATTATATAAAAA
>OCHI01002565.1_pt1 | contig 10093 bp, 8 predicted proteins | sample 1538691 | NCBI WGS metagenome assembly OCHI01 (sample SAMN04571718, study PRJEB22368) | human gut metagenome | biome: human gut; material: stool | host: Homo sapiens | place: Luxembourg | collected 2012-09-21 | reverse complement strand
CTACGCCGGTTCCGTCGTCCAAAACGAACTTTAAGAGCTTTTTGGACTTCTTCACGGCTTCGCATTCCTTGACCTTTACGGCACGGAAATCGCTCTTGGAGAAGGTGTCAAAATCGACCTGATCTTGGAACAGAGGCTCGATCTGAACATTGGAAAAATCAATTTTTTCCTCCACAACGGGAGCAGTCTGAGTAGCCTCCGCAGGAGCAGAAACTTCCTTGGAAACCTTCTTGTCAGAGTCCAACGGCTTCATTGTCGGGAACAGGATCACGTCGCGGATGGAATCGGTGCCGCAGAGCATCATGCTGCACCGGTCGATACCGAAGCCCAGACCGCCGGTGGGCGGCATACCGTACTCCAGCGCCATGACGAAGTCCTCGTCCATCATGTCGGCTTCCTCGTCGCCGTTGGCGCGCTTTTCGGCCTGCGCCTTGAAGCGCTCGTACTGGTCGATGGGGTCGTTCAGCTCGGAGAAGGCGTTGCCCATCTCGCAGCCGCAGATAAACATCTCGTAGCGCTCCGTCAGCTCCGGCTGGGTGGGGCTGCGCTTGGCCAGCGGACTGACCTCCACGGGGTACATGGTGATGAAGGTGGGCTGCACCAGCGTCTCCTCCACCTTCTGGTCGAACGTCTCGTACAGGGCGTTGCCCCAGGTGTGGGGCACGCCGTCCATGTCCACGCCCACGCTCTTGGCCAGCTCCACACCCTTGTCGGCGTCGCCGATGCAGGCCATGAAGTCCGCGCCGGTGACGTTCTTCACCGCGTCGGCCATGGTGACACGCTGCCAGGAGGGGGTCAGGTCGATGTCGTGACCCAGCCACTTGATGTGGTAGGTGCCCAGAATTTCCTTGGCGGCACCGGTGAGGATGCCCTCCAGAATGTCCATCATGCCGTCCAGGTTGGTGTAGGCCTGGTACAGCTCGCAGGTGGTGAATTCCGGGTTGTGCTTTGTGTCCATGCCCTCGTTGCGGAAGATGCGTCCCACCTCGTACACGCGCTCCATGCCGCCCACGATGAGCCGCTTCAGGTGCAGCTCGGTGGCGATGCGCATGTACATGTCGATGTCCTGCGCGTTGTGGTGGGTGATGAAGGGGCGGGCGTTGGCGCCGCCGGCAATGGGGCTGAGGACAGGCGTCTCCACCTCCATGAAGCCCAGACTGTCCAGATAGCGGCGCAGAAACGCCACGAAGCGGCTGCGGATCTCGAAGTTCCGCTTGCTTTCGGGGTTCATGATCAGGTCAACGTAGCGCTGGCGGTAGCGGATCTCCTTGTCGGTCAGGCCGTGGAACTTCTCCGGCAGGGGGCGCAGGGACTTGCTCAACAGGGTAATATCGTGGGCACGGACGGACATCTCACCCCGCTGGGTGCGGAACACCTCGCCGTTGACGCCGACGATGTCGCCGATGTCGTACTTCTTGAAGCGGTCGTAGTTGTCCGCGTCCATCTCGTCCTTGCGGGCGTAGAGCTGGATGCGGCCGGTTTTATCCTGCAGGTCGCAGAAGGACACCTTGCCCATGCCGCGCTTGCTCATCAGACGGCCGGCCACGGAAACGGGCTTGCCCTCCAGCGCGTCAAAGTTGTCCTTGATATCCTGGGTGTGGTGGGTGACGTCGAACCTGGTAATGGTAAAGGGATCGCGTCCCTCGTCCTGCAGCGCCTTCAGCTTGTCGCGGCGGATGCGCAGCAGCTCACCCATGTCCTGGGGCTGTTCGGTCACGTTGCGGTTGGTTTCGTCTGCCATAGTGCAGCCTCCTTTGTATCGTTACCGCCGGTGACGGCGGTGGTCAGCGTTCAATCTTGTCAACACGGTAGTGGATCACGCCCCTGGGCGCCTCCACGGTCACTTCCTCGCCCGCCTTGCGGCCCATCAGTGCCTTGCCAAAGGGTGAGTCCTCGCTGATGGCGCGGCTCATCACGTCGGCCTCCTGAGAGCCGACGATCTTATAGGCGGGCAGCTGCTTTCGTGTGTCCATATTGGTGACGGTGACCAGGCACCCGATGGAGATCTTGTCGGAGTCCATCTCGCTCTCGTCCACGATAACGGCGTGGAGAAGGATGTCCTCCAGCTCGGCGATGCGGGAGTAGAGCTTGCCCTGCTCGTTCTTCGCCTCGTCATACTCGCTGTTCTCGCTGAGGTCGCCGAAGCCGCGGGCCTCCTTGATCAGCTCCGCTACCTCGTCGGCGCGGGTGGTTTTGCTGTAATCCAGCTCCTGCTTCAGCTCGTCGTAACGAGCCTGGCTCATTTTGAATTCCTTTGCCATGCTGCATGTCCCTTTCTGCTAAAAGAATACCCGTCGTGCGGGATAAAAACAATATGTCACGTTGCATTATAGTGACTTTTGGTGTGTATGTCAAGCAAGGAAGTGATATGAATGTCCGATGGGAACCATTTTCCGGCATCCAGCAGCGCGGCGGCCAGCTGCTCCGCCGCCGGCGGCTGGGGCGCGGGCATGCGGGGGGATGTCCAGAGGAGCCGCTGGCGGGCGGCGCAGTCATCGGAGAGGTACAGCACCGGCGCGGCCTCCGGCGGCGGACAGTCGCCGCAGAGGACGGTCAGCGCCGCAGGGCGGCCGCCGTCGCCGGGTGAGACGCCCCAGCGGTACAGCAGCTCCTGCGCCAGCAGGTGGGGCGGGTCGTCCAGCGACAGATACCGGGCGCGGCGGGCGAGAACAGGCGCGGCGGCGCGGGCAGCGGCCTCCCCTCCCCTGCCGCAGCGCAGCAAAACGGCGGCGTTTTGCAGGCCGCCGGGGCAGAGGACATCCAGCAGGCCGTCCAGCAGGGCAAGGCGCAGCGGCAGGACGGGATATGGCGTTATGTCTACCTGTTCCGCCAGCGGCAGGAGGGCAGCATCGGCGCAGACGCAGCGGCGGACGCCGGAGGCATACAGCTCACGCAGCCACCGAACAGCCCGGCGGCGGGCGAGATAGCCCCTCCCCACAGACAGGTGATGAAGGGGCAGGCCGTCCATGTTGATGGTGGTAATATCCGTTTTCTGCCCTGAAGTTATGTAAACAAGCATGGAAGTTCCTTTCGGCGGTCATCCGGGGCGGACAGAGTCGTCCGCCCCTACAAAACGAGATAAGAGGTTCGCCGCGCACAGCAAAGACCCCTGTCCCACTATTATATGGGACAGGGGTCAGGATATGCGGTTTTACCACGCGGCGATATAGCCGGGCAGGTAGTTCAGGGGATTCTCGTAGACGGTGACGGCTCTGCCGTTCACCATGGTGGTGGAGTGCACCTCGTAGTGGAGGTGGGGGCCGGTGGAGGCGCCGGTGTTGCCGGTGACGCCGATAACGTCGCCCTGCGTGACATATTGCCCAACGCTTACCTTTACGATGCTCATGTGGGCGTAGAGGGTGGACATGCCGCCGCCGTGGTCGATGACCACGTAGTTGCCGTAGCCCGATTTACCGCCGTCCGGGTCGCTGTACGGCATGGAGGCGATGAGCACCTTGCCGCTCTTGGTGGCGTAGATCTTGCTGCTGTAGCTGACGTTGCAGATATCCACGCCCTTATGGTTGCTGCTGCCGATGCCGTTGCCGGGGGAGACACGGTTGCCCTGGGGAGAGCTGATCTTGCGGCTGGTGGTCACAGGCCAGATGAAGCCCTCGGCGCTGGGCACCACATCGGACTCCGCCATCAGGCGGTTGATCTCGGCGACGATGGCCTTGCCCGCCTCCTCCTCGGCGGCGTAGAGCTTCTCCAGCTCCCGCTGGTCGGCGGCGTACTCGTTCATGAGCTTGGTCGTCTCGTCCAGCTTGCCCTGCAGCTCGTCCTGCTGCTCGCCCAGCTGGGCTTCCTTGGCCTCCATCTCGGTCTTCTCTGCCTTGATGTTCTCCCGCGTCTCCTTCATGGCGGCGATGAGGGTCTTGTTATACTCGGCCACCTCGTTGACGAATTCCATGCGGTTGAGCAGGTCGGCCATGCTGGTGGCCTTGAAGAGAACGGAGAGATAGCTGAGGCTGCCGCGCTCCTCCTCGCTGCGCACCTGCTGGCAGAACAGCTCATACTGCTCCTGCTCCAGCAGCTCGTAGCGGGCGATCTGGGCGGCGGCATCGTCGATCTGGTTCTGGGTGTCGTCGATCTGCTCCAGCAGCAGCTGGTTGCGCTGATCCAGCAGATTTTTGGTGACCATGACGTCCTCTTTCTTGGCCTTGGCCTCGGCGATCTGCTTTTCCAGCTCCTTGAGCTTTTCCTGCTGCTCCCTCTTCTTCTGCTCCAGCGCGGCGATCTGGGCGGCCTTGCGCTGCTCCTCCTCCAGCTCCGCCGCAGTCTTGGCGGCGTAGGCAGGGCGGACGGAGCCGGCAGCCGCCAGCGTCAGCAGGGTCAGAACGGCCAGGAAAGCGCAGAGGATGCGTTTTGTGGATTTCATGCGTGATCTCCTTTCTCAGACACGGAGGAAGCGGCGGATGGCGGTCAGGCTGCCGCCTACGCCCACAAGGATACCGGCTCCCAGAAATACCAGCGCCACATAGTACCATATTTCTGTGAAGGGCACCACGCGGAGGATCTGCAGGGAATCGGAATTGGCGATACCCTGCGCAACAGCGGCGTACAGCCCCCACTGAAGGCCGAAGGCGATGACGGCGCTGAACAGGCCCAGCAGCAGCCCCTCGTAGACGAACGGCCAGCGGATGAATCCGTTGGTGGCGCCCACCATCTTCATGATGGCGATCTCGTCCCGGCGGTCGAAGGTGGTGAGCTTGATGGTGTTGGAGATGATGAACACGGACACCAGCAGCAATATGGCGATGAGGGCGATGGAGATGACACCGGCCACATTGCGGACGGTGGTGAAGCCGTTGGCCACGGCCTCGTCCGCCCGTGCCTTGGCGATGCCGGGAATGTTCTCCACGGCGGTGCGCGTCTCCATGATGCGGTCGGGGTCGGTGACGTGGATCACAAAGCGGTGGCGGAACACGGTGGGATCCAGGTCGCCGTACACGTCGGAGTCATCGTATTTCTCCACATAGGCGTCGCGGGCCTCGGTGCGGGTAACGAAAGTGCAGTCAGCCACGTTGCCGGTGGCCTCTATCTGGGTCTGGAGGGCGCGTGCCTCCGGCTCGGTCAGCGTCTCGTCCACAAAGGCGACGATGGCATTCTCCTGCTGGAGGTCGGCCAGATTTCGGTTGGCGTTGTAGGCCACCAGCGTGAAGGTGCCCATGATCAGCAGACAGGCCACGGTGACACCGATGGCGGCAAAGGACATGAACCCGTGGGAGAACATGTTGCCGGCGCCCTCTTTGACGAAAAACTTGAAATCATGCTTCATGTGTCATACCTCATAGCTGCCCATGCCGTCCCCGATCACAAGACCGTCGTTCAGCAGGATAATGCGCTTGTTGAAGTGGTTGACCAGTCCCCGCTCGTGGGTGACGACGATGACGGTGGTGCCCAGCGCGTTGATGCGCTCCAGCAGCGTCATGATCTCCAGAGAGCGGGCGGGGTCAAGGTTGCCGGTAGGCTCATCGGCCACCACGGTGGAGGGGTTGTTCACCAGCGCGCGGGCGATGGCCACGCGCTGCTGCTCGCCGCCGGACAGCTGGTCGGGGTAGCAGTTCTCCTTGTCGGCCAGTCCCACCAGCTCCAGCACATAGGGGATGCGGTTTTTCAGCTCACGGGGCGACGCGCCCACGGCGCGCATGGCCAGCGCCAGATTGTCGCGGACGGTCTTGTTGGCGATAAGGCGGAAATCCTGAAAGATAACGCCGATAGTGCGGCGCATGTAGGGCAGCTGCCGGTCGGCAATACGGCTCATGGAGAAGCCGTTGACCATGACGCGGCCGGAGGTGGGCACCACCTCGCCGGTGAGCAACTTGATGATGGTGGATTTTCCGGAGCCGGAGGGTCCCACCAGAAAGACGAATTCCCCGTCGTCCACGGTAAAGGAGACGCCCTTCAGGGCGTGAGTCCCGTTGTCGTATATCTTCTCTGCATCTATCAAACGAATCATAGCAGCGCTCCTGTTCGGCAAAGTGCAACATATTGTGGCCAAACCCGACCACAAATACCATTATATATAAATAGTTACAAAATGGCAACAGGAAAGATATGAAAATATTTTGAACAAGTTCGTTGCCTGTCGGTTGGACGCAGCGGGGCGGAAAAAGGTTCCAAAAGGGCGAAAAATGTCCCCGCTGTACGGGGAACGGATTCCCACGCCAGTGACACGGTCACTGGCTCGGAATGACAGCGCTTCGCGCTGTTAGGGTGGATGTGGGCATCCGCCCCTGCGATGCAGAATTAGGACGGTGCGAAACGGGACGTCGTACCCCAAGGGCATTTGTTCCGCTGCGCTCCACGGCAGGACGCCGTCCCCTACATCCGTTATGCGGACACGCTTGCCTGTCTTTTCGTAGGGGGCGATGCCCACATCGCCCCGCCGTGCCTGTGCGGTATCCCTTCGGGCGGGCAGGGTCGTCCGCGCCGCACAACAAACAAAAAAGACCGGCGGAGCCGGTCTTTTTTATATGCAGTTATTTGTATGCAGTTACGCCTCGATGCCGCGGCTGGTCAGGTACTTCTTGACCATCAGGGCGACCTTGAAGGTGATGGCGTCGTCGAACTCGCGGAGGTCAAGGCCGGTGAGCTTCTTGATCTTTTCCAGCCGGTAGACCAGCGTGTTGCGGTGGACGAACAGCTTGCGCGCCGTCTCGGACACGTTCAGGTTATTCTCGAAGAACTTGTAGATGGTGAACAGCGTCTCCTGATCCAGCGCGTCGATGGGGTTCTTTTTGAACACCTCCTGCAGGAACATCTCGCACAGGGTGGTGGGCAGCTGATAGATCAGGCGGCCGATGCCCAGATTCTCGTAGTTGATGACGTAGCGCTCGGTGTCGAACACCTTGCCCACCTCGATGGCGATCTGGGCTTCCTTGTAGCTCTTGGCCAGATCACGCAGATGGAGTGCCAGCGTGCCGATGCCCACGAACACGCGGCTCTCGCCGTCCTCGCGGAGGGCGACCTCGATGCGGGAGGCCACGGCCTCCATATCCTTGGCGGTGGCGTTCTCGTCCATCTGGTGGATCAGCGCCACGTCATGCTCGCCCACGCTGAGGACGAAGTCGTTCTGCCGGTCGGGGAACAGCGCCTGCACCACGTCCACGGGGACACTGTCCAGCCGGTCGTCCATGGGACGGATGACGAACACGCCGCGGGCGACCTCGGCGTCCACATGCAGCTCCTTGGCGCGCATGTAGATGTCGGAAATGAGGATGTTGTCGGAGATGATATTCTTGATGAAGGAGCCCTTGTCGTGCTTCTCCTCGTAGTAGCTCTTGGCGGCGTTCAGGGCAACGGCGGCCATGGCGCAGACGGTGCGGCTCATGCTGTCGTCGCCGGTGGCGAACACGGCGTAGTCAAAGCTGCTGCTCCAGCTGGGCAGCGCCTTGAAATACTTGCCCTCCAGCGCAACGCAGGAACCATCGGCGGCGATGATAGGCTCCACATACTTGCCCCACTTCTTGCCGATAGCCGTCAGCTCACTGCAGGCGATGACGGTACCCTCGGCGTCGATAACGCCGATCGTGCGGTCAGTCGTCTCCTTGAATTGAAGTACAGAGTTCTGAAAGATCCTGCCGGACATAACGTAATCCTCCTGCGAAACCCGCGTCGGTACTTTGTGCAATCTGCTCAGTTGTTGCTCCTATTATATCGTCATAATCACGATTTTGCAAGCGTTTTTTTATCTTTTACACAAAAAACTTGTCGTGTTTTTTGTGGTTATGTCAAATAAATCACATAGCACATACGCGGTACAGCGCCGAGATCTCCTCATCGGTCAGCAGGCGGTATGCGCCGGGCGGCAGGTCGTCCGGCAGCGTGAGCGGCCCCATGGACAGGCGTTTCAGATACAGCACCGGCGCACCGCAGGCGGCCAGCATCCGCTTGACCTGATGGAATTTACCCTCCCGCAGGGTAACGATGCAGGTGCGGGGCTGGGGCAGCAGCTCCAGACCGGCGGGCAGACACACAAGGCCGTCGGGCAGAGTCATGCCGGCGGCGAAGGCGGACACGTCCGCCGGGGACAGGTCGCCGTCCACGCGGGCAAGGTAGCGCTTGTCCACATGGTAGCGGGGGCTGAGGAGCCGGTGGGTCAGCTCGCCGTCGTTGGTCAGCAGCAGCAGGCCCTCGGTGTCCTTGTCCAGCCGTCCCACCGGCGCCAGATCGATGCGGCGCAGCTCCGGCGGGAGAAGCTCCAGCACCGTGGGCTGGCGGCGATCCTCGGTGGCGGTCAGCACCCCGGCGGGCTTGTGCAGCAGGACGTAGGTGTACCGGCGGAGGGTCAGCGGCTGGCCGCAGACGGTGAAGGCGGCGGAAGCCGGGTCGTACTTCTCCTCGGCGGAGGCGGCGGGGACGCCGTTGACCAGCACCTGCCCCTGCCGCACCAGCTGCTTGACCTCCCGGCGCGACCAGCGGCCTGTGGCGGCCAAGAGCTTATCCAGACGTTCCATGGCGTATCCTCCCTGCGGCGGTTTTTCTGTATCATAGCATATTCCGGGCGGAATGGAAATAGGTAATGATGAGGTGATGAAAATGATGGTATTTCAGGTGCGGCTTCCCCGGCGGCGGGCGGCGGCTATGGCGGCGGCGGTGGTCATGGTGGCGGCCGCGGCGGCGGTGCTGGCCGGATGCTTCAATGGCAAGGAAAAGCCCTTGACACTGGTGGACGACCCCGCAAGGGTCTCCTATTTACAGGAGTTGGGCTGGCAGGTGGAGAGCACGCCGGTGGAGACGCTGGATCTGCAGCTGCCCCAGGAGCTGGCGGAGACATGGGGCGAGTACGCCGCCATGCAGACGGCGCAGGGTATGCCCTTCGCGGACTACGCCGGGCAGCCGGTGCGCCGGTACACCTACCGGGTGACCAACTATCCGGGGATGGAAAAGGGCGTGCAGGCCAATCTGTATCTGTGCGGTGATGTGCTCATCGGCGGGGACATCGTGGCCACGGGCAAGGGCGGCTTCCAGCACGGGTTGGAGTATCCGGGGGTGTAAAAGCGAATACAGTCAGGCGTATTTCGACGCGATTATACAATCAGTTGTCGGAATTGGCAGAAAAAGAGGAAGCCTTACGGCTTCCCCTTTCCAGTCTGCCGAAAAAGTCTGTCATTGCGAGCCAGTGCGCGCCGCGAAGCAAGTGCCCTTGGGGTACACACTGGCGTGGCAATCCGTTTCTAAAACGCACAAATCCTGCGCTTTTCGCAGGTTCCTGTCTGAAAAGATACGGATTCCCACACCAGTGACATCGGTCACTGGTTCGGAATGACAGGGGCGTGGGGTTATCGACACACTGAAAAAGAGGAAGCCTTACGGCTTCCTCTTTTATTCATTGCGCAGTCCTTGTGGGGTCAGATTACTCGTCGATCTCGATGACGACGCCGGAACCCACGGTACGGCCACCCTCACGGATAGCGAAACGCAGACCGTTCTCGATAGCGATGGGGGTGATCAGCTCGACCTTCATGTCGACGTTATCGCCGGGCATGCACATCTCAGTGCCCTCGGGCAGGGTGATGACGCCGGTCACGTCGGTGGTACGGAAGTAGAACTGGGGACGATAGTTGTTGAAGAAGGGGGTGTGACGGCCGCCCTCGTCCTTGGTCAGAACGTAGACCTGGCCAACGAACTTGGTGTGGGGGTGAATGGAACCGGGCTTGGACAGAACCTGGCCGCGCTCGATCTCGGTCTTAGCAACGCCACGCAGCAGAGCACCGATGTTATCGCCGGCTTCAGCGTAGTCCAGCAGCTTGTGGAACATCTCGATACCGGTAACGGTAGTCTCGCGCTTCTCATCGGACAGGCCGACGATCTCGACCTTCTCGTTCAGGTTCAGCTTACCACGCTCCACACGGCCGGTAGCAACGGTACCACGGCCGGAGATGGTGAACACGTCCTCGACGGGCATCAGGAAGGGCATATCCTCCTTGCGGTCGGGGGTGGGGATCCAGCTGTCAACAGCGTCCATCAGCTCCTTGATGCAGGCATACTCGGGAGCGTTGGGATCGGTGGACTCGGAAACCAGAGCGTTCAGAGCGGAACCACGGATGATGGGGGTCTCGTCGCCGGGGAAGCCGTAGAAGTCCAGCAGCTC
>OCHI01002561.1_pt1 | contig 10100 bp, 7 predicted proteins | sample 1538691 | NCBI WGS metagenome assembly OCHI01 (sample SAMN04571718, study PRJEB22368) | human gut metagenome | biome: human gut; material: stool | host: Homo sapiens | place: Luxembourg | collected 2012-09-21 | reverse complement strand
GGTGGGCACGACGGACCGACAGCTACCGGTTCCAACGGCTTTGGTGACGGCGAGATGCTACAGGCATTCATCGCAGAAGTGGTCTTTACTTTCATTTTTGTATTGGTAGTGCTGGGGTCTACCGATCCGAAGAAAGGAGCGGGAGCTTTCGCAGGCCTTGCCATCGGTCTTTCTCTAGTATTGGTGCATATCGTATGTATCCCTATTACAGGTACTTCCGTCAATCCGGCACGTAGCATCGGTCCGGCATTGTTCCAGGGTGGAGAAGCGTTGTCGCAGTTATGGCTGTTTATTGTGGCGCCGTTTGTAGGAGCGGCTGTCAGTGCGCTCGTCTGGAATTATTTCGGTGACAAGAATGAAAAGAAATAATAAGAATGAGAAGAAATAAACGGATCACTTTATGATAAAATTAAGGGCGAGAGTTTCACAACTGTCGCCCTCTTTTGCGTAATTATATATTATAATAAAAAGAGTGTTTCTATAATTACTAGATTTAATTAGATGAGGGGAATTCCACTTCATAGAATTTTTCCCTGTTATATAAGGTATTGACACGTATTCTAAGTCCTTTCTTGCCTTTCATCTGATCTTGAATCTTATCCAATTTGAAAGATATATACCCTTCGCCCAGACGGTCGGCGGTGTCGCCTTCGTCGTTATGCCGGAATTCAAGATTGATATACTCATCGTTGGCATTATCGGCAGCGGGTTCAGCTTCCTTGTTGTTGATGACCAGATTCAGGAAATGTTTCTTGTCCTCGCTATGCGTGCCGTAATATTGGAATTCGATTGTCAGATATTTCTTGTCTTGGGTAATCCACATATAAGTAGAATTGATTTTATCGTCTCCGATCTTCTCTTCCGTATTTTCTCCTTCCCCCATAGTCACGATTTCTTTGGTCAGGATCTCTTTTATTTCTCTTACCTGAATATTATAGTCATATCCCTTCACCGGTTCTTCCAGCTCTTTGAATATCACAAAGGCGCGTTGCCCGTCTTTATTCTTGTCACTGATCCATCCGTTTCCATTGCTCGGGAACATTGTTTTTCCATCATCCAGAGTGAAATAGAAATCCTTGCTATCCGGGCTGATCAGATTGATGGTGCTGATGACCAGTGAATCGGATGAGGAGTCATCATCCAGACACGACTGAAGTATCGGCATTGTGGTCATAACAGCAATAATAAATGCAATGAATTTAAATTTCTTCATATACTATAAAAATGTTTTTTAATGAGTACTATTTACTTGCTTTGTACTCTGAAAATGCAAGGGGGGAGAAAATATTGCATTTGGATCTGTTAAAGAAACAAAAGTTGCAAAAGAGTTGTTCTCTCTGTGCAGTATTTCTATCTTTGCTGCATTTATAAGGTAAACACGTGTATAAGCAAATGGAAGAATTTGAGTTGTCGGAACAATGCAGGCTGGGAAATAATCGAGCCCGCAAAGAATTGTATGAGCATTATGGAGGGCGTTTGCTAGGCGTCTGTCTGCGCTATACCGGCGACCGTGATACAGCTCAGGATCTGCTTCACGATGGTTTTATAAAGATATTCAGTTCTTTCGACAAGTTCACCTGGCGGGGTGAAGGCTCACTTCGGGCCTGGATGGAACGGGTGATGGTCAATACCGCTTTACAGTATCTTCGGAAGAGTGATGTAATCAGTCAGTCTACGCCTTTGGAAGAAGTACCCGAAGATTACGAGGAACCCGACGCTTCGGCTGTAGAGATGATTCCGCAAGCGGTATTGATGCGATTTATCGAAGAGTTGCCGGCAGGATACCGTACCGTGTTCAACCTTTACACCTTCGAGGAGAAATCGCATAAGGAAATAGCACAGTTGTTAGGTATTAATGAGAAGTCATCGGCTTCGCAATTATTTCGGGCGAAGAGCGTGTTGGCTAAGAGAGTAAAAGAATGGATAATGAATAACGGATAGGTAGAGATATGGAAGAGAAAGAATTATGGATGAATAAGTTGAAGGAGAAGCTCGGGGATTACTCGGAGCCGCTTCCTGCTTCCGGTTGGGAACAACTGGAAAAAGAACTTATGCCTCCTGTGGAGAGGAAGATATATCCTTATCGTAAATGGACGGTAGCCGCTGCGGCTGTCATTTTATTGGCTTTGGTGTCATCGGTCAGCCTGTATTTCCTCGGGACTCCTGCTGCTGATGAAATTCGTCATGCCAAGACTCCGGCGTTAGCCTCTGTACCGGATGTTTTGCCGGATGCGCAGCAACCGGATATGACAGGAACAACGGTAGAACCGGTAGTGCGTCCGGTAGTGAAGAACCGCATCGCGAAAGCAGAACGGAACATTCCCCAGCCGACGGCAAATATCGACGAACCGGTGAAGAAAGAAGAGCAGCAACCTTCGGAACTGAACGCTCAGACCGGCGACCGGAAAGAAAAAGAAGAAGTGGAACCGGTGGAAGAAACGAAGGCCGCCCAGCATAAGCCCGCAGATACGGAACAACCGAGAAATAAGCCGCGCCGTCCTTCCAGCAGAGACAAACTGCATATTCCGGCAGAAAAGGCATCTTCACAGAAAGGCACATGGTCGATGGGACTTTCGGTAGGTAACTCCGGTGGTGCTTCTACAGAGTTGGGATCGGGCATTCCTTCTTATATGTCCCGTGTGAGCATGGTATCGGTATCAAACGGTCTGCTGAGCATACCCAATGATCAGCAATTGGTCTTTGAAGATGGAGTACCTTATTTGCGTCAGGCCAATCAGGTGGTCGATATGGAACACCATCAACCTATCTCCTTCGGATTATCTGTCCGCAAGAGTCTGGCGAAAGGGTTCTCTGTCGAAACAGGATTGACTTACACCTTGCTTTCTTCGGATGCAAAGTTTGCGGACAGCGACCAGAAGACCAAGCAGAAACTGCATTATCTGGGTATCCCGTTAAAAGCGAACTGGAACTTCCTTGATAAGAAACTGTTTACTCTTTATGTATCCGGTGGAGGTATGATTGAGAAATGTGTTTATGGCAAGCTGGGCACAGAGAAGGAAACTGTGAAACCTTTGCAATTCTCCGTCTCCGGTGCAGTCGGCGCACAGTTTAATGCCACCAAACGGGTAGGTATATACGTAGAACCCGGTGTTGCTTATTTCTTTGATGACGGTTCCGATGTACAGACCATCCGTAAGGAGAATCCGTTCAACTTCAATATTCAGGCGGGTATCCGACTTACTTATTAGTCAATATAGTTGAGCTATATATTTTAAAAGCGATATTTTACCAATAACGGTTAAAATATCGCTTTTAAAGTTTTATATGCAGAAACTTTGCTGAAAAATCGGAAATCTGAGAAAATATTAATATCATTGTCATCTGTAACTTTATACCTTTGTTTCAAAATACGACACTATGGTTGATTTTTCAGATGAAAAGTTCTTATTAGACGAGATCAGAAAAGGTAATAATCAGGCGTTTGAATATCTTTTTAAGGCTTATTATCCCCGTTTGCGCGGCTATGCTATTCGTTTCGTGGAAGATGAAGAGACGGCTCGTGATATTATTCAGGAGTGTTTTCTGCGTTTTTGGGAGAAGCGGGAGTTGTTGTCGGCTGTATCGGTCACCTCCTTACTTTTTGCAATGGTACGCAATGGATGCCTGAATTACTTGAAGCATCTTTCCATTGTCGAGAAACATCAGATAGAATATCTTGCATCCATTGATGGTGAAGAAAGGCTCTATTATGCCGACTTCACGCTAGATGCAGAGCACAAACTACTATATGACGAATTGCAGGAACAAATCAACCTTGTCATCGGGCAGCTGCCCGAGCGTTCGCGGGAAATCTTTCTGATGAGCCGTTTCAAAGGACTGAAGAATCGTGAAATTGCAGACAAACTTCAGATATCGACTACGGCAGTCGAGAAGCACATTGCGAAAGCATTGAAAAGCTTCTCCAAACACTTCAAAGACAAGTATCCGGTAGACATTTATATTATGATTGTTGCCTGGGTGATTATGAATAATAAATAAAAGAAGAAAATATAAACCATTGATAATTAGATTGGAAGAGCAGGGACTGAAAAATTCCTGCTTTTTTCTTTGTATGGGTGGTTGGGTAAAAGAAATAATAGTTGTTACATCTTATAGAAAGTGAAATTATGGAAGAAAAGAAAAACATTCGTGAGTTGGCCGTTCAGTATTTCGAAGGAAGAATCCGGCGAAAAGACGAAAAACTATTGTTTGAGTATGTCGGACAAAGTGAAGCAAATCGCACGGCATTCAGACAGTGGGAAAAGGAGTGGATTGCCTCGGGCATTACCGATTCCAATACCACGAAGGAGTGGGAGACATTACAACGCAAAATCCGCACGCAGGAAGCCATTATCCCGATGCTGGGTATTTCGAAAACGAGATTTTCCGTCTGGCGGAAAGTGGCTGCTGTCGCAGCCATCGTACTTCTGACTATAGGAGGAACCCTCGGTGTCCGGCAACTCTCTTCCTCATTGCAACCGGAAACGTACTTTGTATGCGAAACTCCTTATGGCGAGAAGAGTAAAGTCGTTCTGTCTGACGGTACAGTCGTTTGGCTTAATGCAGGTTCTACACTGAAGTATTCGAACAAGTTTAATACCGCCAATCGCAGAGTCGAACTGAACGGTGAAGGATATTTTGAAGTCACCAAGAAAGCGGGAGCTACTTTCATCGTGCAGACACATGGATATGACGTCGTTGTGAAAGGAACAAAGTTCGACGTATCCGCCTATGATGACGATCCGTTCATTTCCACCACTTTACTCGAAGGTTCGGTCGAACTGAATTATAAAGGCAGTCAGATAAGGATGTCTCCTGGAGAGTCCATGAGATTGAACGTAGAAACAGGAAAATTCATCCGTACCCAAGTAAACGCTTCACAATCAAAAGCGTGGGCGGAGAACCGTATAGAATTTGATCACATTACATTGAAGGAACTGGTTGCAAAACTATCCCGACAATATGATGTGAATATTCGGCTGGAATCGGAAGCTGTAGGAGACAAGACATTCCGTATTTCTCTGCGTAACAGAGAAACAATCGGAGAGGTGATGACGGCTTTGCAAGAGATTATCCCGATAACCGTCGAACGTAAAGGCAAGGATATATATATCAGAGAATAATTTCCATTTCGTAACAACTATTATTAAATTAAATCGAGAAAAACTATGAACAACCGAAAGAGCTTATTACGGCTGCTTCTTTTAGTTTCATTCTGTCTGGCGACAGTGACTTTGCACGCCCAGGTCATCAACAAGACATTCAAGAATGAAACATTGAAGACAGTATTGAAAGAAGTTGAGCAACAAACAGGTTTATCTGTCATCTATAAGACAGATGAAGTGAATGAGAATAAAAGAATTACGGCAACTTTCAAAAATGCATCATTGGATGAGGTGCTGAATAAAGTCTTGGATAAGGATTTGACTTATAAGTTGCAAAACAAGATGATAGTCATCTTGAAAAAGACGCAGAAACCTCATGACGGCAGTACAAAGAAGAACATCAAAGGAACCGTCGTGGATGATAAGGGCGAACCGATCATTGGGGCCAGCGTGGTAGTGAAAGGAACTTCAACCGGAATAATTACGGACCTTGACGGAAACTACACTATAAATGAGGTATCGGAAGATGCCTGGATTTCAGTCTCCTATATCGGTTATCAGAGTGTGGAACTTCGAGCTGCCGATAGTAAGAATCTGCTTCGGATTGTCCTGAAGGAAGACACTAAAGTATTGGATGAAGTAGTTGTCGTGGGGTATGGTGTACAAAAGAAAAGTGATATCACCGGTTCCGTTTCTTCCGTAAAGTCAGCAGAGCTATTGTCAGCTCCTAATGCCAGTACTGCGCAGGCATTGCAAGGACGTGTGGCAGGTGTTGTTGTGCAGAATTCCAGTGGTGCTCCTTCAGGATCGGCAACGATCCGCATCCGTGGAGCCAACTCGCTGACTTATGGAAATGATCCTTTGATCATAATCGATGGTGTTCAAGATGGGAATATCGGGAGCTTGAATCCTAATCAGATAGAATCCATAGAAGTATTGAAAGATGCCGCAGCCCTTTCTGTCTATGGTTCGAAAGGTGCGAACGGTGTTATTCTGGTGACAACTAAAAATGGGAAAACCGGAAAGCCGCAGGTCTCTTACAACGGTTTTGTTTCATTTGATGAAGTACGGAAAACCTTGCCTGCATTGAATGCAAAAGAATATGCCCTGCTGATGAATGAGGCTCAGGAAGAGAATGGGCTCAATCCTGTTTTTGGACCGGATGAGATTCCGTTGGAAGGAAACAGTACGGACTGGCAGGATAAGATTTTTCGGAATGCGGTTTCCCAATCACATAATATCAGTATCAGTGGAGCGAAAGAAAGCATTTCTTATTTCATAGCTGGAGGATATACCAATAAAGATGGCATTGTACAGAATACCAATTTTAAACAATATACTTTTCGTGCAAACTTTAAAGTTCAGGCTACATCCCGTTTGAATTTGTCGCTGAATACGTTTGCCTCTTATGACGAGACGCACAATGGAGATTATGAACAGGCTATTAATGCAGCACTTCAATGGTCGCCTACGAAACGCATCTATGACCCCGATAGCGAAGGAGGATATACACAGCCGGGTGGAGGAATAGGACCGGTTTCATTGTACAATCCGGTGGGGTATGCTTTGGAGATAGTGGACGATAAATCCGTTGCTTCTTTTAATGCTTCTTTAATGGGAGAATATAAATTCTGGGATTTCCTCAAATTATCTTCTTTGTTTTCATATAAGACTCATAGCGATACCAACGGGTATTTTGATAATCAGCGTGTCAATAATGGCGATATTAGAGATATTAACGGAAGTAAGGCCCAATCACGCTATATTGCTTTGCAAAGTACCAGTATTCTGACTTTTGATAAGGCTTTTGGTGATCATACCGTTCAGGCTACCGGGGTATACGAAGTGTTGAAGGATAATTATCAGAGCACATCTGCTTCTTCCAGAGGAATCCCAATGGGATATAATGGAGTGCAGTTCGGTTCTATTTTGCAGGCCCCTTGGGTGGAATATTCTACTACGGTGATGCAGTCTTTTATGGGTCGCGTGAATTATAGTTATAAGAATAAATATATGTTTTCCGGATCGATTCGTTATGACGGAGCCAGCCAGTTGGCAGAAGGAAACAAATACGACAATTTTACAGCATTTTCGTTAGGATGGAATCTTATGGAAGAGAAATTTATGAAAAGGCTGAAAGATATGGTACCGGAGTTTAAAATTCGTGGAAGTTACGGTACGGTAGGCAATGCGGCAGTGCCCGCTTACTCTTCTCATTTAAAGTTTTATCCGGGCATGGACGATAGCGGAAACCCGACTTTGGCAATATCAGATTTAGGCAATGAAAATCTGAAATGGGAACGTACCCGTGAGTTGAACATCGGTATAGACAGTCGATGGTGGGGAGGGCGTTTGAGTTTCTCAGCCGAATATTATAACAAGAAAACCACAGACCTGTTGATGTGGCAGAAAGTGCCTTCGGTATTGGGTGTCAGTTCCATCCTTACCAATGTCGGTTCCGTGTCCAATAAAGGATTTGATATCATGTTGGGTGGCATTCCTGTCTCTACCAAACATTTTAAATGGGACATCAATTATACATTGAATATCAATAAAAATAAGATTCTCGAACTGGACGGGCTCTCCAATACGCTTATTACAACCGGTGCCGATTATCCGGGATTGGTGGGTTCTTATGTCCAGATGGTGGGACAACCGATGGGCACATTCCTCGGATATACCTTTGCCGGTGTTTGGCAGAAATCAGAAGTTTCGACGGCTGCGCTTTACGGAGCAAAGCCCGGAGATGCCAAATATGTAGATATCAACCGTGATGGAAAAATAGATAAGGATGATATAGGCATTATCGGTAATGCCCAGCCGAAGTTGAGCTTCGGATTCAACAATACATTTACGATTTTTGATTTCGACCTGAATATTTTCTGGCAGGGAGTATCCGGTAATGACATTTATAATCAGAATCGTATCCGGCGTGAGACTTATTCGTCAGATGCATTCCCGACCAGTACGGTTATGAAAAATCATTGGACACCGGAAAATCCGACAAATATTCCTGCTTTTTCGGGAGCAGAGTATGTTAATTCTTCCCGTTGGGTGGAGAAGGGAGACTATTTGCGCTTGAAAAATATCACATTGGGCTATCGTATTCCGCACAAGATACTGTCAAAAATAGGATGTTCGTCCGCCCGTATCTATGTCAGTGCCAATAATCTATGGACAATAACCAATTATTCGGGATTTGATCCGGAAGCAAGTATGGGAGCAGACTCGGATGCGGCAGGCGTGGACCGTGGTGTGTATCCTTCGTCAAAGAGTTTCCTTGTAGGGTTGGATATTTCGTTTTAATGATCATTTAATAATAACAGACTATGAATTGTACACTTATAAAAAAGAGCTGCGTCGGATTATTGGCGATAATATTAAGTACGAGTTGTGCCGATTTGACAGAGAATCTTACCGGACAGCCAACTGTCGATAAGTTCTTCCAGACACTGACCGACTTCAATAGTTATATCACAGGAGCCTATACCCCCTTAATCCTTTTATATGGTACCGATATGCCCTATGCGGCCAGTGCAGGTGCCGAAGATGTAAATACCCCCGTCATCAGATGGAAAGGATTCGAACAGGTTAACATTAACACAGTAGGAAATCCGGACGAAGTGACGGATGAGTTATGGAACTCATATTACACAAGTATTAGCGCGTGCAATACATTGATAAAGATTATCGGTGAGAACACGAAATTATCTCCCGACGAATTGTCCCCGATTGGAGGGGAAGCCCATTTCTTGCGTGCTTTTAATTACTTCCAGTTGGTGCGTTGGTTTGGCGAAGTGCCATTGTTGACGGAGGAAAATCAGGATAATGCGGCAAAAGAGCCTCAGGCGAGTGTTGCCCGGATTTACGAGCAGATAGTTTCTGATTTGAAGAATGCAGAGTTGACATTGCCTCTTTCACAGGATGATCCGAGCCGTCCCAGCCGTTGGGCGGCAAAAGCGTTGCTTGCAAAAGTCTATTTGACAATGGCGGGATTTCCGTTGAATGAGACTTCCTGTTATGCGCTGGCACGTGATAAGGCAAATGAAGTAATTAGTGAAAAGGTCTATACCTTAGAAAAAGTATATTCCCAATTGTGGTTATGGAGCAACCGTAAAATAAACTCCGAATTTATCTTTGCGCTTTATGCCAGTTCGGACAATGCAACAGGCAGTTATATCCATCAGGCCGTGCGTCCTACTGATCACGGAGAAAACGGCTGGGCAGATTGGACCAGTGACAAACGCTTTCTGGAAACTTTTCCCGTAGGAGATGGCAGCCGTTTGAGCGGAACTTTTTATACTCGGATGAGGGACGGTGCTTCGTGGGAAGAGACCAATGTGGCACAACCTTATGTGGGAAAGTACCGGGATGCAGGTCCAAAGAGCGGAGGATATTCAGGGATAGCTACAGCTAATAAAGCGGACGGATTTTTCTGTATGTTACGCTATGCCGATGTGTTGCTGATCTACGCGGAAGCCGCTAATCTGGCAGAGGGCAGCCCTTCAAAAGCAGCATACGATGCTATCAATGAAGTCCGCGAACGAGCAGGACTGACTAAACTATCGGGACTGACTCCGGCACAGTTTGACAAGGCGGTATTGGACGAACGTAACTGGGAATTGGCTTTTGAATGTAATCGTTGGTTCGATTTGTGCCGTCGTCATATTCTGAAGGAGACTTTGGAAGCTTATTATCCGGAGGCAAAGATTGACGATCACAATTATCTTCTACCGAAACCGAGCGACCAGATGACTATCATGACCGGTATTGTTCAGAACCCCGGATACAATTAAACGTCAATAACATAATCGAAAAGAAAGAATGATATGAAAAGAAATATAACTTTGATTTTAATCACTTTGTGTCTGGCGATAGGAGTCGTTTCTTGCAGTGAAGATTCTTATCCGGAGAATCCTACCCTTGTTTCGCCTATTTCGGGATTAGTCTTGGAAGTGAACGGAACGGACTATGTGGCTACCCCTCTGTTGCAGG
>OCHI01002526.1_pt1 | contig 10211 bp, 7 predicted proteins | sample 1538691 | NCBI WGS metagenome assembly OCHI01 (sample SAMN04571718, study PRJEB22368) | human gut metagenome | biome: human gut; material: stool | host: Homo sapiens | place: Luxembourg | collected 2012-09-21 | reverse complement strand
GCCAGCTATTAGCATTGAGCTGTCGAAGAGCGAGACTTACAGCGATGTGATCCCTGTGCGTCTCCCAGGCTTGCACATCAGTGGCTTTGTATCAATCATGCGTGGGTGTAACAACTTCTGCACCTACTGCATCGTCCCCTACACACGAGGTCGTGAGCGTAGCCGTGATCCCGAGAGTATCATCCGAGAGGTGCAGCGTATGGCGCAAGAGGGCTACCGTGAGGTGACTCTCCTGGGGCAAAATGTCAACTCCTACTGCTGGCAGTCTGAGACGGGCGCCGGCTACACTTTCGCTGATCTGCTGCGCAGCGTTGCTGAGGCGGTGCCGACGATGCGCATTCGCTTTACCTCGCCTCACCCCAAGGATATGAAGGATGAGACGCTTGAGGTGATGAGCCTCTATCCCAACATCTGTCGCCACATCCACTTCCCCTTGCAGAGCGGTAGTAATCGCATCCTAGAGCGTATGCACCGTCGCTACACGCGTGAGTGGTATCTAGAGCGTGTGGAGCGCATCCGCGAGTATATGCCCGACTGCGGGTTGAGTACTGATGTCTTCTGTGGCTTCTCGGGTGAGACGGAAGAGGACTTTCAGGAGACACTGGAGGTGATGAGGCTGGCACGGCTGGATAGTGCCTTCATGTTTAAGTACTCCGAGCGTCCCGGCACCTACGCCTCGCGTCATCTCGTCGACGATGTCCCTGAGGAGGTCAAGGTGGAGCGACTCAATCGTATGATTGCCTTGCAAAACGAGCTGAGCCTCGAGAGTAATGAGCGTGACGTGGGCAAGAGCTTTGAGGTGCTCATCGAGGGTTATAGCAAGCGCTCGCGCGATGACTTCTTCGGGCGTACCCAACAAAACAAGGTAATCGTCTTCCCCAAGGGACATAACCAGATCGGCAAGCTAGTGACCGTGCGTGTGGAGCGTGTTACCTCGGCAACGATGATCGGTAGCGAGGTCGAAGGGTAGAGGGGTAGGGGCAACCTGGAGAGGCATCCCAATAAGCAGGTATCAGCAGGGTGTCTCTAGCCTTTGCGAAGAAAAAAACATCATTCCAATACCTAGAGGTAGGTATTCTCAGAAGTTTGTTGTATCTTTGCACTACCAAAGCATGAGAGACGTCCTATTTGGTGTCCCAAGGCGGTGGTAACATCATAGATAATCTTAATACGCAACTTAAAAACCAATAGAATTATGGCACACGTAATCACTGACAGCTGTGTAGCTTGTGGCACATGTATCGATGAGTGCCCCGTAGGCGCAATCTCTGAGGGCGATATCTACTCTATCGACGCTGATACTTGCATCGATTGCGGCGCATGCGCTGCTGCTTGCCCTTCAGGTGCTATCGAGGGCTAAGACCTACACGGAGATGCTGGCCTTAGGGCTACGCCTCCTCCGCTCCCTTTAGCTAGGGACCGTCACACGCGGTCGCTACACACTTAACTAGACAGAAAGCCGTCCCCCATCTGAGTGCTCTTGCACTTGGATGGAGGACGGTCTCGTTTGAGGTGTTGCCGCATATTAGTATCTTTGCATAAGATAAGAAGGGTAGGCACCTGGCGGGAGCTTGCTACGTAAGTCAGCGACTGCCGACGCGGAGGAGCTACTCTTCGAAAAATAGATACACACGACATCATGAACGCTAGCGACTACCCGATACTCTCGCAGATCGATACACCTCATCAGTTACGTCAGCTACCTCTCTCGCAGCTCCCAGAGCTGTGCCGTGAGTTGCGCCGCTATGAGCTAGAGGTGCTCTCGCATGTGCCGGGGCACCTGGGCTCTAGTCTGGGTGCGGTAGAGCTCACGGTAGCTCTACACTACGTCTGTCGCACCCCCTACGATCGTATCGTCTGGGATGTGGGGCATCAAGCTTATGGGCACAAGATCTTGACAGGTCGACGCGATCGCTTTGAGACGCTACGACAGTGGGGCGGGCTCTCGGGCTTTCCACTACCGAGCGAGAGTGAGTACGACACATTCCCGGCAGGGCATGCCTCGAACTCAATCTCCGCAGCGCTGGGTATGGCGATCGCCGCTAAGCTCAAGCAGGAGGAGCGTCACGTCGTAGCTGTCATCGGCGATGGATCGATGACGGGCGGGCTAGCCTTCGAGGGGCTAAACAATGTGAGCTCTTATCCCAACGATCTGCTTGTGGTGGTCAATGACAATAACATGTCGATCGATGCCAATGTGGGTGGACTCAACAAGTATCTTGTCGATCTCAACACCAGCCATGCCTACAACACGATCCGCTACGACCTCTACCGAGGCTTGCGACAGATGAACCTGATGAACGATCGTCGCAAGAAAAACATCCAGCGGATCAACAATAGTGTCAAGTCTCTCTTGACGCAAAACCACTCCTCCTTCTTTGACGGCCTAGGGATTCGTTACTTTGGTCCCGTCGATGGACATGACGTAGAGCATCTCGTGGAGACGCTACGACGTATCCTCCCGATGCGAGGACCGAAGATCCTACACCTCAGGACGATCAAGGGCAAAGGCTACAAGCCAGCTGAGGAGAATGCGACCGTATGGCACGCTCCTGGGTGCTTTGACGTGAAGACGGGAGAGCGCATCAAGAGCGAGCGAGGCGCGCATCCACCGAAGTTTCAAGAGGTCTTTGGGACGACGGTCACCGAGCTGGCTGCCGAGGACAAGCGGATCGTTGGGATCACGCCAGCGATGCCGTCGGGCAGTTCGCTGAATGTGATGATGCAAGCTTTCCCTGAGCGAAGCTACGATGTGGGCATTGCGGAGGCGCATGCGGTCACCTTTAGCGCAGGAATGGCGCGTGAGGGGATGATCCCGTTTTGTGTCATCTACTCTTCCTTCCTACAGCGTGCTTACGATCAGCTGATACATGACGTCGCCCTGCCTGGCTACCACGTAGTTCTTTGCATTGACCGTGCGGGCTTGGTCGGTCAGGACGGAGCGACCCATCAAGGAGCCTTCGACCTAGCTTATCTCTGTACCATCCCGAATATGACGGTGGCAGCTCCGATGAATGAGCACTACCTGCGTCATCTGATGCGTACCGCTTACGAGGGGCAGGAGGGCCCTATGGCTATCCGCTACCCGCGTGGTGAGGGGTCGCTAGTTGACTGGCACTGTCCTGCGGAGCTTATACCGATAGGCAAGGGACGTGCACTGCACGAGGGCGGACGTATCGCTCTGCTCTCTATCGGCACCATCGGTGTGACCGCCGAGGAAGTGCGTGAGCGTCTGCTCGCTGAGGGTGTCGAGGTAGCGCACTATGACTTGATCTTTGCGAAGCCTCTAGACGAAGAGCTGATCACGACTGCTCTAGAGCGTTACGACTGCATTGCCACGCTTGAGGAGGGTACGCTCATCGGTGGGGTGGGCGAGCGGATCGCTGCCCTGGCGCAGCGTCAGGGCTTCCGAGGACGGATGATACACTTTGGTCTGCCCGACACTTTTGTCGAGCAAGGCACTGTAGCCGAGCAGCGACGCTACTGCGGCATCGATGCCGACACCATATATAATAGAATCAAAGCTGAGCTATGCGAATAGTTATTGCTGGTGCTGGCGAGGTGGGCACTCACCTAGCCTATAAGCTATCGGGCGAAGAGCAGCAGTCTACGACTCTCATTGACTCTGACAAGGAGCTGCTGCGTCGTGTACAGCGCAAGTTTGATGCCTACACGATCGTGGGCGACCCGACGAAGCTGGAGGATCTGCAGCTGACGGAGGTGCATGACTGCGATCTCTTTGTGAGCGTGATGCCCGGCGAGGCGGAAAATCTACTTGCCTGTATGCTCGCGGCGCAACTTGGTGCCAAGCGAACCATAGCTCGTATCAATAATCACCGCTATCTGGCGGAGCACTATCGTCGCTTCTTCGGGAGTCTCGGGATAGACCAGCTTATCTACCCAGAGGAGCTGGCCGCTGAGGAGATAGCCAACAGCTTCAAGCATCCCTGGGCGAGAGTCTATGTGGAGCTACTCAACGGGGCTTTCGTCCTCGTGGGTGTCAAGGTGCGTAAGGGGAGCATCCTCGTGGGGCGCCCGCTGAGCTGGACGAAGGGACTGGACGACAAAGCCTTTCACGTGGTCTCTATCAAGCGTGGCGAGGAGACGCTCATACCTGATGGTCAGACGGTTATAGAGCATGGCGACGTTGTCTTCTTCACCTGTCTCAACAAGGACATAGACCTCGTCCGTCAGTACTGCGACAAGGATCAGCGCCCCGTGAAGCGAGTGGTCATCCTCGGGGGAAGTCTCATCGCACTTCGCACCGTCTCCAAGGCTCCGAGCAATATCGACTTCCACCTCATCGAGCGTGATCTAGAGCGCATCAAGGAGATCGAAGACGAGATCCCCTCTAATGTCAAGCTCTACGATGGTGACGGACGTGACCTCAACCTCATCTCCGAGATAGGACTGGACGAGGAGAGCATCTTTGTGGCTCTAACGGAGAACTCGGAGACAAACATCCTCGCTTGTCTCGCTGCTAAGCGCTTTCAGGTGGCTAAGACGATTGCAAAAGAGGAGAACATCGACTACATCCCCCTTGCTGAGAAGCTCGACATCGGTACGATCATCAATAAGAAGGTGATCGCTGCGGGCAACATCTTTCACGCACTCCTCGGCTCCGACACGAAGACTGTCAAGTCACTCACCATCGCTCACACCGATGTGGCGGAGCTACAGGCTAAAAGCGGATCTACCATTACAGAGCGTCCGGTCAAAGAGCTGGACCTCCCGAAGGGTATCACCCTCGGAGGTCTGGTGCGCAACGGCGTGCCGATGCTGATCGATGGTGATATGGAGATACAGCCCTACGACAGCGTCGTGGTCTTCTGTACCAATACGCCTATGGAGCAGCTCTCTAAGCTCTTTGACTAAAGCCCCGTCGCTATCTAGTTTCACTATTCCTATTTTGACGCAATCAAGCTCATGAGACGTATCAATCTACCCTTCGTAGGGAGCATCGTAGGGGGTATCTGTCTGATCGAGTGTATCTTCCTCCTCCTCAGTGTCGTCGTATCGCTCCTCATGCGAGACCACGCTGTGGCACCCCTCCTGATCACACTAGGCTGTGCGCTACTGGTCGGTCTAGGCTTCCTCTGGTTCGGGCGGCGCAAGTATAGCGACAAGCTCGGGCGTCGGGAGGCTATGCTCGCCGTCTCGATGACGTGGCTGGTGGTGGCACTGATCGGTATGATCCCCTTCTTGGTCGGGGGCTATCTGCCACGCTTTAGTAATGCACTCTTTGAGTCGGTCTCAGGCTTTACCACTACGGGTGCCTCGACCTTTACCTCTGTGGAGCATCTCCCCAAGGGGATCCTCTTCTGGCGCTCCATCATACAGTGGCAGGGCGGTATCGGGGTTGTCGTCTTCTCTCTAGCACTGAGTCCTGTGCTGGGCAAGGACATAGGACTCCTCTACCAGGCCGAGGTGACGGGCGTAGATCATGACCGCTTTATGCCACGTATCAAGGAGGTCGCCATACGACTGGCGGCTGTCTACACGCTCCTGACGCTAGTACTCATCGTACTGCTACGACTCACGCCGATACCTCTCTTCGATGCTTCTTGCATAGCTCTGACTTGTATTTCGACAGGTGGCTTCTCGATCTATGATCAGCCCTTTGAGGTGATCAATAGTCCTTACTTTGAGACGATCCTGATGATCTTTATGGTGATCGGTAGCCTCAACATGACGCTCATCTACTTTGCTTTCAAGGGGCAGGTCAAGCAACTCTTTAAGGACGAGCAGACGCGCTGGTTCCTCGGCATCATCTTCGTTACAGCTATACTAGTCTCCATACATCTTGTCATTAACCAGATACAGCCTCATCTAGGCAAAGCTCTCCGTGACTCCTTCTTTCAGATCGTCTCGCTCATATCCACCACGGGATATATCTATGCCGACTACGCCAGCTGGGGTCCCTTCTTTATGCTGTGCGGACTCTTCGTCATGTTCGTCTGTGGCTGTGCAGGCTCCACGGCGGGAGGCTTTAAGGTGATCCGCTTCGTCATCATGTCCAAGACACTCCCCAAGGAGATTGCCCACCGTATCTCTCCAAACCTTGTGGCTCCACTACGGATCAACGGCAAGAGCGTCCCCGATGAAGCGGTCTACAAGGTGATGGGGTTCTTCTTTGGTTACATTGCGCTGATCTTCCTAGGCACCTTCTGTCTCACCTTCACAGGCAACGACTTTATCTCCGCTGGTACAGCCTCCGTTGCAGCCATTGGTAACGTGGGCCCGGCCTTTGGGAACTATGTCTTCAACTTTTCGAGTGCCTCTTCTTTTGACCTGCTTGTGCTGAGCTTCCTCATGCTGGCGGGTCGTCTGGAGCTTTTCACCGTGCTGAGTCTCTTCGCTCCAGCATTCTGGCGCCGCTAGTCTCTTCGCTAGCGTGGTGCAAGACGGTAGAGTACGAAGGAGATGCCTAGGTAACCCAAGTTCGGCAGCCACGCTGCGACCACTGGTGCCATGGCTCCCGTAACCGCAAAGGAAGAGGTGACCGTCATGAAGAGGATGTAGAGGAAGCTGAGCGATAGTCCCACAGCGAGGGCTAGCCCCATGCCACCCTTGCGCTTGCGAGCCGAGAGCGAGACGCCCATGAGCGTTAGGATAAACGAGGCGGGGATCATCGCTATGCGCTTGTGTAGCTCGATAGCGTAGAGCTGTGTCGCCGCACCTCTCATACGCTGCTGCTGTATGGAGTGGTATAGCTGTGGGGTGGTAAGCATCTCGACATCCCCCTCGGTGACGAGGAAGTCCTTGGGCGTGATCGGTATGATCGTGTCTAGCTGATTGCCCCTACGGAGCGTGTCTTGTCTCTCGCCAAAGTATGTGATCGTATAGTCCTGTAGCTGCCAGTTGTGGAGGGTGTCGTAGACAATGCTATTCGCCATCACGCGACTCTTGAGATCTTTGCCCTCAAAGCGATCCATCGAGAAGGTGTACCCGACCTTGCTCTCATCATTGTAATAAGACATAAACATAAAGGTCTCGGGTGCCACCTGCATCTGGATCGCATTGGCGTAGGTGATGCGCTTGTCCTTGATATATCTATTCTGAAAGTCTATCCTGATGCGATTACCAGGCGGTATGACGAAGCTACTCAAGAAGAAAGTCAGTATCGCGATCACGGCAGCACCCAGCATGTACGGCTTGAGGAGCCTACGGAAGCTCACGCCGCAGCTCAGGATAGCAATGATCTCACTATTCTCTGCTAGACGCGAGGTGACGTAGATGACCGCTATGAAGACAAAGAGCGGACTAAAGAGGTTCGCGTAATAAGGGACGAAGTTAGCGTAGTAGTCCCAGATGATAGCTCGTAGCGGGACCTCTGGCTGTAGTAGCTTGTCTAGCTTTTCGGTCACGTCGAAGGCTATCGCCACTGCCAAGATCAGGACAATGGAGAAGAAATAGGTCGCCAGAAACTGAGTAAAGATGTACCTATCGACCGTAGAGATTACCTTGCGACGCATCTGTCTCTCTAGACGTTTGACTCTTTATATCGTAGCTTGCGCCCTCGGAAGGATCTCCTCCCGAGGGCTTGTGCTATGGTATAGATCGATACTAGAGCTGCCCATAAGCCCACTACTTAGCATAGCTTACGGCACGAGTCTCACGGATCACCGTAATCTTGACCTGCCCTGGGTAGGTCATCTCGGTCTGTATCTTGTGAGCGATATCTGCCGAAAGCGTCTCGGTAGCCTGATCATCGATCTCATCGGCACCAACGATGACACGCAGCTCACGACCCGCTTGGATCGCGTAGGTCTTGACCACGCCTGGATAAGAGAGTGCCAGCTGCTCGAGGTCTTTGAGACGCTTGATGTACGCCTCGACGATCTCGTGACGAGCTCCTGGTCTAGCACCGCTTATGGAGTCACAGATCTGCACGATAGGTGCTAGGAGCGTCTCCATCTCCACCTCCTCATGGTGAGCACCGACAGCGTTGCAGATGTCGGGCTTCTCCTTGTACTTCTCACAGATCTTCATGCCGAGTATAGCGTGTGGTAGCTCAGGCTCCTCGTCAGACACCTTGCCAATGTCGTGTAGCAAGCCTGCACGACGAGCTTTCTTAGCATTAAGCCCCAGCTCAGAGGCCATCGTAGCGCAGAGGTTGGCCGTCTCACGCGCATGCTGCAGGAGGTTCTGTCCATAGGAAGAGCGGTACTTCATCTTACCCACCAGACGCACTAGCTCAGGGTGCATACCATGTATGCCGAGGTCGATGATCGTCCGCTTGCCCGTCTCGATGATCTCCTCCTCGATCTGCTTGCTCACACGATCTACCACCTCCTCAATGCGAGCCGGGTGGATACGTCCGTCTTGTACCAACTGGTGCAGAGCCAGACGAGCTATCTCACGGCGTACTGGGTCAAAGGCTGAGAGCACGATAGCCTCTGGCGTATCGTCTACGATGATCTCCACACCCGTGGCAGCCTCTAGAGCGCGTATGTTACGTCCCTCACGGCCGATGATGCGCCCCTTGACCTCGTCATTGTCTATGTGAAAGACTGAGACAGAGTTCTCTACCGAGGTCTCCGTAGCGATACGTTGTATCGTCGCTACGATGAGTCGTCGAGCTTCTTGCGAAGCATTCATCTTAGCCTCTTCGATCACCTCTGCTGTGTAGGCAGCCGCCTGATCACGAGCCTCTAGGCGTAGAGACTCGATGAGCTGCTCGCGAGCTTGCTCTGCGGATAGGCCACCTATCTCCTCCAGCTTAGCTTGTTGTGTGAGGATGGCGGCGCTTAGCTCCTCTTGCTTCTGAGCAACTAGCTGCTCCTGCCGAGCCATCTGCTTGCGCTCACGCTCTAGGTCAGACGAGGCATCTTCCAGCTGCTTGGTACGTGCTGTGAGCGTCTGCTCGAGCTGCTGTAAGGTTGTCTCTCGGCTCTGTACCTGTGCGGTGCGATCGGCCAAACGCTCCTCCAGCTCCCCTTTGAGCTGCAAGGCGTATTCCTTAGCCTCAATCACCTTCTGTTGCTTGATTATCTCAGCATCCTGCTTAGCTTTCTCTAAGATGCTGTCAGCCTCATGTAGCTCCTTCTTTTTAGTCTTATGAGCCTCGAGGATAACCTGGTCGGCACTCTCCTGGGCCTCCTTTAGGATGCGCTCCGCTCGCTGCTTGTAGAGGCGCATCACGGCAAGCCATACGGCTCCACCGCCTACGACGAGGGCTAATAATATGAATAGTATCAGTAGGTATATGCTAATCTCCATAAATCGTTATCACTAAAGTGTGTATATCTAATCCGTTACAATGTCTCTGACATGATTGTTAGAGATACAGACTCACCCTAATGAGAGAAGTCCTAGTGGTCAAACGCATGGATCCAAGCTATACATCCAGTCCTTTCTAACAAAGGAAAGAGACGTCCTCCCGTAGCCTACAATTGTCGCTCTAGTAGGCTATTTACCTCAGAGAGACGCTTCAGCAGCTCTGTCGTGTCTTTACTCTCCTTGAGTACCTCACACTGTACGGCTATATCTACAGCCGCCATAAGCCAGTGCAACTGCTCATCGCTCTCCGCAGGCTGCGGGTAAGCTGCACGATACTTCTTGACGAGAGCCGATATCGTATGCTGTGCACGACGATAGTAAGGCTCCTCGCTGCGCGGCACGTCAATGGGGATAGCAATACCATCGACAAGTAGCGTGATACTCTGCATCTCGTCCTGACGATGCTCTGGTTTAGTGCTATGCTGATCCATTTGTGCCATTAGTGTGGCTGAGTTGTAGCTGTACTATGCTGTAGCTCTAGGAGAGCTATACTTTGGTCCATTCGTTTGATCATCTGAGACAGTCGCTCCTTAGCGATGCCCATATCAGTACCACTGACGATAAGCGCACGCGCCATCAAAAGTTGCCGGTTGCGACTCTCGAGTCCCTCCAGCTCATCACACTGCTCACTGAGCCGTGCCTTGAGGTCTGCGATCTCCCCGCGCTGCGCCTCTATCTCTTGTTGCAGCGCATCACGCTGCTCGATGAGTCGCAGAGCGTTTTGGTAGAGTGCATCCACCTGTAGTTGCTCGTTGTGCGTCATTTCGTCACCATGTGTATCACAAAGGTACAGAAAAAAAAGACTCATCCCAAGATTTTGTTGCACCCGTAGATTCAACTATCAAATGCAACTGAATTGGTTTCATCGAGCTTCTGATAAAAAAGCTGTCCAGGAGTTAGGAAGTTTAGTTTCTTGCGAGGTCTGTTAT
>OCHI01002520.1_pt1 | contig 10227 bp, 8 predicted proteins | sample 1538691 | NCBI WGS metagenome assembly OCHI01 (sample SAMN04571718, study PRJEB22368) | human gut metagenome | biome: human gut; material: stool | host: Homo sapiens | place: Luxembourg | collected 2012-09-21 | reverse complement strand
TATGTCAACTTCGACTACGTGACACTCGGCTGGAACGTACCGATAGAAAAGGTGCAGAAACTAAAGAAATATGTCCGCTCCCTGCGACTGGCATTTACAGTCAACAACCTTGCGACGATTTCCGGCTATTCAGGTCTTTCGCCCATGATCAACAGTTCGACGGTCAACTCCACTTTGGGGCTGGACGATAAACGCGGATATCCGTTAGCGCGGACTTACACGTTGGGATTGAGTATTAACTTTTAACGGAGGAGGAAAACGATAATGAAAAAGATAAAGCGATATTTGCAGCAGCAAGGATGGCATTTAGAGAGTAAATCTCTATATGATGGAAAAGCAACTCTGCTTGGGGGGAAGATGAACCTGAAAAAGACAGTTGTCTTTCTTATTGTGTGCATTACCTTCTTCTCGTGCGACAAGTTTTTGGAAGAGAGTCCCAAAGACAAACTGCCGGAAGATGAAGTCTACAACAATATTTCGGATGTATATCTGAATGCTGTAGCCTCACTTTACACCTACATCGGCGGTTATAGCGACAGTCAGGGATTGCAGGGGACGGGTAGGGGAGTCTATGATCTGAACACCTTCACCACCGACGAAGCCATTATCCCCACCCGTGGCGGCGACTGGTACGACGGTGGCTTTTGGCAAGGTCTGTTCCTGCACCAATGGGGAATAGATAACGATGCTATCCAAGCCACTTGGGAATATCTTTATAAAGTGGTGATGCTGTCCAACAAATCCATCGAACGAATAGACAAATTCAGTGCCACCCACACAGATGCCGAACTTCCCGCCTATCGTGCCGAAGTACGCGCTATGCGGGCGATGTATTATTATTACCTGATGGATCTGTTCGGACGTGTCCCGCTTGTACTTACCTCATCCCCGTCGATGAAAGACGTAGTGCAGAGCGAACGGAAAACGATATTCGACTTTGTATTCAAAGAACTGCAAGAATCCGCCCCTTTGCTGGCCGAAGTCCACAGCAACCAGTCCGGTCCGTATTACGGGCGAATCACCCGTCCCGTAGTTGTTTTCCTCTTGGCGAAGCTTGCCTTGAATGCCGAAGTCTATACCGACAACGACTGGACGGACGGTCAGCGTCCCGACGGAAAGAATCTCTTTTTCGAAGTAGACGGCAACCGCCTCAATGCCTGGCAGACGGTTATCGCATACTGTGACCAACTGCAAGAAATGGGCTATCGTCTGGAACCGGATTACAAAACCAACTTTGCCGTATTCAACGAACCGTCTGTCGAGAACATCTTCACCATCCCGATGAACAAGACCTTGTACACCAACCAGATGCAATACCTTTTCCGTTCCCGCCATTACAATCACGCCAAAGCCTACGGACTGAGCGGTGAAAACGGACCGAGTGCCACTATCGAAGCTCTGGAAACCTTCGGCTATGAAACGGCGCAACAGGACCCGCGTTTCGACATCTGCTATTTTGCCGGAGTCGTGTATGATTTAAAAGGAAATATAGTCCGTCTGGACGATGGAACCGTTCTCGAATATTTGCCGTGGAAAGTCGAACTGGATATCTCGAACACTCCCTATGAGCAGACGGCAGGAGCACGCATGAAAAAGTACGAGGTAGACGAAACGGCTACCAGGGACGGTAAACTGATGGAGAACGACATTGTACTGTTCCGTTATGCAGATGTTCTGCTGATGAAGAGTGAAGCAAAGGTTCGTAATGGGGAAGACGGGTATGCCGAGCTGAACGAAGTACGCGGGCGTGTCAACGCTTCCTCCCGAACGGCTACATTAGAAAATATCCTTGCCGAACGACAACTCGAACTGGCTTGGGAAGGTTGGCGACGGCAGGACTTGATTCGTTTCGGAGCGTTCACGAGAGCATACAGCAGTCGTCCGCAACTTCCTGCTGAGAATAATGGATATACTACTGTATTCCCGATTCCGGAAAAGATACGGGTGATGAATACAAAACTGGAGCAGAATCCGGGATATTAGCCGGATTCATCCATTCATTTGCTATAATATCCCAATACAAACTAAAAGGCTTCGGCATTCATAACGAACACCGAAGCCTTTATTATATCTCTGTGAGAATGACTATGGTCTTAAAAACAGCCCCATCAAAGAAAACTAGTCAAAGAAGCTCTTGAACTTCTTGAAGATCTTCTCCTTCACCGACGTACTCGGCTTGAAGTTGTCCGAAGCCTCCATCTTTTCCAGCGTACTCTTTTCCTCCTTGTTCAATGCTTCCGGTACATAAATGCTGATATTAACCAGCAAATCTCCCGTACCATAACCATTGACATTCGGCAGACCTTTGCCGCGCAGACGCAGCACTTTTCCCGGTTGAGTACCCGAGTCGATCTTCACTTTCACTTTTCCGTCGATTGTCGGAATCTCCACGGCACCGCCCAGTGCGGCAGTCGGGAAACTCAGCAGCAAGTTATAGATCAGATCATTCTCGTCGCGGATCAAGTCCGGATGCGGTTCTTCCTCAACGAGAATCAGCAAGTCGCCCGGCACACCATTATGCTTTCCGGCATTACCCTTGCCGCCCATCGAGAGCTGCATACCTTCTGCCACTCCGGCAGGAATCTTCACCGTCACTACCTCTTCGCCGTATACGATACCGTCGCCGGCACACTCTTTACACTTGTTCTTGATGATCTTACCTTCACCATTACAAGTAGGGCAAGTGGCGCGAGTCTGCATCGTACCCAGAATCGTCTGCTGGTTACGGATCACCGAACCGCTACCTTTACAGGTCGGACAAGTCTCCGAACCGCCGTCGCCTTCGGCCCCCGTGCCATGACAGTGATTACACGGCACATATTTTTTCAGTTTGAATTTCTTTTCTACTCCTGTCGAGATTTCTTTCAAAGTCAACTTTACCTTGACACGGAGATCGCTGCCCCGATAACGACGTTGCTGTGAACCACCGCCACCGCCACCGAAACCTCCGAAACCTCCGAAGCCGCCGCTGAAACCACCGCCACGACCTCCGAAGATGTCACCGAACATGGAGAAGATATCATCCATAGACATTCCTTCGCCACCGAAACCACCGAACGGACCTCCGTTGCCTGCCGCACCGCTCACTCCCGCATGACCGAACTGGTCATAACGCGAACGCTTGTCCGGATTGCTCAACACGTCATACGCTTCGGCAGCCTCCTTGAATTTCTCTTCCGCTTCCTTGTCGGATTTTTGTCGGGGTGATATTGGATCGCTTTTTTGCGGTAGGCTTTTTTAATCTCTTCTACTGTGGCGGTTTTTGTCACCTCCAGCACTTCATAATAGTCTCTTTTTTCTGCCATGCTTCTTAACTAAACTAACTTTTGTATTTACTCCCCAACTACCACTTTCGCGTGACGAATCACCTTGTCATTCAGCGTGTAACCCGTCTGTACGCAGTCCAGAATCTTACCTTTCTGCTCTTCCGACGGGGCAGGGATGACGGCAATGGCTTCGTGATAATCGGTATCCAGCGGCTGGTCTTTCGTTTCGATGACCTTCACGCCGTTCTGTGCAAGAGTAGCCATGAACTTATTATAAATCAATTCGACACCTTCCTTCACGGCTTTTACGTCTTTGGCAGTTTCCATCGTTTTGATGGCACGTTCAAAGTCGTCGATCACCGGCAGAATGCTGCTGATGCTCTTTTCGCCACCATTCAGAATCAGTTCCGCCTTCTCCTTCATGGTACGTTTGCGGTAATTGTCAAACTCGGCGGACAGGCGCAGATATTTGTCCTTTTGCTCCTCGATGACAGCCTGAGCATCTTCCAGCTCCTTTTCGAGCTGCTCCTCATGAGTCAGGGGAGCGGTCTCTTCTGCCTGATCGTTTTGCGGTTGTTCTTCCGCCGTATCCTTTGTTTCTTCCACATTCAGCTCTTCAGCCATCTTTTCTTTTTCTTTTGGATCCATATCTTATTTTTATTTTTTATTCATAATATCAATTTCCCAAGCAAAAACTTTGCCAATCTGACCGTTTTGCCAAAAAACGTGGCAAAGGTAATACATTTATGCCAGATTGACACATTCCGGATAGCTCATAATTCATTTTAAATGTCTACCTTTGCACGCTCAAATAATAATATAGTAACTGGTAAAATAGTAAATAATAGAAAATGATTACAGTTTCAAACGTTTCGGTGCAGTTTGGTAAAAGAGTCTTGTTTAATGACGTGAATCTGAAATTTACAAGTGGCAACTGCTATGGTATTATCGGTGCGAACGGTGCGGGAAAATCCACCTTCCTCCGTACAATCTACGGAGATCTGGACCCGACGACCGGTACGATTGCCCTGGGACCGGGCGAACGCCTGTCGGTGTTGAGCCAGGACCACTTTAAATGGGATGCTTATACGGTAATGGACACCGTAATGATGGGCCACACCGTGTTGTGGGACATTATGAAGCAGCGTGAAGTATTGTACGCCAAGGAAGACTTCACGGACGAAGACGGACTGAAAGTATCCGAACTGGAAGAGAAATTTGCCGAGCTGGACGGATGGAATGCTGAGAGTGACGCAGCCATGCTGTTGAGCGGTCTGGGCATCAAGGAAGACAAGCATTATACATTGATGGGTGAGCTGAGCGGTAAGGAAAAGGTGCGTGTGATGCTTGCGCAAGCATTGTACGGCAACCCCGACAACCTCCTTCTGGACGAGCCTACCAATGACCTCGATATGGAGACAGTGACCTGGCTGGAAGAATACCTTTCCAACTTTGAGCACACCGTGCTGGTGGTAAGCCACGACCGTCACTTCCTCGACTCCGTATGTACGCACACCGTAGACATCGACTACGGAAAGATCAATATGTTTGCCGGAAACTACAGTTTCTGGTACGAATCTAGTCAGCTGGCGCTCCGTCAGCAGCAGAACCAGAAGGCGAAGGCTGAGGAGAAGAAGAAAGAGCTCGAAGAATTTATCCGCCGTTTCAGTGCCAACGTAGCGAAGAGCAAGCAGACCACAAGCCGCAAGAAGATGCTGGAAAAACTGAATGTAGAAGAAATCAAACCTTCTTCACGCAAGTATCCGGGCATCATCTTCACTCCCGAACGCGAGCCGGGCAACCAGATCCTCGAAGTTTCCGGACTGAGCAAGAAGACGGAAGAAGGCGTAGTGCTGTTCAGCGACGTGAACTTCAACATCGAAAAAGGCGACAAAGTGGTATTCCTTTCACGCAATCCGCGTGCGATGACCGCTTTCTTCGAAATCATCAACGGAAACATGAAGCCGGATGCCGGACAGTTCAACTGGGGTGTGACCATCACAACGGCCTATCTGCCCGTTGACAATACGGACTTCTTCAACACTGATCTCAATTTGGTGGACTGGCTGAGCCAGTTCGGCGAAGGTAACGAAGTGTACATGAAGGGCTTCCTCGGACGTATGCTGTTCTCCGGCGAAGAGGTACTGAAGAAAGTCAGCGTACTTTCCGGAGGTGAAAAGATGCGTTGTATGATTGCACGTATGCAGCTCCGCAATGCGAACTGTCTGATTCTGGATACTCCGACCAATCACTTGGACCTGGAATCTATTCAGGCTTTCAACAACAACCTGAAGACGTACAAGGGAAATATCCTCTTCTCTTCGCATGACCACGAATTTATTCAGACGGTTGCCAACCGCATTATCGAGTTGACTCCGAACGGTATCATCGACAAGATGATGGAATATGACGAATATATCACTTCGGATCATATCAAGGAGTTGAGGGCGAAGATGTACGGTGATAAATAATTATATGTAATTGATAACTTTACGGTAATCAGTAAATTAAGGAAATTGCCTTGATTATGATTATGTACAATAAGATAATTTAAGCCCGGGGATGATTGAGCATCATTCCCGGGCTTAGTTATTCTTACTTTTTACAGTGTTCTACAATATCAATTAGTTCTTGTTCAGTGAATTCTTTAGTATGATTTACGTCCCAATATACATCAGGATGTAACGTCTCTTCTTTAAAATAACCAGAGAAGTCAAATAAAGCAGTAGCTACTGAAAATTGAATTTTAGAATTGGGCATTGTATAGCCGTAATTACTGGTAAAAGCAATGGTTGGTTCTCCTGAATTCTGTCCTACTAATGTACCTAATTTGTTTTCGGCGACAATTCTGCAAAAGTAATCTCCTGCCGACGCAGTATTGATGCCTTGAAGAACAAATAACTTTCTTTCTTTGGGAATCTTCTCGTCTGTCATATTGGACTGTAGTATTATTTTGTTAGGATTATATTTCTTGTTGATCTGATCGATGCGTTTAGTCTCATTTAATTGGAAAGTAATTGTGTCGTGTTTTATGATATCCAATGCTTTGAGAGCCGAATATAAAGCATCAAATGACCCTCCCGGATTCATTGACAGATCATAGAATATGTTTTGTATATTCATATTGTTGACTCCTTTGAAAAAGACCTTAAGCATACTTTCCAGTGGCTCTCTAGCTGCGTTTTCAAAGTTGTCTATCCTAAAAATCGCAATTGAATTGAAGGGATATATTTTGAAAAAGCTAAACTCTCCTCCACGAATTCCCACGGCAGATTCTTGATTAAATTTATAAAGTGAATAACCGTCAAGTACTTGATTTACGGGGGATTTATCTAATCTCACTTTAAATGGAGCTTCAAAGTTATACTTATTTCTGAGGAAACCACTGAAATATGCCTCCATCCAATGTCTATTTATTTCATAGGGTAGTTTCCAATTAAAATATTTTTTAAATTCATGAATGATCGTGTCTGTTCTTATCCCATTTATTTCATTGATTTGAGCATTACTTTCTTTAAGATAGACTTTATCGTTTCTGATTTTAATAACAGGGAATACTTTTTCGTCGTCATCAATTTGTTTTCTCCAAAATGTTTGTAGATAAATATAAATTTTGGAATGTGCATCAACATATGAGTTTATCTCACCAATAACCCATGCAAATTGTTCATGAGTTAGGGGCTTGTTCAACTGAGCATAAATATCATTCTTTTTATCTTCAAATTCCTTTAACGAATAGTAATAATAAGGATTTGGATGATTGGTATAAAGTGTTTTGAAATAGTAATCCGCATCTTCTTTTAGTTGTTCAGGAGTTAGCAACTGATCCTCCTGTGCATGGATATGGGGTAAGCACAATAGTAAAATGAGAATTAGGATACTTTTCATGTTTTCGTTATGTTTGATTTATATGTGTGTCTTGAAATTGCTGACAATGTAAATAAAAAAAATGATATGACCAATTTCTTTTGATGGAATTATTGGGTTTATTGCTATGTGTTTTTTTCTATATGTTTAAATAGTATGCTCATTCTCTTACTGTCAAGGAAAGGGAAATGCTTGTTAACTGTCGTAACATTGCTTCTCCCTTTCCTTTTCATTGCTTGTTAGCACCCGAAACATCCTATCCTACATTCACGGTCGAGTGTACTTACTGTTTATTGTTTATCACTCCGAAATTCTCCGTTTTACAACTCAAACTTCCCCTGTTTCGGCAACTGCGGCAATGTTGAATTAGCCTTGCGCTCTTCCTGCGAATACTCTACTACCATATATTCCGTAACGCCGTCCGAGGTGACCCGTTTATGAAAATTATTCTTTTCGAGCACGGTGACCAATATCTTTTGTGCTTGTTGGTTGGACTGGGTGCGTCCGTTCATGCTCAGTATTGAAAGGATATAAGAAGCGGGATACCATTGCGCGTTTATTTCTCCTCCTTTAGCCGCACGGAAATAGAAAAACAGATTTTCCTCCACCGGGTCCTTCAGGCGGAAATTCTCGTTGCGGTCGTTCAGGAAAGTGATCTCTTCCTTCTCATACCAGTATTGGAATCCTTGTTGATAAAGCGCCAAGGCTTGTGAGTATACTCCTTCGTAATTTATAGGGTTACGATAGTCAACTTTTAGGATAGTGTTAAACAGAATGCGTCTGTTTTCTTTGATGTCCTGCAGGCAGTGCGGATTGTTGGTGCTGGCTATGAACGAGGCACGGCGGACGTAGTTGTACGTTTGTATGTCGTAAACTTTCCGCTCTGTTACCTCATCTTGTGTGATCAATCTTTTCAGGTCCTGCATGTGCCAGGGTGAGATGCTGTCAAACTCATCCAAGTCGATGATGAGACAGGAAGAAAGCTGTAGCAGATGGTCTGTTTTGTCGGGTTTGATCATGCCGTGACGGTAATACCCCTTTAGTTCCGGAGGAAGAAGACGTCGGATAAAAACGCTCTTACCTTTCCCTTGTTCGCCATAAAGTAACATCAACTGATGGTTTTGCGCATCGTCGTTGATGGCGCAAGCCACCATTCCTACCAGCCAGTGGCGGAGACTGTCCTCAAAAAAGGACTGGTCTGCTGCTTTGACCGTTTTTGCGAGTTGGGTGATGTAGTCGGTTTTTCCATTCCACGGCGGGAGGGAATAGAAATAGTGGATGAAGGGGTTGAACGGTTTCGCGTAATCCGAATCGACCAATGCTTTGAGGTAATTTTGCGAACAGCTTACTCCCTTCATTTGCGCATTGATGTAGAATGTGTTGATGTCTTTGGTGCGTAGGGTGATGAAGTCGGAGGGGGCGGAGTCGGCAGCCGATGCCGGTCTCGGGCGAAACTCGATTTGTTCTTTCACTATGTTTCTGCGGAACTCGTAATATTCGTTCATGAATCTGATGACTTTGAAGATCTTCGGTTCCTGGGACTCCTCTTCTGCCTGATCCGTCTTCGAGGTGTATTGGTAGGCATTGCGCAGGGGCGCTTCGAAGTCGAAGTCGGGAAGGTTGCCGAAATAGCTGTGTGTCAGGCTGACGGCTTCCGCTTCCATGATGTGGCGGCGGTAGCACTGGTTGCCGAGGCAGTAGAAGAAGTTGTCGCGGTTGCCGGTTTCGAGGCGTTCTTTCCGCTTGGTGTATTCCACTGCTTTGCGGAAGTCGAGCTGCACTTGCAGGTCGAGGGGGGCCGTATTCTCCTGTGTAGGGAGGAGCGGAGGGAGTGAAAGAGGTTTCTTGCGTTTCTTCTTTTTGCATTCTTCTTCGGTCGGCAGTGTCACGGTTATGGTCAGCGGTTTCACATTCTCCAGTCGTTCGAGGGAGAGAAAGGCATCCGGATCGTGCGAAACGAAGACTCCGCGACTCAGGTCGCTTCCGCTTGTATCGACCTTCGTGTTGAGCAGTTTCTGGTACTTGTCGGCTGCCAGGGTGAACATGCGGTGGTGATATCGCTCTAAGGTGGGAAGGTCGATGGTTCCCAGTGCGTTCAGTTCGGCGCGTAGTGCTTCCGGCTCTTCGCCGGTGAGGTAGACGAAGATTTTGAGTCCGTGCTCGCGGGGGCTGATGAAATTTCCCAGCGTATCGGGGCAGTCGTTCGCCAACTGGCGGTATTCCGGGATCTTTTCTACCTCCATATCATCAAAGTCGAGGGTGATGATATCCTGATATGCCTTGAGACTGTAAGCGAGTCTTTCCTTGGTGTAGGTGGCTGTGGCGGTGTGGTAAGGCAGTTGCTTCTTCATCCGGTCTGCTTTCCCGGTGTCCCCCGATTTTAGTGTTTCCCGGATTCTCCGGACTCTGTCCCGGTAAATATCTCCCCGAATATATTCGAATAACTCCAGGATACTTATACTTCCTGACACGAGCGATAATCCCCTGTATGTGGTTATTGCAATCTTTTCCATTTTTCTTGATGATTTTTAATTGTTTCCGTTATTAATATTTTGCAAAGGAATAGCTTTTGGATGTAATAAAAAAACTGTTTTTAGGAGCCTAAAAACAGTTTTTTAACGTAATCTGTGAAGTGTTAATCGTCGGACAGGAGTCTTTTCATCTTTTGTATCTCATAATCAATCTCTTCTATACTCAAAGACTCATTAGGGTGATCGTGCTTCCAGAAGTTTACTGTCAGAAACAGCAACTGTGCAAAGAATTTAGGCCCTTTAATGTTAAAAGGAGAGGAGGGATCGTAACAGAGGTGGACGATGGGGCTAAGAAACCTCTTTCTGTCAGAAGGCTTTACCTCTATCCGATTGATGTACATGCTGTTGACATTGTCCAGCAGTTGAGTGATAAACGGCGAGATGGCGGGGAATTCTCCCTTTTCGAGTGTTATAGCCTGCTTGTTTTGATAGACAAAGCCTTCGGAGAAAATGTCTTTTTACTCATAAAATTAATGGTTGACGTTGGTTGTTAAAAAATGTTGTGTTTAAAAATGACGCAAAGGTACAACTTATTTTTTGTGTCTTCCTAATCTCTGTTGTTT
>OCHI01002519.1_pt1 | contig 10237 bp, 7 predicted proteins | sample 1538691 | NCBI WGS metagenome assembly OCHI01 (sample SAMN04571718, study PRJEB22368) | human gut metagenome | biome: human gut; material: stool | host: Homo sapiens | place: Luxembourg | collected 2012-09-21 | reverse complement strand
GACAGAGTCGTAACAATATAAATAGGAAGACTGGTTTCTTCCGTAGGAAGTGCTCAGATATACGTTTCCGGAATCATCGAACGTAACTCCCTGCACCTTTTGCGGAATTTTATAATCACTGAGGGCAATCAGTTTGTCCGTCTTTTTATCCAGATAATATGCCACCATTCGTGAATTCACCAGAAGTGTATGCGTTGCAATCCACAATCTTCCGCCATACCAGGTAATACAGGAAGGCGTATTTTTGACCGGAAACTCCTCCACAACATCTCTTGCATCCACGACATCTCCGGTATTCTGATATGCCATCAGTTCAATAAAATCGTAGGAGATCCGCTCCACACAGTTTTCATAGGAATTGCACACCCATACATTGTCACCGTCAAACGCAATTCCTCCCAGATGGCTGTTTTCATCCATTCCCAGTGTGACCATATATTCTCCGGTTTCCCGGTCAAACACCATAAGCTCTCCCATACAGTCATCTTCCGTGGAATAAGAAGTGATCAGCACAAATTCATCGGTCAGACAAATTCCCTGCGGGCACTGGGATGCACTGAAAATATATTCTTTTAACACATCTTCCTCCCGGGTATCCGGCATACCCGGAATATCAATTTCATTGTAAAAGCCGTAATCAAGATCTTTCAACAGAACCAGATTTTTACCGAAGCGGCTCTCTCTTTTGTGATAGTTATAATATTCTACATTGTAATAATTATTGATCTTTGCGGTCCACTTTGCGTAGAGAATGTAATGATCCTTACGATCCGTCGGAATGGTCTTTATCCGTTTGTGAAGCGCGGCATCGGAGTACCATCCAAGAAACCGGAATCCACTCCGGTATGGCGTATACAGCGGCTGCTCCCCGCTGAATGCCGGGTACGATTCTTTATTGAAAGAATTCTGTATGCCACCTCCCAAAAAATACCCCACGGTAACCGTATCGCTTTTTGTGTGAACATTTGCAGGTTTTTGAAAGGAAGAACTCGAAGGGGCATAATTCTCCCCTTCGAGTTCTGTGTTTTTTGCATATGTCGGTGTCACGATAAAATTTAAGGTTATTGCAATCAATAATACAGCAAACACTGTACTATTCTTCTGTCTCCACAACTTTGCCTGCCCTCTCTTCTATTTCTCTTGCTGCCACATCCTCAGGTGCTTGTTCATACCGGGCAAATTCATAAGAAAATGTTCCGCTTCCGCTGGTCATTGACCGAAGCTGTGTATTATATCCATACAGTTCAAGATATGGAAGATCCGCATCGATCTCCTGATACCCGTTTTCTGCATTCATATTCATCACACGACCTCTGCGTTTATTCAGATCTCCCATGATTTCACCGGTATATTCCTCCGGAGTAATGATCTTTACAGAGGCGATCGGCTCTAACAATACCGGCTTCGCATCTAAAAATCCTTTCTTAAATGCCTGTTTGGCGGCTACTTTAAATGCCATCTCGGAGGAATCCACCGGATGATAGGAGCCATCATAGAGTACCGCTTTCACTCCGATTACCGGGTAGGCCGCAAGCGGTCCTTTCAAAACAGCTTCTGCAATTCCTTTTTCCACTGCTGGAAAATAATTTTTCGGAACGGCTCCACCCACAACACACTGTTCAAATACATAAGGGACCTCTAAATCCCCGCTCGGCTCAAATTTCATTTTAACATGGCCGTACTGTCCATGTCCACCGGACTGTTTTTTATATTTGTATTCAACATCTGATTTTCCACGTATGGTTTCGCGGAAAGCGACCTTTGGACGCATCAGTTCAATTTCTACTTTATACTTTTCAAGCAGCATACTCTGAACAATTTCAAGCTGCTGCTCACCCATGCCATATAACAGAGTCTGACGATTTTCACTGTCATTTACCACACGCAGCGTCTGATCTTCCATCAGAATCTTTTGCAGCGACTGGGAAATCTTATCCACATCCCCTTTGTTTTTTGCTTTGTAGCGCATAGATACATACGGTTTTGAGAAATTCGTGCGAAGATAGGCAACCGGATTATTCCGTACGGACAGGGAATCCGTTGTCTGGGACTGGGACAGCTTTGCCAATGCTCCGATATCCCCCGCATGAAGTTCTTTTACTTCCTCTGTTTTATTTCCGCGCAGAACGTACAGCTTTCCAATCTTTTCGTCACAATCCCTGTGATAATTAAATAAGACATCATCCGTCTTAAGCACACCGGAATTTACTTTGATCAGAGAATACTTTCCAATGTAAGGATCTACAATTGTCTTAAAAATATACGCACTCTTCGGTTTTGCAAAATCATAGTCCGCCGGATACACCTCGTTGTTTGTCGTATTGATGCCTGCGCAGGTCCGTTTGTCCGGGCTCGGAAAATATTTAACAATATCTGCCATCAGCGTATACATCCCGCGGGCAAGCGGATTCGATCCCATAAGAACCGGAACGATAGAACCATCCATGACATTTACCCTGAGCGCCTGACGAATTTCGTCCTCGGAGAATTCATCTCCGTTAAAATAACGGTCCATAAACTCCTCGCTGGTTTCTGCCACAGCTTCTAACAAAGCTTCCCTGCACAGATTAAGATTCTTTTGTGAATATTCCGGAACTTCAAATTTTTCAACGGTTCCCTCATCGATCCATCGCTTTGCTTTCTGCTGGATGACAAACTGGCCATCCTCCCTGACCGGCAGATGAAACGGTGCAATTTTCTTTCCGTAAAGAGCCTGCAGATCTTCCACTACCTGACGGTAACTTGCATTGTCAATATCCATATCTGTCACAAAGATCATACGTGGAAGATGATTTTTTTCACAGATTTCCCAGGCGCGCCGCGTGCCTGTCTCGATTCCCGCTTTTCCGGAAATAACGATAATTGCTGCATCCGCTGCGGAAACTGCCTCTTCGACTTCCCCGACAAAATCAAAATAGCCTGGGGTATCCAAAACATTAATTTTGTTGTCTTTCCACGGGATCGCGACCACAGAAGTATGGATCGAAAACTGGCGTTTCGTCTCCTCCTTATCAAAATCACTGATGGTATTTTTATCTGCGACCGTCCCCATACGTGTCGTCAGACCTGCCAGATATGCCATGGCTTCCACCAGGGAAGTTTTGCCGCATCCTCCATGCCCCAGGAGAACCACATTACGAATTCTGTCTGTCGTATATACGTTCATAGTAAAACCCTCCTTTTTTAGAATATTTACTCTTTTATGGTTATATTCTACTAATTTTCAGAAAGTTTTACAACCTTTTTATGCATTTTGTTGAAGTATTTTTGCCGCAAGTTCTTCCAGATACGTCCAGCGATCCATTTTTTCTTCCAATTGTGTTTCCAGCTGCGTTTTTTCTTCTGTCAGTTCATTCAGCTTCACAAAATCCCGTGCGCAGGATGCCATCTCCCCATCAATCTCTCCCAGCCGTGTTTCCAAAGCTGCAATGTCGTCCTCAATGGTTTCATATTCTTTCTGTTCTTTATATGAAAATTTTAATTTATTTTCATGTTTCCATGTAGAACGTGAATCTTCTGTCGCCTGTTTTTCCTGTACATTTGCCGTCTCTTCATTTTTACGGAACGAATCGCCTGCAGTATCTACAAATTTTCCTTCCTCTTCGGCCCGTCTGTGGTAGTCCGTATATCCGCCCTCATACTGGCAGAGCTTTCCGTTTCCCTCAAAAGCAAAGATTCTGTGCACCACACGGTCCAGAAAATAACGGTCATGCGATACCGTAATCACAATACCGTCATAACGATCCAGATAATCTTCAAGAATGGTCAGTGTCGTGATATCAAGATCGTTGGTTGGTTCGTCAAGAATCAGTACATTGGGAGCTTCCATAAGGACCCGCAGCAGATTCAGTCTGCGCTTTTCTCCGCCGGACAGTTTTTTGATCTGTCCATACTGTTCTTCCGGTGGAAACAAAAACTGATCGAGCATTGCGGATGCCGAAACCAGTCCATCTTCTGTGCGTACATATTCTGCTGTATTTTTGATATAATCAATCACGCGAAGCTTTGGGTCCATATATGCAATTCCCGCATTCTCATCCTGTTCGATCTCCTGTGTGTAATATCCGATTTTTATCGTCTGTCCAATGGTTACTTCCCCAGCATCCGGCAAAATTCTGCCATCAATAATTTTCATAAGTGTTGTCTTGCCGCATCCGTTTTTCCCGACAAAACCAATCCGGTCATTTTTTAAGAAGATATAGGAAAAATCAGAAATCAGTACATAATCTCCATATGTTTTTGTAATATGTGATAATTCCACGGTTGTTTTTCCCATACGGGAGGACACCGAACCGATTTCGATCTTTTTATCAACATCCGGCTTTTTTTGATCCCGCAAGGCCTCATAGCGCTGGATATGTGCTTTCTGTTTGGTGGAACGCGCCCTTGCCCCGCGCTGCATCCATTCGATTTCCTTGCGCAGAATGGACTGTCTTTTCCGTTCGCCTGCCCAGGCAATGTCTTCCCTCTCCTGTTTGGCCGCAAGATATCCGGAATAGTTTGTCTCATAGCTGTAAATCTGTCCTTTATCAACTTCCACAATCCGGTTGCATACACTGTCCAGAAAATACCGGTCATGTGTCACCATAACCATTGCTCCCCGATAATTTTTCAGATAATTTTCCAGCCACTCTGCCATTTCGGCATCCAGATGGTTCGTCGGCTCATCCAAAAGCAGTACATCACACGGAGTAAGGAGCACTGCAACAAGAGCCAGTCGTTTCCGCTGTCCGCCGGACAAATGTCCCACCGGTTCATCGAAATTGTATATGCCAAGCCGCGTCATCATGGATTTGGCATTGCTTTCCAGATTCCATTTTTCATGTTCTTCCCGGTCTTCCTGCTGATGCACACTTCCAATCTGCGCATAAGAAAGTACATTCTCAAGTGCTCCTTTTTGCGGGTCAAATTCCGGCATCTGCGGCAGATAGCGAATCACAAGATGATTGGCCCGTACGACATTTCCGGCATCCGGTTCTTCGAGTCCTGCCATAATTTTTAACAGCGTGGATTTTCCGGTTCCATTGATGCCTATGATTCCGACTTTTTCCCCATCCTGCAGATAAAACGATGCATCGTGAAACAACTCACGCTGTGTATAAACTTTTGTAATATGATCAACGGTAAGTAAATTCATAAAAATTCCTCTTTCTGTTTCCTTTCGCCTTTTTATTATCACACGAACGGACAATTGTTGCAAGTGCTGTCACACATTCCTCTTTTGACACTCCTGCCATTCTATAGTACAATAAACACATCAATTACGTAATATAAAGGAAATAAACTTATGGCTTTTCAAACAATCGGTTTTATCGGACTGGGTCTGATTGGAGGTTCGATCGCCAAAAAAATGAAATCCAATCAGCCGGACATCAAAATTTATGCCACGGCACATCATAAAGAAACCATCGAAGAAGCGTACCGTGAGGGACTGATCGAAAACAATGATCTGTTACCACTGTCTGCTTTTTCTGACTGTGATTATATTTTTTTATGTGCCCCGGTTCAACGGAACCTTGCATATCTGCGTCAGTTAAAAGATATTATCCGCAGCGACTGTTATATCACAGACGTTGGAAGCACAAAAACGGAAATTCATGAAGAAGTGATACGTCTTGGCATGGAGGCCAATTTTATCGGCGGGCATCCCATGACCGGTTCCGAAAAAACAGGCATATTAAGTGCCACCAATACGCTTTTGGAAAATGCATACTATATTATCACCCCGACCGCCCTGACTCCAAAGGAAGAAATTTCGGAATTTCGTGATTTTGTATTGTCGCTTGGAGCAATTCCACTGATTTTGGATTATAAAATACACGATTACTCTACGGCAGCCATCAGCCATCTGCCGCACATGATCGCATATTCGCTGGTCAATCTGGTCCACCAGATCGATGATGACAAAGAAACCATGAAAACCATTGCTGCCGGGGGATTTAAGGATATCACAAGAATTGCATCTTCTTCGCCTGTGATGTGGCAGAATATCTGTGCTTCCAACCGGGAACCGCTTCTTTCACTGATGGATCAGTACCTTGCCATTCTGACGAAGCTTCGCGGATACATTGACAGTTCCAATGAACAGGCACTGCTTTCCTTCTTTCAGCAGGCAAAAGACTACCGGGATTCCATCACACTGCCAAGTGTCAAATCCCCTACGGTATATTACGAATGTTTTGTGGATCTGGTCGATGAAACCGGCGGTATTGCTGCTGTTGCTGGGCTGCTCGCACAGTACCATATCAGCATCAAAAACATCGGTATTGTAAATAACCGGGAATTTGAAGAAGGTGTTCTTCAGCTCGCGTTTCCTGACAAACAGACTCTGACCCGTGCCAAACGTCTGCTTACCGACAATGGCTATATGGTTCACGAACGGTAAAACATAAATGGTTTTCCCATAAAAAATACAGGCTCCGGATAATTTCCGGAGCCTGTATTTTTATTTGCACAAGGTATCGAGTATTTCAAAATAGTTTTCAAACGTCTTCCTGCAGCAGGAAGGATTTTCAATCACAATACCGTCTGTCACAAGTCCCGGAATTGCAAAAGCCATCGCAACCCGGTGATCCTCGAACGTTTTTATTTTACATCCATGCGGTTTTCCCGGATGAATCACAATACGGTTCTCATCCAGCTGCTCGCATGCGATTCCCATTGCCTTCAGATTGGTAAGAATCGCGGCAAAACGGTCACATTCCTGATAACGGATATGTCCGATTCCGGTAATCTCCACGGTTTCACTGGCAAAACACGCAATTGCCGCCAGTGTCAGAGCCTGATCTGAAAATGCAGAAAAGTCAAATACCCCTCCCAGGAATCCTTCCGTCGGCGGATACATCCGGATTCCATCCGGTTCTTCCTCTGTCCGGCATCCCATCTGTTCCAGCACATGTAAAAAAGAAGTATCTCCCTGTAAGCTTTCCCAGTGTACATGGCAGACCTTTGCAGGAACGCCGACAACCGGGCACATCGCATAAAAATAAGAAGCTGCCGAAACATCCGGTTCAATCTGATACTCTCTTGCCTGATATGCTGCATGTTCCGCAATCACAAAAGTATCGGATGCAGGTCGTTGTACTTCCACACCAAACTGCTTCATCATGGCAACCGTCATCTCTACATAAGCCATTCCATGATGCCCTTTGACGTGAATCCGGAATTCTTTCTGAAACAGCACGGAAGAGATCAAAAGTGCACTCAGAAACTGACTGCTTTTTTCAACATCAATGGTTACTTCGTGTCTATTCACACCACTGTTTCCGATCGCAAATGGGAAATGTCCTGATGCTTCCTTATAAGTAACTTCCGCCCCAAGGTCTTGAAGTGCCTGCAGCAATTCTTCCATCGGGCGCTTTTTCATCTGCTCGGAAGAGTTCATATGATATTCTCCCTCACACAGACCAAGGTATGCCGTCAGAAAACGGGCAGCAGTTCCTGCACTTCCCACATCAACGGAAGCTTTTGTCTTTGGAACCCTGCCCCCTTTTCCTTCAATGGAGACAACCGCATGCGGCTCATCAATTTCCACCACAAAGCCCAGGTCCTGCAAAGCCTGCAGGAAATGCCTGCTGTCATCCGAAAAAAGAACCCCTTTAAGAACACTCTTTCCGTTTGCAAGTGCTGCAATCAGAAGTGCCCGGTTTGTAATGCTCTTCGATCCTGGAACCGAAACCTCAACCGGAATTATGTCTGCTTTTTTTACCTCATAAGTATCCTGTAAGATCATAGTTTTTCCCGCCTTATTTTACAGTTCGTTAAAAATCTGATAGATATCAATCTTTAATGCATCGGTATCCGTCATTCCGATAAACACCGTCCGGCTTTTCTTCGCTGCGGACAATCTGAATGACTGCATCCACCACTTCTTTTGTCCATATCTGGATCTTTGCATCATAATAGGAATTCATTTCCAGTTTCTTTTTACAGTCAAATCCAATTCCGCTTTTTGAAATATCTGTTACATCCACATGCACAAATTTTAAAGTTGTGACCCCGTCTTCATCCAGACGCTCCAACTGTACATTGACATCCAGATCCAGTCTTTTATTTTTCCTTTTTTCTTCCATTTTCCATCCCCTTATACCTTTTCAAACGATAATATAAATATTATTTTATTACATTCAGAAACACATTACAAGTAAAAAAAGGGATATTCCGGGTCGCTTCCCGGAATATCCAATAAAAAGTAATGATTTTATAAAAGTCCCGCCTGCACCAGACGTCCGTGAATCTGCGGTCCGATCCATGCAGCAAGAACCATTTTGATAATGTCAAATACAATAAACGGATAGACGCACATTGTCAACGCCGCCTGTACAGAGGTTTTCATTACCAGTACAAACCATACCGTTCCAAAGATATAGCAAACAGCAGTTCCGAGAATCATGCCGATCATGCCCAATACCAGTTTCCGTCCGGACTTTTCAATAAAAATTCCGGCGATCACAGCCATCGGAATAAACCCGATCAGATAGCCGCCTGTCGGTCCGAACATTTTTGCCGGACCTGCTGTAAAACCGGAAAATACCGGAACGCCAACCAGTCCGATCAGAAGGTAAACAATATAGCTAACCGTCTCCCTCCGAGTGCCTAAAATATAAAGTCCGAAATAAATCACCAGATTGGTAAGAGAAATCGGAACATCTCCAATCGGGATGGACAATGGTGCCAAAATACAGGTTACAGCTGTGAGAACACCGATCACAGCAATGGTTTTTACCGACATTTTCTTTGGTGTCGCGCTTACAGTGTCATTCATTTTTTTCTTCCTTTCCATACGAATTTAACGTGTTAAGTATACACGCATGGCTTTTTATTGTCAACCGCCATTTTTTACTGGTTAACAATTACTTTTAGGAAAAATTATTGCGGTATATGTAAATAAGTGCTAATATAAAAGAATAGCTTTGGGTTGAATTATGCGAAAACGTTTATAAAAAATTATGGGGTTACATACAATGACAGATCATTCTATTTCAGAAAAAATTGAATATAAATATCTTTCTTTTATTAACAAGGTATTTTTGGTTGTACATATTGGATTTCTTCTTTTATTTGCAAATTTAAAAATCAACTTTATGGTTTATTTTAATTTAGGAAGCATCCTTTTTTACACACTGGCTTTTTTTATGCTGCAAAAATTCAAAATACATTTGTATGTCTACCTCGCTTCCATTGAAATTCTCCTACATATGTCGGCTGCGACACTTTGCGTGGGTCTTGGCTGCAATTTTCAGTTATGTCTGTTCGGCGTGATTTTGTTTTTCTTTATTATAGAATGTATCCTTCCGGACAAGAAGAAATCCATAACACCCGTGTTGATTCTGAGCAGTCTTTACTCCGTTGCCATCGTTGCCTTATACGTGGCGGGAAACCGGATTTCACCTTTTTATCCCCTTTCCCTGACGGAAACAGGTATCCTGGCAGTCGTAATCGTAATTTTTGTACTCCTGCTGATCATTACTTCCATGCTTTTCTTACTCCGGTATATGGTTCATGAGGAAGAAAAACTTACTAAAAAAGCAGAATACGATGCCCTGACAGGTATTCCGAACCGTTTTTTTATGATGGACGAGATTCAAAAACTTTTTATCGAAAATGGACAAAAGGATTACTATCTTGCCATGATCGATATCGACAATTTCAAAAACATCAACGATACCTACGGACACAACACCGGGGATGACGCATTAAAAATTCTTGCAAAAACCATCATCCTGCAGGCACAGAAACATGGATTTAAATACTGCCGCTGGGGCGGTGAAGAATTTCTTCTTCTGGGGAAATGCCGTTCGGGTGAAATTCCAAAAGATATCCTTGAAGAACTCCGCAGCGCAATCAGTTCCAACTGTGTGCGGACATCAAGAGAAAGTTTCCGCTATACCGTAACCATCGGTGCCGGAAAATACACTTCCGGTCAGTCGGCAAAAGAGTGGCTTGATTTTGTAGACAAACAGCTCTATAAAGGAAAGCGTTCCGGAAAAAACCAGGTCGTATGTTCATAAAAAGAACTGTCACAAAGCAGGAAATGAATTTTTCTTTTCCTGTTTGTAACAGTTCTTTTGTGATTCTTTATTTAATCAGCATAGCATCGCCAAAGCTAAAGAAACGATATCTTTCTTTTACAGCGATCTCATACGCATGAAGCACATGCGCCCGTCCTGCGAGTGCCGATACCAGCATCACAAGCGTTGACTGTGGCAGATGGAAGTTGGTAATCAGGGCATCAATC
>OCHI01002503.1_pt1 | contig 10281 bp, 9 predicted proteins | sample 1538691 | NCBI WGS metagenome assembly OCHI01 (sample SAMN04571718, study PRJEB22368) | human gut metagenome | biome: human gut; material: stool | host: Homo sapiens | place: Luxembourg | collected 2012-09-21 | reverse complement strand
GCGAGAGCAAAACATCCCCTGCCTTTTCCGGGAAAGCGGCCACTGCAAACTATATCTGTGCTTATGTGCGCGGGGTACGATAAAACCAAAGGGAGTTCTGCCCGGACCTTCGTCCGTGACGGAACTCCCCTTTTTTAGCTTTATAGAAAAACCATAAGTCATCTGCCACGCTCAGCGGAGCAAGAACCACACGCCCAGCAGGAGCGCAAGGAAGATCAGGTTGGACAGGGTGAACAGCCCAAAATACTGCTTCTTCCCCTGTGGCAGCTCCCGTGCAATCTGCCGGTAGGAAATAAGACTGGCCATGGATGCGATCAAAGTGCCAAGACCTCCCAGATTGGTGCCGATGATGAGGGCTTGTGTCTCTGCCGTGAACCCGGACAGCAGCAGGGCGGCGGGAACATTACTGGTGACCTGCGAAGCAAGAACCGCCACCAGCACTTCCCGGCCGGTCAGAAACTCCTGCAGCCAGCCGGAAAAGGCCGGAATGCGCCCCAGATTGCCAATGAAGATGAAAAAAGCCACAAAGGTCAAAAGCAGGGAATAGTCCACTGCCCGTAAGGTGTGCGGGTCTGCAAAAAGGGCGCAGACGAGTACAGCGGCAAAGGCAATGCCATAGGGCAGCACCCGGATCACGGACAGCAGGCAAACGGCAAACAGAACCAGATACAGCAGGATGATCTTCTGATCCCCCTGAGATGCAGAGGAAGAAACAAGCTCATCCGCGGAGAGGACGGCAGAGGCTTTCCGGCAGACCAGCGCTGCCCAAGCCAGCAGCAGGAGCAGAGAGACCAGGGTGTAGGGCAGCATAAGAAGCACAAATCCCCCGATGCTCATGCCGCTTTTTCCGTAAAGATAGAGGTTCTGCGGGTTGCCGATGGGGGTCAGCATACTGCCAAGGTTTGCCGCAATGGTCTGCATACAGACCACCGGGATCAGAAGAGCGCGGCGGACATCCGCTCCCAGACGGCTCAGGACCACGAACGTAAAGGGAACGAAGGTCAGCAGGGAAACATCGTTGGTGATGAACATGCTTCCGAAAAAGCACAGCCCGACCAGTACCAGTGTCAGCTGAAAGGTGCTGTGGGTACGGGACAGCAATGCCCGTCCCAGTCCATCAAAAAAGCCCTGCCGCCGCAGCCCGGCCATGACCGTCATCAGGGAAAACAAAATCGCCAGCGTGCGCAGGTCGATGTAGCCGAGATACTGCACATCCGGCGGAACAAAGAAGGCGGAGACAACGGCCAGCACAGCGGCTGCGGTGAGGACCGTTTCCTGCTGAATGAATTGTTTGAGTAGTTTCATAGAGACACATCCTTGTAGTTGCAAAGGCTGCCCTGCTACGGTGCCGGACGGCCTTTTTTCGTATTTCAGAGCAACAGCTCAAACAACCCGATCATCAGCGGCATGGTCAGGATGGAAAGCAGCGTGCTCAGGACATAGATCGCGCTGGAATGAGAAGCATCCCGGTCATAGAGCTGTGCCATGGAGGTGACTGTTGCACAGGCGGGGGTAATGGCAGAAAGGTAGACCGTCATCAGGATGGACTTGCCGTCCGGGATCCAAAGGGATGCGTGAACTGCCCAAAGCAGCAGAACGATGACCAGCGGAACACCCAGCAGACGCAGAAATACCGGCAGATAGTTGCGCGGGGTGCAGAAAACCTTTTTCAGGGGCACTTCCGCAATGGCCATGCCTGCCAGCAGCATTCCCATGGGGCCGATCATATTGCCGACACTGCTCAGTGTGCTGGTGATCGGGGCAGGCAGCGAGATGTGCAGCAGGTACAGCAGAGCACCGGCTGCAATGGCGATCAGATTGACATTGGTAAGGAGCTTGCGCCATTCCAGCTGTGCAGAGCCCTGCAGGCAGGCACTGGCATGGGTCCAGAGCAGCACCAGCTGTACAATGACAAAGGCGCAGGAGTAGACAACATATTCCTCCCCCAGCAGGGCCTGCACAATGGGGATGACCAGCGCGGCGGCATTGCTGTAAATGATATTGACCTGCTCCACGGCGTCCAGCTTGAGAGCTTTGCGGAACAGCGCATTCAGAAGCAGAAATACAACGTGCATTCCAACGGCGATGCCCATGGAATAAAGCAGCCCAGTGCGGATCTCCGGTGTATCCTTGATCTGAAAGGCGTTCAGAACGACACAGGGCATGACCAGATAGACAAAGACCACAGACAGCACCTTGCTGTCCGATGCCTTCAACAGGCCGGTTTTTACAACGGCATATCCCATCAGCAGAATCAGAAATAGCTGCGCGATCTGCTGCATCAATAAAAGGCTGATTTGCATTTGGATCTCCTCTTTTGCAATTCGTTTTTGCAGCACCATCCTACTCCATTGGCGGGACATCGTCAAGAGAAAACAGAGAAAAAACATGTTTCAGAAGGATGGCATAGAGCATTTTTATGCTCAAAGCAAAAACCTATTGACATAATATGTAAGTGGGTATATTTTATGGATAAAACATTCACCAATTATCGACGGGGTTCTGCCCGTGTCCCGTGTATGGTGTGCCTGAAAGCGAACTGTCTGACTATCTGCGGCAGGAAGGTTTATTTTTGTTTATACAGGCACTTAGGTCAGTTTACAAGGAACTACACGCAGACCGTGAAACGGGCTGCTGACAACAAACGGCGCTATGCTCCCGGCTGGGTGCATAGCACCTGTTTGTTGCGGGGGTTTCCAAAGGGGGCAGCGCCCCATTTGGCACACGACTTTGCGGAGCAAAGTGTAGTGTGTTATACGCTCTGTCGGCGTTGCCCTGAAAATACCGTTGCCGCCGGGGAGGGCAAGGGCATTTGACGCGGCAGGAAAGCAGGGCTTTGTTTGGGGCTGGTAAGCCGGAAACAAAGGGCTGATTTCAGCAGCAGACAGGGCGTATTATGAAAGCCCCCGTCCCTCGTCCTCCGCCCCCGGCCTATGGGACAAAAAGTCCCAAAGCTCTGGACACCGTGACCAGATGTGTGGCCACACTCCGGGAAAAGTAGCAGGACGGCAGGAAACCGTCAAGGCTGAAATGAATGGGCTGACGCCCGGCCTTGACCGTTCCCCGCCGCCCCGCTGGATGGGTGGACAAGGTGGCCAATCCCTAAAAGTGTTTGGCCGCACTCGTTCATTTTGGGGCCTTTCTTCTCCCAAAATTGAAATGGGCGGGAAAGCCCTAAAATGGCTTTCCCGCCTTGATTACCCATTAGCAAAGACGGGCGAGACTGTCAACGGCGGCGCTGAAAGCGCCGTTCATCTTGACCGTTGACTGGCTCGCCTGGCTTTGCTACTGCCCGTAAGAGATGGAAAAACAAGATGGAAAACAAGGTTAAAAATGGTTGACAAGTCTATCGGATGTGTGTTATACTGTGCGACAGTTTGAGATTGGAAGGAGGCTTACGTGTGTTAATTTGTGTACGCTAATAAGCAATAAAAAGTAGAAGTACCTTTCCACATGATGGTGGGCTTTTTTTGCGTGCGTATGCAAAGGAACACGTAGGTTTGACACGAGCAGTCTTTGAACTGTATCGTGGTGTTTTTTCGTGCTTTGTTGTTATGCAGGCGTCTGCCCTCTCTGTGGGACAACGCCTGCTTTTTATTGCAGAAACAAAGGAACAATGCAATAAAAAAGGAGGTTCGCATTATGACCCAAAACAACAATTCATGGAGAAAAACTTATTTTACACTTCTTGCCGGACAAGCAATATCCTTTATTAGCAGCGGTATTTTGCAAATGGCCATTATCTTTTATTTGGTTGCGAAAACTAATTCTGCAATCATATTGACGGCGGCAACACTGATTGGATTTTTGCCGCAAGCCTGTTTAGGCCCGTTTGCAGGTGCTTTTGTTGACCGGCACAGCCGTAAAAGCGTAATGATTGGTGCGGATTTGATAATTGCCGCCGCTGGCGGTATTCTGGCGCTGGTGGCGTTTTACATGGAATTGCCCGTATGGTCTATTATGGTTGTCCTGTTAATCCGAAGTGCGGGAACTGCTTTTCATTCTCCAGCATTCAGCGCAGCAACACCTATGATTGTGCCAAAAGAGGAACTTACAAAATGCGCTGGTTACACGCAGACCATGCAAGCAGTAAGTGCGATTATCAGTCCAGCTGCCGCAGCGTTTTTATATGCTGTTTGGCCTCTTAATGCAATTATATTGTTAGATATTGTGGGTGCAATCCTTGCCTGTGTGACTGTTGCGATTTCGTCCATACCAACGCCTGAACTATGTCCAGAAACGAAAAGACAACAGTTTTTACAGGATATGAAAGAGGGGTATGTGGTATTAAAGCAAAACAGGGGCCTCTTTGCTCTGCTCTGGATTGGTGTAATTTATATGTTCTTTTATATGCCAATCAGTACGCTTTTTCCTCTCATCTGTATGTCATACTTCAAAGGAACACCGGCCCATGCCTCTGCCGCTGAAATTGCTTTTGCGGTTGGTATGCTGCTTGGCGGAGTCATTCTGAGCATTTGGGGCGGTTTTAAGAAACGGCGGTACACCATCGGTCTTTCCGTTCTCCTGATGGGCGTTAGCAATATGCTCTCCGGGCTTTTGCCGCCAGACGCATTTCTTGTCTTTGTTGTGTGCTGTACTGTTATGGGAATTTCCGCTCCATTTTACGGTGTGCAAAATGCGATTTTTCAAGAAACGGTCAAACCAGAATATCTGGGGAGAGTTTTTTCTCTACTGACAAGCGCCGCTTCCCTCGCCATGCCGTTTGGCCTTGTCATTTCCGGGCCTCTGGCGGAGCGGCTGGGAGTTGAGAAATGGTTTGTCATTTGCGGAATTGGCATTATCATCGTTGCGCTTGCCGTATTTTTACTACCCGGTTTGAGAGAGATTGACAATACGCAATAATCAACTGCACCTTTTTCTATTACTAAACAAAATGCCTGGATGGTGGTTCTGAAAAACCAGAACCGCCGTTCAGGCATTTTTTATCTTCGTCCTCTCTGCGGTTTTGGATTCTTCAGCAAGTCGGATTTTTCCGCAATCTTTTTCAGCCACTTCCGTTCTTCTACTGACAGCTTCCTAAAATTCAGCTTGAGCCGTTTGCAGATAAACGCCAAGTACGCTTGTTCCGTGTCGCTGTCCTGGCTGACGATTTCACCAGCAGTTTCCAGCATTTCTTTTAGCGGGTTATCCTCTGGGACGCTGAAAAAATCGTCCTTGTGTGTTTCCCGCAGAGCAAGGGCAATCCCGTTTATGTCCCGTTGTATCACATAGCGGCAAAACTCGTCCTCATCAATATGGGCGGTGATAAGCTGTCTTAACTGCGTATCACTCATGCCAGGATTATGCTTTTTTATAACAGTTGCGCTCATCGTGTCCACTATGGCGTTTGCACCCTGCGCCTGTTTCAGTGCCGTTCCGTTCACATAGATTTCAAGGTCAGCCATCAGCCGGGGGAAATCCGGGTGCGCCGCCAGCTCACACAGCAGGGTATTGTCTATCCTCCCGCTTTTCAGCAGGTCAATCATTTCATCACTCAAACGCAGGTCTGCAAGATCGGCGTTTGGGTGATTTTTCATTTCAGACAGCCCCAGCAGATAATCAGCGGTCACACCGTAAAACTTCGCCAGCCGGATAAGGGCATAGTGGCTGATGTCCTTGAAGTCTTCCGTTTCGTAACTGCCCAGCGCAGACTTGGAAAGCCCGGTCTGCTCCGCAAGCTGCCCCAGCGTCAAGCCACGCTCCACACGTAGGTCTTTTAATCGCTCTTGTATGGATAAAGACATATTCACCCTCCTTGCTAGCTCAACGAAAGAGAAGCCGTTATGCTATGTACTATGCTCATAGCATAACGGCATAGGCATTTACAGTTTTATTTTACCATTTGCTACATCTTCACGAAATTTATCAACAAGCTTCGCTGTCAGCTTGGATTTACCGTAGTGTTCAAGTACAAAAGTACGATAACTTTTTCCATCTACAAGCACATCACTTTTTCTGGTCAACAACCAATTTCCGTTACCTCCTCCCTGTTCTCTAATATTCCAGTCTTTCCCATATCTTTTATAGATTTCATCTTTTTTACCTTGAACAGACATTGATTCGCTTGGAATATAAACAATTTGCATAATAGCTCCTCCTTTATTTTGTGCAAGAAGACCAGAAACCTGAATTTGTCTTTTATCTTTTTTTGATTATATCACAAATCCGAGAGCGTGGAAATAGGGAGTTTTTCAGGCTGATTTCCTACCTCTTGGATATACGGCACAGGCGGTCAAAAAGGTGTAGACTTGGGATAGTTCATCGATGGACAAGCACCTTGGAAACAGAACACGCCAAAGAAAACGGAGGGACGCATGAGCAAAAGACCCTATCAACACCTGCCGCCGCTGGAACACAGGCCGGACGGCTCCCCCTACCGCATAACCCCGCCCCAGAAGAGACGAGCCAGCGGCCTGATACGCCGGGAGTGCTGCAACTGCGAGGACGGAAACTGCCTTGCGCTGGACGATGGCGACACCTGCGCCTGTCCGCAGATGATTTCGTTCTCCGTCTGCTGCAAGTGGTTCCGCTGGGCGGTCTTGCCGCTGGACAGGACGCTGGAAGCGGAGATTTACCGGGACAGGGACTTGAAACGCTGTGCGGAGTGCGGCGGTGTGTTCGTCCCGAAGTCCAACCGGGGCAAATACTGCCCGGACTGCGCCGCCAGAGTTCACAGGCGGCAGAAAACAGAAAGTGAACGGAAAAGGAGGTCTGCTGTGGACAGTTAAGAGCGGGAAAAGCCTTGATTTGCAAGGCTCCGCAAGCCCTCAACCGGGGCGGCTGGTATCATTTATCATTCGCCCCGGAAAACGGGCCTCTAACCGTCCACAAAACACGCTATGACAAACACGATTTATATTCACCAGCCGGAAAAGGCGTTCAGTTTCACCCGGCTCCCCAATTTCCTTTTTGAAGCACCCACATTCCAGCCCTTGAGCAACGAAGCGAAGGTGCTGTATGCCTTTGTCCTGCGCCGGGCGGAGTTGTCCCGGAAGAACGGCTGGGCGGACGAGTACGGGCGGGTCTACCTGTACTACCCCATCTGCGAGGTGGTCGCTTTGCTCCGCTGCGGGCGGCAGAAAGCGGTCAACACCCTGCGGGAGTTGCAGTATGCGGGGCTGGTGGAAATCCAGAAACAGGGCTGTGGAAAACCCAACCGCATTTACCCGAAATCCTATGAAGCGGTTCCAAACACCGACTTCAAGAAATCCGGTTATGGTACGCCGGAGGGCTGAAAACCGTACTTGGCGAGTACGAAAATCAATCCTCTTGAAGTACGGAAATCTGACGGTATATAGAAATACAGAGATTAAAACCATCTATTTACATTCATTCCATTCCAATCCTATCAGAGATATTTTCGGCGGGAAAACCCGCCGGAAAGGAATGGAATGGGGAAAGGAGTTCAATGGCACAACACGCAATTTTGCGATTTGAGAAGCACAAGGGCCACCCGGCGGGGCCGCTGGAAGCCCACCATGAACGGAAAAAGGAGCAGTACGCCAGCAACCCGGACATTGACACCAGCCGGAGCAAGTACAATTTCCACATCGTCAAGCCGGATGGCCGCTACTACCATTTCATTCAGAGCCGCATCGAGCAGGCCAGATGCCGCACCCGCAAGGACAGCACTCGGTTTGTGGACACGCTGATTACCGCCAGCCCGGAGTTTTTCAAGGGCAAGTCCCCAAAGGAGATAGCGGCCTACTTCCAGAGGGCGGCGGACTTCCTCATTGACCGGGTGGGCCGGGAGAACATCGTTTCGGCTATGGTACACATGGATGAAAAAACGCCCCATCTGCACTTGGTCTTTGTGCCGCTGACAAAGGACAACCGCCTGTGCGCCAAAGAAATTATCGGCAACCGGGCCAATCTGACGAAGTGGCAGGACGATTTTCACGCCTGTATGGTGGAGCAGTACCCCGACCTGGAGCGTGGGGAAAGCGCCAGCAAGACGGGCCGGAAGCATATCCCCACCCGGCTGTTCAAACAGGCGGTCAACCTCTCCAAACAGGCGAGGGCCATTGAAGCGGTTCTCTCCGGCATTACCCCGCTGAACGCCGGAAAGAAGAAAGAGGAAGCCCTCTCCATGCTGAAAAAGTGGTTTCCGCAGATGGAGAACTTCTCCGGGCAACTGAAAAAATACAAGGTCACAATCAATGACTTGTTAGCGGAAAATGAAAAGCTGGAAGTCAGGGCAAAGGCCAGCGAAAAAGGCAAGATGAATGACACGATGGAACGGGCGAAGTTAAAAAGCGAACTGGACGATATGCGGCGGCTGGTTGACCGTATCCCGCCGGAGATTTTAGCGGAACTGAAACGGCAACAGCGGCAGCATGGAAAGGAAAGGTGATCTTATAAGTAATATCAGATACAAAAAGGAAATCGAAATCGTGACTTTTCAGGGAAAGGAAATCACACTGGAAAATCTCTCCCCGGTGTTCACGCCGGAACAGGAAGCAGCCAAACGCCGGGAACTGGAACAGCAGCTTTATGAGGTGTTCCGCAAGTACGCCGACAAGCGGGAGAGTGAGGAAGCCGGGACATAAGGTTTTCCAAACCCATCATTGATTTGCGGGGCTGCTGGCGGTATAATAGAACTGTCAGCAGCTCCGTTTCTTTTTTAAGAAAAGGAGCGACAATATGAACAATCGAATAGACGCAATCTATGCAAGACAATCGGTAGACAAAAAGGACAGCATTTCCATTGAAAGCCAGATTGAATTTTGCAAATACGAGTTGAAAGGCGGTAACTGCAAGGAATACACAGACAAAGGGTACAGCGGCAAGAACACAGACCGTCCGAAGTTTCAAGAACTGGTGCGGGACATCAAGCAGGGCTTAATTGCAAAGGTCGTGGTTTACAAGCTCGACCGTATCAGCCGTTCCATTCTGGACTTTGCCAACATGATGGAGCTGTTCCAACAGTACAATGTAGAGTTTGTGTCCTCTACGGAAAAGTTTGATACCTCCACCCCGATGGGGCGGGCGATGCTGAATATCTGTATCGTGTTCGCCCAGCTTGAACGGGAAACGATACAGAAGCGGGTAACGGACGCTTACTACTCCCGCAGTCAGCGGGGCTTTAAGATGGGCGGGAAAGCCCCTTACGGCTTCCATACGGAGCCTATCAAGATGGACGGTATCAACACAAAGAAGCTGGTGGTAAACCCGGAGGAAGCGGCCAATATCCGGCTGATGTTTGAGATGTACGCCCAGCCCACAACTTCCTACGGGGACATTACCCGGTACTTTGCCGAACAGGGGATTTTGTTCCATGGCAAAGAGCTGATACGCCCCACGCTGGCGCAGATGTTACGCAATCCTGTCTATGTGCAGGCAGACCTTGATGTGTACGAATTTTTCAAAAGTCAAGGGACGGTCATTGTCAATGACGCTGCCGATTTTACAGGCATGAACGGCTGCTATCTGTATCAAGGGCGGGATGTGAAGCCCAGCAAAAAGAACGACTTGAAAGACCAAATGCTGGTGCTGGCTCCCCATGAGGGCATTGTCCCCTCCGACATCTGGCTGACCTGCCGCAAGAAGCTGATGAACAACATGAAAATCCAGTCTGCCCGGAAAGCCACCCATACATGGCTGGCGGGAAAAATCAAGTGTGGAAACTGCGGGTATGCTCTTATGAGCATCAACAATCCTGTGGGAAAGCAATATCTCCGCTGCACAAAGCGGCTGGACAATAAAAGCTGTGCCGGGTGCGGGAAAATCATCACTTCGGAGCTGGAAGCGGTTGTTTATCAGCAGATGGTAAAGAAACTGGCAAGCTACAAGACGCTGACAGGCAGAAAGAAAGCGGCAAAGGCAAACCCTAAAATTGCCGCCCTGCAAGTGGAACTTCTCCATGTGGACAGCGAGATTGAAAAGCTGGTGGACAGTCTGACGGGCGCAAACAATGTGCTGCTCTCCTATGTGAATGTGAAGATAGCGGAACTGGACGGGCGCAAGCAGGAACTTCTGGCAAGGATAGCGGAGTTGACTGTGGAGGCCATCAGCCCGGAACAGGTCAGCCAGATTTCCGGCTACCTCGATACCTGGGAGAATGTATCTTTTGATGACAAGCGGCGTGTGGTGGATTTGATGATCACCACCATAGCCGCCACAAGCGACAGCTTGAACATCACATGGAAAATCTGACTGGCGGCACCCCTCCCGTCAGATACCTACCCTGTGTAGTCCCTTGTAAACTGTACTTTGCCGCGTTTTACATAATCGTTCTGGATCAGATCTTCGTAGATTGCGTTGGCCAGGTCCTGCGTAACA
>OCHI01002501.1_pt1 | contig 10286 bp, 7 predicted proteins | sample 1538691 | NCBI WGS metagenome assembly OCHI01 (sample SAMN04571718, study PRJEB22368) | human gut metagenome | biome: human gut; material: stool | host: Homo sapiens | place: Luxembourg | collected 2012-09-21 | reverse complement strand
TTACATACGCCACGGCTCACACTACCCTCAGCCGTGAGTGTACTCTCGATGTCGTAAGCAACCATACAGTAGGCACCACGACTATCAGCGGGCAGCTGAGAGAGGTAGTCACTCATCGTCTGAAAAGCCTCACGACCGTAGAAGTCGTCAGCATTGATCACTGCAAAAGGGCCATCGATCTCAGGTGCCGCCATCATCAGGGCGTGGTTCGTACCCCACGGCTTGGTGCGCTCAGCAGGAGCGGTAAAGCCCTCGGGCAGAGAGTCTATCTCCTGATAGACGACAGCCGTGTCGACAGCCTTCTGGTACTTCTGTAGCACCTGCTCTTTGAATTGCTCGGCAAAGGCGTGACGTATGACAAAGACCACCTTGCCAAAGCCTGCGCGGATCGCATCAAAGACGGAGTAGTCCATGATACTCTCGCCCGCTGGTCCCAACTTGTCTAGCTGCTTGAGTCCGCCATAGCGACTGCCCATGCCAGCAGCCATAATGACTAGTGTAGGTTTCATTCGATCGTTACTTGTTAAGTGTGTGTAGGGGGTGCCACTCTATGAGACGAGCGTACCCCCTCTTCTGTTATTGAGGATAGTGCGTGTTTGAGTCATCTAGATGCTCTAGCACCTCCTCGAGATAGCGTCGTGACTCCTCACGTGCCAACTCTAGGTTGTGCAGCTTGTAGTTGCCACAGTCACGAGGTGCCACGCCAGGCACGGCACCCTCATAGTGCGCTACAAAGTCAAAGGCACGACGGAGCAGGTCTGCGATATCTAGCGGGTTAAGGTCTCCGACCATAATCAGGTAGTTGCCCGTCAGGCAACCCATCGGTCCCCAGTAGATGATACGACTCCCCCACTCGGGATCATTGCGCAGATAGGTCGCTACGAGATGCTCTATCGTATGCAGAGCACTCAGGTCGAGGACAGGCTCACGATTGGGAGCCTTCATGCGTATGTCGAAGGTGGTCACAACCTGATCACCCACGAGGTCACGACGAGAGACATAGACACCACGCTTGAGACGCTCGTGATCTATGGTAAAGCTTGGGATATCCTTCATCACATCAGATTTCGTAAGCTACTTTTTCTCGCTATACTCGAGTACTCCAGGCTCTATCTCTAGCGGATTGTCGTAGAAGGTGGGATAGTTAAAGAGGCGAGCCGGACGCTCTCCCCACAGCGTGATCTTGTCACCCGTGATATGGAGCATACTCCCCTCTCGCAGACCTAGGACGTCGCAGTTGGGATTGTACTTGACAAACTCACGAATACGCTGCTCGCGCGTCTCACCGCCATGTCCCTCAGGATGTGCATCGAGGTAGTGCGGATTGATCTGGAAGGAGATCAGCCCGAGTGCCTGCGTCGTATCAGGATTGCAGATAGGCATATCGTTTGTCGTCATGATCGTCGGGCAGGCGAGGTTAGAGCCAGCGCTCCAACCCACGTAGGGGATGCCGTCCTCGAGGACACGCTCACGGATGAGCTTCATAGCACCCATATCTTGTAGTTGCTTGAGGAGTGCCCATGTATTGCCGCCACCCACCATGATAGCCTGTGCAGAGGCGATAGCTTGTAGCGGCTTATCGTAGGTATGCAGACCCGTGACGTTGACACCAACGCCACCCAGTGCATTATTAACTTTAGCTACATACTCATCCCAGCTATAGGTGATAGCGGCATAAGGGACAAAGAGTACATCCTGAGCCACGGGACCTAGGAAGCGACCGATCTCCTCGGCAGCGTAGCCCAGATAGGGCTGCCCCTGAGATGCGGAGTTGGATATCAGTAAGAGTTTCTTCATGTCTATACCAGATTGGTTGAGATAATCTACTCGCAAAGGTACAAAATAGAAACACACGGCTCCACGTTTTACCCCGTAGCTAGAGATTAGAGGCTAGAAATTAGAGGTTAGAGATTAGAAGTTAGAGATTAGACACTAGACTCTAGAATCACTAGTGCCACTAGAAGCACTAGAGCCACTATGACCACTAGTCCCCTCTCCCTCTAACTTCTAACTTCTAATCTCTAACTTCTAATCTCTAATCTCTAACCTCTAAATCTCACTCGGGCAGCGCGTCGATCTGCGCGAGGATTGTCTCGCCGAGGAGCTTCTTGCGACGTATATGGTCGTGCACCTCTGCGACGAAGGCGTTGTCCTCATAGTTGCCGCGCACCTGCTCGAAGTCGATGCGACGGTTGTGATCGCCATCGAGGTCTATGCCGAAGCCGACCTGCGTGAGCATCTCAAACTCCTTGTGAGCATCCTTGAGCAGATACTCGTCTAGCTCGATGACAGTCTCTTGCCACTCCTGGATGATCTGTATGGCTCGCTCCACGGTCAGATCCTTGGCGGCGATGTCGTACCAACGCAAGAGCAGATCGTACGCCCAGTGCCACTCGATCTCGTAGTAGCGACTATGTATCGAGCGGATGGCGACGTTGACCTCGTCGAGCGTCTTGAGCTGCCCCTCTTTGATCTGCTTGATCAGGTTGCGCACGAGGCGACGTGGAGCGATCATACCCGCTAGATCGAGCCAGTCCGAGAGCCCCTCATTGCTGGTGGGCGGCAGGCAGGTGACTAGCTCACGCTTGCTCTTGGGTGCTTGGTCCTGAATGCGCTGGATGAGGGAGTTGCCGAGGAACTTGACGATACCCATCTCGTAGTAGCGACACCCCTTGACGAGAGAACTGTGACGGATGTGCATGTCGTGATAGATATAGGTCGCATTGGAGCTGCCGAGGTGCGTCTCCAGGGCTTTGAGCTTGTGCCACCCCTTGTACATCTTACCGACCGTATAGGGCGAGAGGAGGTTGTAGTTGATGCAGTCGAGCTTTTCGTCTGGGTGACGCTTATCACGCTTAGGCCACTTCTTGGTATCACGGATGGTCCCGACGCTACGCAGGTTGGTGCCTGGCACGAGGTAGGTCTGGTTGTCATTCTCTATAATATAGGAGAAGGGGAAGTCTGACGAGTCAATATGATCCACATGACGCCCCATGATCAGGCTAAAAGCACCGATGCGCGAAGGCCACAGGATATAGGAGTCGGAGGTGGTCTTGCTACCACGCTCTACGACGCCCTGGTGAATGGGGCCGAGCTTGTACAGGTGGTTGCTCTGGTTAGAGCCACTGCCCGCATTGAGGAAGGAGTAGTAACCAGCGATCAGCAGACTACTCTTGTGCATCGTGACGGTAAAAGGACCCGCAAAGACAGCACAAGCCTCACCGTTTTCGCACTGACAATTGGCAAAGAAAAGCGAGTCATGCGCACTGAAGAGGTGGGTCACCGAGCAGCCCTGACCGACGAAACAGCGGGAGACGTTGGAGCCGTCAGCGACCACACAACCAGCAGAAAAGACAAAGTCCCGACAGATCACCCCATAGCCAACCTTCGTAGGGCTCAGTGGCGTACTATTGACCGAGCCATTCTCTAGCACCGAGGCACCGATGATAGAGCTGTGGGGGCCCACCTTGATATTGGTCATAAGACCGCAATGCCTGATCTGAGAAGACTCACCGATGGTACCACGCTCCGACCGCACGGAGGCTGTATACTCCTCGACGAGCTTAGAGAGTGCCGCCTGCAGATCCTTGTCGTGGCGATACATCGCCAGCATATAAGCGGTCTGAGCGGTCAGGATATCGCAGATAGGCACCTCACGACCACCTGTCTCGTTGAGCACCTCCACGTGGGTGCCATTGCCGAAAGAGGTCTCGCCCGTCACCTTGAGAGCTGCTATGTCGTGGATCACCACATCGTCACCGATGTCGTAATGCGAGATGCAGTCCCGCACGCCGTCGATGATGACTCGGTCGCCGATGGTACAGTTGACCAGCTTAGCGTGCGCCAGGCGGTAGGGCTCGTCGTAGCTCGGCTCCTCCTCAGAGGGGCGACCACCACGATTGTCGCCTATCTCGCACTTACCGATGAAGTGAACCTGCTGACAGCGACTAGCATCGAAGTATTTATGAACGCGCACCAAGGACCAGTCTTGCGCTTGGCACCCTTGCTCCGTGAGCTGTTTGATCTCTTTTGTATTAAGCTTTCGCATAGGGTATATGTAGGGGGGATTATTGTTAGCAGTTTGGGGATAAAAGTGAGACGACACGCTCACAGCCGATGCGTCTCTGTGATCATCTGGCGAAGCTGTCGTATCCAGTCGTCTGGGAGCTCCTCGACATGGCTAGGCATACGATAGCTCCAGACATGATGGGGATTGCTCGGGTCGTTGATCTGCTCGCTATGAGGATCGACCGTGGCGCAGTGCTCAGGGCTCAGAGCTAGCCAGTCTTGCAGCGGCAGTATGCAGAGTCGTGAGGGACTCTCTAGGTGCCGGCGCACGATGATCTCGGCCAGCTCGGGCGTGAGCGTGGTATCGTAGGGGACACCGTAATCAGCGAGGAAGTAGTCGTAGTAGCGACGAGAGCGCGCAGCGTCTTCCGCCCACCAGAGGCGTAGTGGCGCACAGTCGTGCGTCGAGGTGGTGCCGACACTATCCTCAGAGAAGTAGGGTGCCGCTTCAAACTCGATGCCAGCACTCTTAGGCATGCGCTCCACATACAGCTTGAGGATGCCTAGCTCCTCTAGGACAGGGTAGACACACTGAGGCACCATCCCCAAGTCCTCGGCACAAAGATGAATCGAAGTCAAGGACTTCAGGAAGGTTAGACGCTCCAGTCCACGCTTGCGCCACAGCTCCTCATTGCCGCCGTAGTAATACTCCTCGCAGACAGCTCGCATACGCTCCTGCAGATCGGGCGACAGCGTTGCAAAAGGCGCAGCACTCGCCACATCGTAGCGCGGCACGTAGCCCGCATCGAGGCGTTCGATCCAAAGGACCTGCGTCGTTGCAGGATTTTTGGTCGGCGCTATCCACTCCGGTCGTAGCGTCTCGGCCAGCCCTAGCTTGGCAATCTCCCGCTTCAAGTAGCGTCGTGAGGGAAGAAAGTAGCCCAGCATCCCAGAGCGCCCGTCACGTGGTATGGACCACATACGGAAGAAGCCCAGCACATGATCCACACGCAGGTAGTCATAGAAGCGATCTAGATAGTCAAAGCGCTCACGCCATAGCGTTTTCCAATTCCTGCGACAAGTTACGATACCCCAGTTCTGCCCATCTGGAGAGAAGTAGTCGGGAGGAGCTCCGCAAGAGAGTCGCTTGTTAAATTTGCGTGGATAAGCAATCGTGTCCGCTGCATGCGGATCGACCCCTACGGGCAGATCGCCCATGAGTGCCAGCCCATGCTGACGAATCGTAGCTACGGCACGGCGCATCTGTCGCTGCGCCACCATGTAGCAGTAAGCGTAGAAATTGCCCGTACAGACGACCAAACGCTTGTTTTCCTGCTCCAGCTCCTTGACCCGCTTCATCGCATCCCAGAAGTCCCACTCCTCACGATTGAGGTCGGGCAATAGGTCTAGAGCCATTCGCATGCAGACCCAGTAGTGCCAGATGGGGGAACGACTAAAAGTAGCATACTTGAGCGTCAGTCGTGCATAGCGGTTGATCATATCGGTGAAGTACCGCGAAGCGTCCACCTGCTCCGTAAAGGAGGCCCACAGCCAGCGTCGCTTGAGCTGCCACACTGCCGTATAGTCGAAGGTCTTTTGCGCACTCAGCCGCTCAGCCTCCGCACGCAGCTCCTGCTCCAGCTGCTGGTCCGCCAGCGGTGGCAGCTGATCCACCGCTATGTAGATCGGGTTGAGGACCGTAGAGGCTAGCGGGCGATAAGGATAGGAGTCACGACTATCGCCATAGAGGGTGGTGTCTTCCAGCGGGAGCAACTGTATGATGCTCATCCCCATCCGCTCAGCCACTGGCGCAAACGCCTCCAAAGCGGCAAAGTCACCACAGCCCGCATCGCCGTGGCGACGCAGACTAAAGAGGGGAACGGCTATCCCAGCCTGACGGGGCATCTGACTCATATTATATGTAGTGTCACCTCTGCGGAGACTGTTGCAAAAGTCAACAGTCTCACAATCTTGCAAGCAAGATTGTCTAGACTTTGCAGAAAGGATGAAGCGCAAGGCGCTGAGGGTGAGGTCTGAAGGGAGCATACCTCCGTATGTAACCGAAGCCGAATCCCGAAAGCAACACAGCGATTTGCCTTTATGCAATAGTCTCCTGCGGTATATTCGGAGAAGCCATGCAGCTCTGATCGGTAGAACTACACGGCTTCTGCAGCATCGCCTCTCAGCGGTACGAGGCGACTGCTTGAGGAATATGTACTAGTGTCGCTTACTCCTTGACACGCCCTACGTAAGAGCCGTCACGCGTGTCTACCGTGACCACATCGTCCTGATTAATAAAGAGTGGTACGCGGATCTCAGCACCCGTCTCGACGGTAGCCGGCTTGAGACTATTGGTCGCTGTATCGCCCTTGATACCAGGCTCCGTATGACTGATGCGCAGATCAACGTGTGCCGGTAGTTCGCAGGTCAGCACTGTCTCGCTCTCAGCATGTACCATTGCCTCGACCATATCGCCCTCCTTGAGGAAGCGAACACCCTCGATCAGCTCGCCATTGATAGCGATCTGGTCAAATGTTTCGGGGTGCATAAAGTGGTAGCCCATATCATCATTGTAGAGATACTGATAGGGACGACGCTCGATGCGCACCTCCTCTACCTTGACACCACTATTCCACGTCTTGTCGATGATGCGACCCGTAGCAACATTGCGCAGCTTCGTGCGAACGAATGCAGGACCCTTGCCGGGCTTAACATGGAGAAACTCTACGATGAAGTAGTACTGCCCATCAATGTCTAGGCACATGCCATTGCGAAAGTCAGCTGTTGTAGCCATATACTATTTGTCTATTCTGTGAAGTTACTTATCGGTGCAAAAGTAATAAATCCTCAGCTACTACACAAATAAGCAAGCCACAGCCAACAGCTAACAGAGCCTCAAGCATCTCATCGAGTGAGAGCCAAATCTTCTTCTGCTCCATATCTTAGCATCTTGGTTAAGTCGACTTCTGCCGTATGCTCTGCTAAGGTAGAAAGTCGCCTATACGTGAACCCCCAAGGTTCTATCTCTAGAAAGGGATACGCAACTCCCACTCCTAAAGATTCAACAGCCTCATTGCGGAGAGGAGCTTCGAAAGCTGTAGAGATGTTGTTGTACAGAGAGTCTTCATTAGCTTGGCTTAGCTGACAAACAAGCAAACAGACCTTGGTAGTAGCACCTTGAACCCTAGTCCACAGCTCAGAGCTTTTTTGTAGAGTTTCTAACGTGTGAATAAACTGCTTTTCCTTTCGCTCCCCTATCGTTATAGTCTCACCAGATCGAATCGTTTTTTCTAGACTATCTAGAGACTGGAGTTTTGTTAGCTCACACACCAACACAAGATCATCTACCCTTTCAGAAGCCACAAAGAAGTCGCACCGTCTAGCTAATCCCCTTAACTTCTTCAAGTTGTCTAAGCAGTTACGCCACAACTCATATCTCAAAACAAAGAGGGAAAGAGTACTCGCATTACAAATCTGGAGGTTACAGCCAGAGTCCTCTAAAACAATCTTCTCTGAGCAACTGCTCCAAGAGAGTTCGTTTGTTTTTTTCTCTAGACCAGTGCTTCTGCCACAGGCCTTAGGAAGCATTTCCCCAAAGAGCTCTTCCCAACTATATTGCTCCTCGCTCAACTCTCCAGCTATCTATCGTGTTATATATATTGAGTATATCCTCTGAAAGAGGCATCGTGTCTACAAGCTCAGCATCAAGAGCCTTAAGAGAGGTAATCCCTCCCTGTGCATCCATTTTGTAGACATCTAGCTCATCGAAAGCAATACCATATTTTTCCTTCCTGTGAGATGCTTGAATAAGTAAGTTGAGCAAGTTAACAATATATGGACTATGCGTAGTGATAACAACATGCATAGCGTAATCACGGGTCGGCTGGTTGAAACATAGAGTACAGAGTTCCTTCATAAACTCAATCTGCTTCTCCGGAGATAGACTCAACTCGGGCTCCTCAATCATAAGAGATACTCGACGACTCTTGAAGTCCCCGATATTGCTTACAAAGCGAAAATCTCGCAAGAGGTCAGACTCGCTTACATAGTTGAGGATGGCCCGATTCATCATTTTTACTAAGTCATAGTTTGTGGCAAAGTAACGAATGATAGCCACCATAGGTATGACCGTCTGAGTACCCGACGACGAGTTACGCAGGGAGATGCTATAAGGCTTATCTCCCTTCACACACTCCACTTTGTACTCGACCCCAGAGGCTACACGCCTCGCCATAGCGCAAACGCCTAGATATGAGATGTCAACTTTCTCAAGAGTTGCTAGAGCACTTCGAAAGTCTTCATACGTCTCATTAGTATAAAAATCCTCCGAAGTCGCCACTCCAGCGAGAAGATCGGGGATGATGATACGACTATCAGAAATGAAGGAAACCTTCTCTAAGTGAAGAGCATTAGGATCTTTTATTAGGTCTGTGGTGAGCTTGTTGTCTTTGTACTCAATAACACAATTGTCTACCTCGTAGCGAATATAGGTCTGCTTAGAGACAAAGCCTACCCACCCGTTGCGAGTAATATAAGAGGTGAATACATAGCGAAAGGGGGAACGCTTCAAGCCCGAGAGACGCAAAAAACTTCGGATGTTTTGCATCTTATAAAGCCAGCGAAAGAGGGATAAAATCTTGAGTACAGTACTCTTTCCTACTCCACTAGGACCTATGATGATGGTCAGAGGCTTGATGTCGTGTAGCTCAACATCTGCTATAGGACCAAAGTTCCTAATAACCAGTGATTCCTTTTTCATACCAAGTCTACTCTTCTCGTACTACGGGTATGCAAAAGTAGCAATAATATTCAGACGGACCCACCAATGCCTAAAAAAACGTACGCTCTAAAGACTATCTAAGCCAATAGCCAACAGCTAACGGCCAACAGCCCGTCTCCTACTCGTCTGTGTCACGAGGCGCGGCCGTGCGAGGCTCGCGAGCTAGCGTACGGCTAGTCATCGCTGAGGAGTCGATAGCACGGAGAGCGATGTCTCTGACCGTCTCCTCCGAATTGGCAACCTTGACTCCAGCCTCCTTGAGCTGACTCTCTATCTCCTTGATCTTTTGCTGCAAGAGCTCTATCTGCTGATCCTTGAGTCGTAGCTGACCCTCCGTCTCCTTCTGAGCTAGGTCAAACGCAAAGCGATGCTCCCTGTTGAGACGCTCCTCCGTCTCCTGGACAGCCTTGGTCTGCACCTCTTGCATACGACTCTCTAGACTCTCGGCCAACTGACGTAGGCTCTCTAGCTCACCCTCAGCATCAGCCAAGGCACGCTCTCGCTCGGCAGAGGTTCGCTCGAAGGCTTGCTTACGCTCCGTCAGCTCACGCTCCTCAGCCTCTAGACGCTCCTGGAAGGCATCCTCCTCTTTCCGACGCTGCTGACTCGTCGTATAGTCATACTCCTCCTCTTCGCGCTTACGGAGGAGGGCGACGTTGGCCTGCTCCTGCTTGACAGAGTCATTGTATTGCTCACGCTCATGACGCCACGACTCACGAGTCTCTTCGATCTCGCGCTCTAGCTTAGCACGCGTCTCCTCTAGCTCGGCTTGCGCCTCTTCTTTTTGCTTCTTCTGTGCTAGAATCAGTGTAGAAAGTGAGTCCGCATTGCTCTCGATGGCATAGAGCTCCTTGATCCACTCCTCCTTGAGCTGAATGGTCTCATTAAGCGTTCTGAGCTTCTCAAAGCCCTCCTTGAGTTGCCGCTGAAGTTGCGTGACAGAGCGCTCGAAGCCACCCATCACCTCACGGGCAAAAGCGTCTAGCTCCTCGGCTGATAGAGCCTCAGCCTGTGCCACGACCTTCTGCTCGGAGACACGCTTCTGCTCCTCTTTCGGATTTTCTAGGCTCTTAGCCTGCACCTCTGCAAGTAACGCCTCATAAGCCTCCAGCATCTCCTTCTTCGTATTCGACATGCTGATCTGTACTCTCTCCTCACTCATATCTCTGCCTGTTCTAATGGTTTGTCTTGATTTAGTTGCCTACAAATGTAATGAAAAAGGGACTGATCGCAAGCTTTTCGAGAGAAAGTCTCTAGAGACGAGAGAGATTAGAGGGGAGAGAGATTAGAAGTTAGAGATTAGAGGTTAGAAGTTAGACACTAGACTCTAGAAGCGCTAGACCTACTAGGAGCACTAGTGTCCCTAGCCTCCGATCCCCTCCGATTACTTCGATAGCTCTGATTACTTCGATAGCACTAGTGCCACTAGCCCCTTCCCCTCTAATCTCTATTTACATATCTTTACAGGGAAATTCGTCCGATTCCCTCCTTTCTCGAA
>OCHI01002500.1_pt1 | contig 10287 bp, 7 predicted proteins | sample 1538691 | NCBI WGS metagenome assembly OCHI01 (sample SAMN04571718, study PRJEB22368) | human gut metagenome | biome: human gut; material: stool | host: Homo sapiens | place: Luxembourg | collected 2012-09-21 | reverse complement strand
ATTTTATAATAGAAAAAAATATTAAAGACATTAAAATATCAAATAATTTATTAAATATATACGAAAAAAATTGGAACTTAAAAACAGAAAAAATAAAAGTAATATTAATAAATATAAAAATAAGAAAAAATAAGATAAAAAATACAGACATAGAAATTTTGCCTTACAAAAATAAAGAAAGAGAAATATCATATAAAAAACCATTAATGCAAAAGAGAATATATAAAAAATTAATAGAAGCATAAGGAGAAAATTTGGAATTAATAGAAGATTTAAAACAAACAAAAGATGTAAAAATAGATATAGGAAATTTAGCTGATACTGCGTTAGAATTTGGATTAAGAACAGTTCTACCAGATTTTATAGAAGATGATGTAATAGATATAAAAAATAAATTTATAGAAGAGGGATTTACCGAAGGAATAAAAGAAATATACGAAAAAGTAAAAGATATTTGGAAAAGTATACAAGGAATATTTACAGGTAAATTTGAAAATATAGATCAAGTAAAAAGATTAATTGAAACAGACGGAATATTAGATGGAGCATCAGATTTAATTGATAAAATTCTAAAAACACTGTTAAGCAAAAAGAAAATAAGTAAAAGTACATATAATTTAATAAAAACAGGAAAGAAAGAAATTTTAAATTCTCTAGAAAGTGAATTGGAAAACTATTATAAAATTGATACATATAGTTTAGAAAAAATTCAAGAATATTGCCAGGAATGGAAAGAAAATTATACTAAAGAAAACTATCAAGAAATGCAAAAGACGATGAATAAAATAAAGCAAAGACTAGATAAAAGCGAATCAATTGAAAACATAATAAAACAAGCAAGAGAAATTGAAAAAATACAAAAATATATTGAAGAAAAAGGAAGCATAGAAAATTTGTCTGAGAGTGAAAAAATGCTTATAGAAAAAATAAAATAGACCACAAAAAACTTGCATATTTTCTTACGGTTTAGTATAATACAAGAGTATTAAACAAAAAAGAAAAGAGGTTTTTAAATGGACAAGCAAGAAGGAAAAATAATAGAGAGAGACATTGAAGCAGAGATGAAAACAGCATATGTTGATTATGCAATGAGCGTTATTGTTTCAAGAGCTTTACCAGACGTTAGAGATGGCTTGAAACCAGTACACAGAAGAATTTTGTATTCAATGTATGAAGATGGAATAACATCAGACAAACCTTATAGGAAGTGTGCGAATACTGTAGGTTCTGTTTTAGGACGTTACCATCCACATGGAGATTCATCAGTATATGACGCAATGGTAAGATTGGCACAAGATTTCTCTCAAAGATACACAATGATCGATGGACACGGAAATTTTGGTTCAATAGATGGCGATGGCGCAGCAGCAATGAGGTACACTGAGGCAAGAATGGAAAAAATTGCTGAAGAAATGCTTGTTGACATTGAAAAAAATACAGTTGACTTTATGCCAAACTATGATGATAGACTACAAGAGCCAGTTGTTTTACCTGCAAAAGTACCAGCATTATTAATAAATGGTTCATCAGGTATAGCTGTTGGTATGGCAACAAATATACCACCACATAATCTATCAGAAGTAGTAGACGGAGCAATAAAAGTTATAGATGAAGACGATGTTACAAATGAAGATTTAATGAAAATAATAAAAGGACCTGATTTTCCAACAGAAGGAATTATTCTTGGAAGAGAAGGAATAAAAGATGCATATACAACAGGAAGAGGAAAAATAGCAGTAAGAGCAGAAGCAGAAATAGAAGAAATGCAAGGAAACAAAAGAAGAATAATAGTTTCAGCATTACCATATCAAGTAAATAAAGCTAGATTAATAGAAAATATAGCTTTACTTGCAAGAGATAAAAGAATTGAAGGAATTTCTGATATTAGAGATGAATCAGATAGAGAACATAAAGTTAGAATTGTTATAGAATTAAAAAGAGATGCTAATGCACAAGTAGTTCTAAATCAATTATATAAAAATACACAAATGCAAATAACATTTGGTGTAATAATGCTAGCACTAGTAAATGGTGAACCAAAAATCTTAACATTAAAAGATTGCTTATTACACTATATAGATCATAGAAAAACAGTAGTATTACGTAGAACAAAATTTGAACTTGACAAAGCAGAAGCAAGAGCACACATATTAGAAGGTTTAATTATAGCAATAGATAACATTGATGAAGTAATTCAAATAATCAGATCATCATATGATGATGCAAAAGAAAGATTAATGGAAAGATTCAAATTAACAGAAATTCAAGCACAAGCTATCTTGGATATGCAATTAAAACGTTTATCAGGATTGCAAAGAGAAAAACTTGAAGAAGAATATGCTGAATTAATGAAATTAATTGCTCACTTAAAAGAAATATTAGCAAGTGATAAATTAGTATATGACATTATAAAAGAAGAATTACTTGAAATGAAGAAAAAATTTGGAGATGAAAGAAAAACAAAGATTGTAGCAGCAGAAGGCGATATAGAATTAGATGACTTAATAAAAGAAGAACAAGTTGTTATAGCTCTAACAAGATTTGGATATATCAAGAGAGCACCAATAGATACATTTAAGAGTCAAAGAAGAGGTGGAAAAGGAATAACAGGAATGACAACAAGAGACCAAGACTTCGTAAAAGAAATATTCACGGCATCTTCACATGACACATTATTATTCTTTACAAACAAAGGAAAACTATATAGATTAAGAGGATATGAAGTACCAGAAGCAGGAAGAACAGCTAAAGGAACAGCGATTGTAAACTTACTAAGCTTAGATGCAGATGAAAAAGTTACAGCAATAATGCCAATCCAAAACTTTGCTGACGGAAAATACCTATTATTCGCAACAAAGAATGGTTTAATCAAGAAAACAGCATTAAAAGAATATGATTCAACAAGAAAAACAGGATTACAATCTATAAATTTAAAAGACGGAGACGAAGTAATCGGAGTAAGGTTAACAGATGGAGAAGACAATGTTGTTTTAGTAACAAGAAAAGGAATGTGCATAACATTTGATGAAAAAGACGTACGTTCAGTCGGTAGAGTATCACAAGGTGTTATAGGAATGAGATTAGATCCAGATGATGAAGTAATAGGAATGGAATCTATAATAGCAAAAAGCACAGCAACATTATTAGCAATAACAGAAAATGGATTTGGAAAGAGAACAGAATTAGACGAATATAGAGTTCAAATAAGAGGTGGCAAAGGTGTAATAACATATAAAATAACACCAAAAACAGGAGAACTTGTAGGAATAAAAATTGTTAATGATGATGACGATATTATGATGATAACTGATACTGGAACAATAATAAGATTAAACGTAAAAGAAGTTAGTGTATTAGGAAGATCAACACAAGGAGTAACATTAATGAGAACAAACGAAGGAAAAGTAGTAAGTGTTGAAAAAATATCAGAAGAATGTAAAGAAATGATGGAATAATAAAATATAGAAGGACATTGACATAGCTGTCAATGTCCTTTTTCCTTAAAAACAAACAGACATATTTACATGTAGAAGTATTGATTTTTTTGTCGAATTGTAATAGAATGAAAACTACTTTTGGGAATGACTAAAAAATATATCACAAAAAGTAAATAACTTTTTTAAATATTTAATAATAAATGACATTTTTTTTAAATCTTATGGTGTTAAATATAAAAAAAGTATGAGGTGGTAGGGATGTTTCAAAATTTAGCAAATAGAGCAGAAGAGTTAAATAAAAAGGATGTAAAAGAAAAAAACAAAAATATTAACTTAGACAAGATTAAAGATATTTTTACAATTCAAAATATCATAATTTATATTTTGTCTTTTTTAATCTCAACAGTATCAATAAAAGATGGATTATTTCCATTTGGATTTGCGTTTTTTGTAGCCGCTTGTAGCAGTACAATACCAGCAGGCCCCGTTTTAGTTACAACATTTTTAGGAATATTAATAAGTCAAGGAAGTGGAGCATTTTTAATATATTTTTTAAATATATTAATATTTTTACTAACAGTAGTAATTATAAAACCATATGTACAAGAAGATAGAAACGAAGTAACAAAATTGGGAATTAACTTAATTATAGCATCAGCAATTGTACAAGCAATAAAATGCTTTACAGGAACATTTTTAATATATGATGTAATAACAGCTATAATAACAGTAATATTGACATATATATTTTATAAAATATTTGTTAATAGCATAGGTGTTTTAGAAAACTTCGGAACAAAGTCAGCATTTACAATAGAAGAAATAATAGGAGCAACAATAATTGTAGCTATTTCCGCTGTAGCCGTAAGTAAATACAGAATTTTTGGAATATCAATCGCAAACGTTCTTTCAATATTTTTAATATTAGTATTGGCATGGAAAAATGGTGTATTAGTAGGCTCAACAATAGGAGTATCAATAGGATTAATATTAGGAATTATAGGAGTAATAACACCAGCACAAGTCCTAGCATTTTCAATTTCAGGACTATTAGCAGGTGCAGTAAACAAGCTTGGAAAAGTAGGAGTAATTATTGGTTTTTTAGCAGGAAATGCAATAATTTCATATTTATCAACAGGAAATACAGTTCAAATATTATTATATAAAGAACTAGCAATTTCAGCTATTGCATTACTATTTGTACCGAAATACATACAAATTGATATTGAAGATATAATAGGAAAAAATAAATTTTTTGCACCGATTCCAGATAACAGATTAGCAGAAAGCAAAGAAGCTGAGAAAAAACTAGAATATTTATCAGATACCGTAAAAGAAATAGCAAAAACATATGGTGTGAAAGATGAAGACATAGTATATGAAATAGATAATATTAATAAAAGCAAAGAAGCATTTATTGAGGATTTATTAAATAATTTAGACAGCTTTCCAAACAATATATTATATGAAGACTTAATAAACATTAACAATTTATTAATAGAAAGAATATATTTAATGCTTACAGAAAAAGAAGAAATAACAGAAAAAGATATAATTAAAATTTTTGAAGAAAGAAATGAAATTTTAGATATAAAATCAAATCAAGCAATTAGAGAAGACGTAAATCAAGTAGTTAGAATAATAAACAGAACATACAGAATAAATGAAATGAATTTCCAATGGAAACAACGATTACATGAAAATAAAAAAACAATTTCAAAGCAATTAAAAGGAGTTTCAAAAGCAATCTCCGAAATAGCAGAAGATATGTCTAAAAATAAAGACAAAGAATTTTCTAAACAAGAAACAGAAATAAAAGAATTATTAAAACAAAAAGAAATTTTAGTTAAAGAAATAAAAATAAGACAAAACAAAGGAAAAAAATATTTCATAGATCTTTTATTTGAAAAACAAATAAAAGAAAGAGAAAAAGTAAAATGTATAGAATCAATTTTAACAAAAGTATGTAAAGAAAAAATTGTACTTCAAAAAGATACAAGCCATATAGATGCAAATATGTATATGCAAAAATATATATCTGAAGATAAATTCGCTATACAACTAGGATTAGCAAGACTACCTAAAACCGGAAATGATATATCAGGAGACAGCTGTATACAAGTAAAATTAGACGATAACAAACACATGGTAGCACTAAGTGACGGAATGGGAGCAGGAGCAAAAGCTAAAAAATCAAGCCAAATAGTAACTAAAATGCTTACACAAACATTATCTGCAGGATTTGATAAGGAAGATTCAATAGAACTAATCAATTCAACAGTAAAATTATCAACTGAAGAAATTTTTGCAACAATGGACGTAGCAATATTTGACTTATATAAAGGAATAGTAGAATTTATAAAAAACGGTTCTTGTAGAACATACATAAAAAATAAACAAAACATTGATATTGTTGAACCAAACTCATTGCCACTAGGAATATTAAATGATGTAGACTTCACAGCGTATGATAAAGATTTACATGACGGAGATATTTTTATAATGTGTAGTGATGGAATAATAGATTCTAACCAAGTACAAGTAGGAGACAAATGGTTCTTAAAATTAATCAAAGAAATAAACACAAATAACGTAAAAAAAATGGCAGACATAATTCTAAATGAAGCTATTGACAACGGATATGGAATTCTAAAAGATGATATGTCAGTAATAGTAGCCAAAGTAGTTAAATTATAATAAAAAATAAAGATGTAAACTAAGAAAAGAAATTTTCAAATTGTTTGCATCTTTTTTTATAAAACTAGCTAAGAGTATTGAAAAAAGAGGTAAAAATATGATATAGTAACTGTGTATTAATGTTTTTAATCGGAGGATGTAATGAGAAGAAATAGAGGAAGAAGGTTCGATAACGAGCCTAAACTAAATATGAAAAAAGTAGTTGCGACAATAGTCGCATTATTAGTGATAATAATGGTTATATATTCAATGATTTTATCACTAAATAAAAAAAGCAAAGAACAACAAGTACTCCCAGAAAGTGTAAGCTATTTTTCAGCATATGCAGATTCAAAATGGGGAGTAATAAATAATAAAGGTGATAAATTAAGCAATATTTCATATGATGAAATGGTAATAATACCAGATTCTACAAAAAACATTTTCATCGTAACATATGATGTTGATTATACAAATGGAACATTTAAAACAAAAGCAATTAACGAAAAAAATGAGCAATTATTTTCAAACTATTCAAATGTAAGCGCACTTGTTAATTATGATACATCAAATAAAGTATGGTATAACAACGAAGTTTTAAAATTCGAAAAAGACGGAAAATATGGATTAATAGATTTTTCAGGGAAAGAAGTATTACCAGCAAATTATGAAGACATATCAACAATGCAAGGAATAGAAAAAACACTTATATTAACAAAAGACGGCAAATACGGTTTATATAACAGTGTATCTAAAACAGTATTTGCGGATACAACATATACATCTGTAGCACCTTTTGGAAAAACATATAATGATGGATATATAGTAAAAAATGAAAACGGAAAATATGGTATTTTAGGTTCAGAAGGAAAAATAATTTTAGATGCAACACATGATAAAATAATGAAAGTATCAGGAAATGATAAATATGTTGTACAAGATGGTGTAAAAACAAAATTAATTTCAAAAGATGGAACAACAATTTTGGAAACAGGATTTGATGAAATTATTGAAATTGATGGAGACAATTTAGTTATAAAAAAAGCTGGTAAATATGGAATAATTAATACTACAGGTGAAACACTTATAGATCCAGCATTTGATTATTTAGAGAATTGCTTTGGAGACTATTATATAGCAAAAACAGCAGGAAATTATGGAGTAATAAAATTAAACAAAGATATCTGTATAGAAATAAAATATAAAGACATAAAATATAGAAATGATATTGCATCATTAATTTGTGAAAATGAAGATTATACATCAGACATATATAATAGAGAATTAAAATTTGTATTAACAGGAACAATTAGTAAAGTAGATTCAGAAAAAGGATATATTAGAGCAAGAGTAGGTAATGAATATAAATATTACAATTTACAATATCAAGAAATTACTAATAAAGAAGCACTAAAAAATAATACATTATTCTTAGTAAAAGAAAACGGAAAATACGGATACGTAAATAAAGATGGACAAAAAGTAGTAGACTGCATATATGATGATGCACAAGAACAAAATGAATATGGATTTTGTGCAGTAAATAAAGATGGAAAATGGGGAGTATTACAACAAAACGGAAGCATATTACTTGAACCATCAGTATCATTAGATAACAATATAAGCATAGACTTCATAGGAACATGGCATTTAAGTGAAAACAATGAATTAAACACATATGTAAAATAGAAAAAATTAATACAAAAGAGGAGATTTATTTTGGAATTATCATTTAAATATCAATATACTTATTTTCTACATCCATACACAATTGATGAAAATAAATATGAAAAGTATATATTAAGATTATTAAAAGACAAAAAAATATCCTTAAGAATTTTTGAAAAAGAAAAGGATTTGGATATATATAATTATTTTAGTCCAGTAATAAGAGAAAACTTATTTCCAACATTTGAAATAAGAGGGGATAGACTTAAAGCATTCAAAAATTTAACAAATGAAAAAAAAGCTAAAATACTATCAAAACATGCATGTACATGTTTTGAATATATTGTAGAAGAACCAATACAAACCAAAAAAGAAGTGGAAAATAGTATAGAATTTAATATACCTAAAATTGATATAATTTGTTTTAATACAGGAATATGTTTCCTAAGTTTTAAAACGATAATAGAAAAAAGTGAAAAATTTTCAGATGTACTTAATTTTAATTATAAATTTAAAGAGAGCAATTCAGAATTTTTAGGACTAAAACAATATGAAAATATAAATATAAGCACAGACTTATTTGAAAACTTAGAAGAAATATCAGACATAATAAAAAGAATATCAGGAAATTATAAAAATAATGTAGAAATAGAAAACAAATTTTATACATTTGGATATACATGTATACCATCTGAGCATTGGAACGACAGAAATGAATTTGAAAGCTTTGATAGTGAATTTTTGAAATATGTTAATACCTTCCCAAGTAGCTATATAACAGACTTAAACAGAGAAAGTGAAGAACAAAATCTAAGCGTAATTTCAAAGTTAAAATATGCAAGGACAGGTATTACAAAATCAAACTGTAATTTACTTTGCTCAACAGTTGATATGTATAATTATACAAAGTTGCCATACGAATATGAGACAGTTATATACTACACATATATATTAAGACTATATCAAAAAACATTCTTAACACAAATAAACACGGAATTTAAAAGCTATGATAAAATTATTCATATTCGTAAAAGATTTATAGACTTCACAAAAACAATGTGGGCCAAAGAAATAACAACAGATGACACAGGTAGTCTATATTATAAAATTTTAGGTTCAACATTTGAACTAGATGAAAAATTTGAACAAATTAGAAAAAAATATGAAATTATATATAAAGATTTGGATATAGAAAAAAACAATCGTAATTATACCATAATGGTGATGTTGCTAATTGTTTCATTAATTTTAAATACTTTTACAATTATTTCATATTTATTTATGTAGCAAGGAAGGATTTAGAATTGAAAATTGCATGTGGAGTAGATATTATAGAAATTTCACGTATAGAAAAAGCTATTGAAAGGCAAGGAGAAAAGTTTTTAAACACAGTATATACGGAAAATGAAATACAATATTGTGAAAGCCATAAAATAAATAAATTTCAACACTATGCTGCAAGATTTGCAGCAAAAGAAGCTTTATACAAAGCACTTTCAGAAATAATACCAAAAGAAAATTTAGAATGGACAGCATTTGAAATAACTAATGATGAAAATGGAAAACCAAAAGTAAATATAAATTTTGAAAAAATAAAAGATATAGACATATCAATATCACATTGCAAAGAATATGCAACTGCAAACGTAGTAGTTATCTATGATGAATAAAGCTTTTGGAGAAAAGAGGAAAAAATGAAAAAAAGAAAATGGAATAACATTGATGTTATTAGTTTTAGCTATTATAATTCTTCTAATTATAACGGGAATAGTATATTATTACAGTGTAGGAAAAAATGGAACAGTTAATCAGTCTGCTAAAATAGCAATTCAACAAAATATGAGAGAAATACTTGAATTAACAAAGGAAACAGAAACTACATATCAATTAGAAAATATCACAACTGGAAAGTATTTTGATGACAATGAAGAAAGAACAATATTAAAAAATTATTATGGAAAATTAAAAATAGTAGTTTCGTCAAAAGATAATGAAGTAAAACTAACAGTATGTTATAGACCAACAGAATTCACAGAGGAACAAAGAGGCTGGCTAGAAGAACTTGGAATAAAAGCATATAACAGAAAATAGTAGTAACTTAATTAAAGGTGATAATTTGCAAAGATAAAGTGTTTTAAGCACTTTATTTTTTTAAAACACCTCAGGGAAAAAATGTAAAATAAAAGTTGAAACATATAAAAACGTGAAAAAATATCGGAGAAGTGCCTAGAAAAACGTGAAAAAAGCAAACGAAAGTGCCTATAAAAACGTGAAAAAATATTGACTCACTAAAAAATATATATTAAAATTTATTAAGGGAGGTCGAGTATGAAGAGAAAAATTTATTACGATTTAATAAATTGGAAAAACGAAGGAATGAAAAAACCTTTAATGATTATAGGAGCAAGGCAGGTTGGAAAAACATACATTATAGAAGAGTTTTGCAAGAATGAATTTAAAAACTATATATCAATAAATTTATTACATCATCCTGAAATTAAAGAAC
>OCHI01002495.1_pt1 | contig 10305 bp, 7 predicted proteins | sample 1538691 | NCBI WGS metagenome assembly OCHI01 (sample SAMN04571718, study PRJEB22368) | human gut metagenome | biome: human gut; material: stool | host: Homo sapiens | place: Luxembourg | collected 2012-09-21 | reverse complement strand
AATGGGGCTCTTTGACCTTCTCTCCGGCTGGACCCTGTGGGCACCATTTACTCTTATTATTGTAGGAATCATGGGCTTCACAGTAGGTAAGCTCACAGAGGATCGCCGGCACCAGAACATCAAATGGTATGTGATCGCCATTGCCGCAGCCTGCGTGATCAAGGTTGTGGGATACTACATTGCAGAGGTTATCATCTATGGAAATCCACTGGCACCGGTATCTTCCATCCCGGGAAACCTGGTCCAGATCGGTGTTGCAGCTGTCATCGTTCTCGTAGTGATCACACCATTAAACCTTGCAGCAAGAAAAACCGGATTAAAAAAATAGCTGTAACAGCTGCCGTAATTTGCGGAAATAATATAAAGATCAAGAGGTGAGCTTATGTATAAGATCATGACACCGGGACCTACACAGGTCGCAGAAAATGTCCGTCTGGCAAGAAGCATGGAATGCACAAATCCGGATCTGGACGAAGATTTTGTCGAATTTTATAAAGAAACCTGCGAGAAGATCAGCACTCTTCTCCATACCTCCAACGAAACCCTCATCTTAAGCGGTGAGGGTATCCTTGGACTGGAGGCTGCCATTGCTTCCATGACTGAGCCCGGAGATAAAGTTCTTGTTCTGGACAATGGTATCTACGGAAAAGGCTTTGCCGATTTTGTTTCCATGTACGGAGGCAGACCGGAGCTTTATACCAGAGATTATCAGAACACTCTCGATGTAAAGGAACTGGAAGCCTTCCTTGCGGATAACCATGACTACAAATATGCAACCGTAGTACACGGCGATACTCCAAGTGGCATGCTCAACGATGTATCTGCCATCTGCCCGCTTCTTAAAAAATACGGGATCCTTACCGTTGTAGATTCTGTCTCCGCTTCCTTCGGCGAGCCTCTGAACATTGATGCATGCCAGATCGATATCATGTGCGGCGGATCACAGAAGGTGGTATCTGCACCTCCGGGACTTACCTTTGTTGTAGTCAGCAGCGATGCAAAGAAGGCAATGACTGAAAGAAAGACACCCATTGCTTCTTTCTACGCAAATCTCACAACCTTTGCACATTATTATGAAGAAAAATGGTTTCCATATACCATGCCGATCAGCGATATCTATGGCCTGCGGGCTGCTATTGACAACATTGCCGATGATCCTGGGATCCTTACACGCCATGCCAGAATCGCCGCAGCCTCCCGAAAGGCCATTACAGGAGCCGGACTTAAGCTGTATCTCCACAGCGGCTATTCCAACACGGTAACTGTTTTTGAAGTCCCGGAAGGCACCACTGCTGCTGCGATCCTGGACGGAGTCAGAAAAGACTATAACATCATGCTGGCAGGCTCCTTCGATGTCCTTGCCGGAAAGGTTATCCGCATCGGTCACATGGGAAACAACGCTACATTCTATAATGTAAGAGAAGTTTTCGCAGCCCTAGACGGAACTTTACGCAGGCTTGGCGTTCCACTTAAGGCTTCCATGGAGGATATCTTCTGCAAAAACATGCAGTAATTTCTGAGATTTCAATAGTAAAAAGCACTGTAAGATGAATCCAACTTTTCATCTCGCAGTGCTTTTTTATAATTCTTATAATATTTTTCTTTATTCTTTTACCGCACCGGATGTCATACCACCTACGATGTATTTCTGGCCGATCATGTAAACAATAATAACCGGGATACAGGTAAGTACGATATCAGCAAAAATATAGTTCCAGTAACTCTTGTTCTTTCCGAAGAACTGATATACAGCCATTGTCATCGGGAAGAGACGGCTCTTGCTTGACAGATACAAAGGTGTGAGGAAATCACTCCATACTGTCATGAACTGAAGGATAAAACATGTTACCATAGTTGGTTTCAGAAGCGGCATGATGATCTTGAAGAACAGGCTTAACGGGCCTGCGCCGTCGATAACAGCAGCCTCGTCCAGCTCAACCGGGACAGAGATTACGAAGTTACGGATGGTAAATACACAGAACGGAATCATTGCACTGGTAAATACCATGATAATGCCAACTCTTGTATCGTTCAGGTGCAGTGTACTGAGTACACGTACCAATGTTACATAGTTGACCGGGAAGAACAGTCCGCAAAGTACAAAGTAATACAGGAATACATTCAATTTTGTTCTCTTACGGCACATAACAAATGCAGCCATGGAGCAAAGTACAACGCCAAGTGTTGTAGCGATCAGCGCATATGCAAAACTGTTCAGGAATCCCTGGATCAGGCTTCCTTTTTCAATAACCTCAGAGTAGTTGGAAAATACCCACTCTGTAGGAAGTGCCAGACTCATTCTGGCTGCCTCTGCTTTTGTCTTAAAAGAGTTGATCAATACCATATAAAATGGAAGCACGACACATAAGCAAAGCAGGATACATACAACATGTTTTAATAAATTCTGAATTCTTTTTTTTGCCATTACTGCTGTACCTCCTGTTTACTCAATGTCTTAACAATAAATACACCTATGATCGCTGTAATTACAAGAAGAACAGTATTCAATGCAGAAGACATTCCATACTGGCCTCTGGAATAGAGCTGGAATGCATAAGTTGTAAGAACCTCTGTTGCATGTCCAGGGCCACCGTTTGTAAGTACATAAACAATATCGAATACTTTCAGACCATATGTAATACCAAATACAAGGTTGATCATGATAGCACCACTCAGCATCGGAAGTGTTACATACCGAAGTCTCTGCCAGAAGTTTGCACCGTCAATCTGTGCAGCCTCATAATAAGATTTCGGAATCGTATTCAGACCTGCAAGAAAGATAGTCATAACATAACCAATACCTCGCCATGCATCTACACCATAGATGGATTTCCATACAATAGCCAGATCAGACAGCCATTTCTGTTTGAAAATTCCAAGATGGAATGCATCAAGAAGTGTGTTTAAAAGTCCGTTATTATAATTCAGGATGGATTTAAATACAAGACCAATGATTACAAAAGGCAGAATAGACGGCAGGTAGAGCAATGTTCTGTAAAGCCCTTTGCCTTTAAGTCCCTCCTGAAGCATAATCGCGATCAGAAGAGCCGGGATCAGCTTAACGATGTTGGAAATGATAGTAAACTTCAATGTATTGCCAATACCGCTCAGATAAGACTTATCTGATGTAAAAATCTCAGCAAAATTCTGCAGTCCCACAAAATGAGTACCATTAAGAACACTTCTGGAGTTCCAGTCTGTAAAGGAGTAACCAACACCCATTACACTGGGAAGCAGGAAAAAAATGATATATAATGCCAACGGCAGTATCAGAAACCACTGTGGATAGATTCTCTTCTTATTCACAGAAAGCACCTCCTGTTTTAAGTTAAAACAGAGCCAGCAAATACCGGCTCTGCCTTCGGGTCAACTAGTTTTAAGTTCTGTTATTTATTTCCAGTTCTCGTCGCCTACAGTTTTTGCTGCCTCAGCACGGTTGGTATCCATGTTCTTAAGAACATCGTTTGCTTCCATCTCGCCCTGGCAGAATGCAACCATATCCTGACCAAACTGTGTCCAGTAATCGTTTGTATATTTTGTACCTGTCTGAAGTGTTACAACAGCCTTCTTGTCATCCGGAACTGTTTTAAGGAACTCCTGCTCCTCCGGCAGCCAGTGCTGCTCAAGCTTGTCATCGTTAACGTCAAGGTTTGTGTATGCCGGAGAGTTGTCAAGAATTTCCTGAAGGCTCTCTGTTGTTGTAACGAAGTTGAAGAACTCTTTTACAAGATCCTCATGCTCTGTTCCCTTGTAACCAAACATTGTCGGGCCGGAGTTGCTGCTTGGATACCAGGTATTGTCGCCAAGTGGCTCAAGGAACATTCCAAACTCATCAGATGTGCCTGTGTCTTCCTGGATCTGTTTGATGAAACTGGAATTTGCAAGTGCCATTGCACAGTTTCTGTCACCAAATTCGTTGGACATGTTTGTACTGTCTGTTCCGATCCAGTCTTCTCCGAAGTATCCTGCATCAGAGAGTTCTTTGAACTCATTCAGAACTTCAAGCATCTTCTCGTTATCTGCAAATGTTGCTTTGTTTTCATTTAATTCGTCATAAAGACCAGGTGTTGCTTCTTCATAAACGCCGCCGATCTGGAAAAATGCCAGCTGATGCTGCCATCCATCTGCACCAGGCATGAACCAAGGTGTGATTCCTGCATCCTGGATCTTACCGCAGAGTTCTTTCAGCTCATCATATGTTGTCGGTACTTCCCAGCCGTTCTCTTCAAACAGTGTCTTGTTGTAAACCATTACATACTCCGGAGATGCGTTCCAGATCTGAAGTCCGTACAGTTTGTCATTGTATACGCAGGACTCTTTTCTTGTCTCCGGCATAACATTCTCCCAGGAAGCTCCTGTAAAGTCGATGCAGTATTTCTCAGGATCAACGATGGTAGATTCAATTGCAAACGGGTTGGACTGGATCCAGAAGATATCTGCACAGGAATCTGTAGCAAGTTTGGACTGAAGAAGATCTGAATACTGATCAGCCGGAATTGTCTGAAGGTCTACGGTAACATCGTAGGTATCCTCAAAACGTTTAATTGTCTCATCGTAACGATTGTCCATCCATCCTGCTGAAACCAGGATGCTGAGCTCCTCGCCTGCGAAATCGCTCTTCTCATCCGCTGCAGATACGTTCACTGCAAGTCCTGTCGTCATGGAAGCGATCATTGCTGCTGCACAGGCTACTGCCAGAAATCTCTTTCTTTTCATTAATGTTTCCTCCTTTTTTTGAACTGATTTTTCGTTCTCTCTTGATGATATTAGTTTATCATCTGATCATTTTAAAAGCCATGGATATTCCTGCCCTGTATTTGTACTTTTTTCACAGTTTATTATACTTTTTTCATATTTTCCGTAACTATACACAAGTTTCTATTGACATTTTCAAGCACTATTTCAGAATTACATTTTTACGGTTTGTACTTTTTTTACAAATGTGCTATACTTTTAGCCAATGTTTTGCACGACCATTTCACACACAGGGGGCTTACCAATATGAAAACACGCAGTCTGCAGTCCAAACTTTTTATCGCCTATCTTGGCATGGCCTGCCTGATCCTTTTTTCTTTTGCCATATTCTTTTATGTTTTTGCATCCGGGCAGCTGAAGAAAAGCCAGATCAGTGCCATGAGCACCTTAAATTCCACATTTCAGTCCCAGGTAGACTCTGCAATCCAGAATCTTGACACTGTATCTGTAAACATCAATTACAGCAACATGTCGAAATCCGTTCTCGACCAGAAATTTGACCTTAATATTTCCGATGAAATGCTTTCTGCCATGTCCGATCTTTTTATCTCCTTAAGCGGCACTGAATTGAAAGCAGATCAGGTAAATCTTTATGATTTCTCCGGATATGTGCTCCAGGCCGGCCTTTCCACCATGGTCAAAAAAAGCAACGACTCTCATAATGAATGGATCCAGAAAGCCCGTGAAGCCAACGGAAAAAAAGTCCTGACAGCTCCTTACAGCACTTACGTCTATTCAAAATCTGCCCGCTATCCCCAGTGGTTCATCTCCCTGTACCGCTCCTTCACCAACCAGTACGGCCGTGGTGTCGGCGTGATTGAAACCGCCAAACAATGTAAATCCATCTTTAAGAGCATCATTTCCTATGAGAAAAAAAATCACGGAAACGCTGCCAGTGTCTATGTTTTCAATGATTCCGGCGATCTTATCTATCCTTATGATATCACAGCCGACGATGCCAATGATATTTCAAAATATTACAAACTTACTGATTCTGACCAGGATACCCTTACCGTACAGAGTCCCGTCACAGATCAGAAAGAATACGTCTCCAGACTGAATTCCGCATATACAGGCTACACTTATCTGACTATCCAGCCGGAATCTGTGATCCTTGCCCCTGTATACAAAATGCTGAAGATCCTTCTGGCTGTTGTTGCTGCTTTTCTTGCCGCAGCAGTAATCGTTTCCTACAGGCTTTCCCGCTCTGTAGTAAAACCGGTGAAACACCTGAAGCACATTATCCAACGTATGGAACTGGACACTCTCGGCCAGGAAAAAGTCACTTCCTATCCGGTTTCCGTCAATGAACTGGAAGAACTGTATCAGGCATTCCAGCTGATGAGCGATAACCTAAAAGATTCCATGACTCAGCTTAACGAAGCCAAGGAGCAGGAAATGAAAGCACGCAGCATGGCTTTGCAGAGTCAGATTAATCCTCATTTTTATTACAACTCTCTTTCCAGCATTATGGTGCTTGCAGAAAACGGAGATACGGATACCGTGGAAAAAATGTGCCGCAATCTTTCCAGGATCATGCGTTATATTACCAATACTGCTGAAACAACTGTAACACTCCGCGAAGAGCTTGATTATGTCCAGAAATATCTCTACTGCATGAAGGTCCGCTACCAGTCCAGTCTGAATTATTCCATTGATGTGGATGAATCTCTTCTGGATCAGCCGGTTCCGAAGCTGATCATCCAGCCTATTGTGGAAAACGCTATCAAATATGGTTCTGACTGCGAACCGCCATGGACTATCACAATCAGCAGTACAATAAACCAAAACAGCTGGCAGATCGATGTTACAGACACCGGACCGGGATTCACTGAAAAAGCCAAGAAAAAAATAAATTCAGATATCATGAATGCCATTCGAAATCCCGGCATGCCTGCTTTGAAGATCAACGGTCTTGGCACTGTCAATGTATTTCTCCGCTGGAAACTCTTCTGCAAAGATGACATCATTTTCAGGTATGGAAATACAGCGGACGGCCACGGAATTGTTTCTATTGGACGGTATTTTCAGACAGATGCGGAGGAATAATACTATGAACTATACTGTTATTGTGGCAGAAGATGAAGAACTTCTTCTGAATAATCTGGTACATAAGATTGAAAAAGCAGATCCTGATTTTCAGGTGATCGGCACAGCACAGACAGGTGCACAGGCCCTCTCGCTGGTGGAACAGATGAGCCCGGATGTGGTATTTACGGATATCAAGATGCCCGTCATGGACGGAATCACCCTGCTCACCAGGATCCGTGATCAGTTTCCCTTTACGAAATTTGTGATCACCAGCGGATTTTCTGATTTTGAATACGCAAAAAAAGCCATCACGCTGAAGGTTTCTGATTACCTTCTGAAGCCTGTAGATCCGGACGAACTCCAAAATGTTCTCCTTAAGATCAAACAGGAACTTCAGATCAAACGTGATGACTACGAAACCGTATTCGCCCCAGGTGCTTCCTGCATGTCACCGGGACAGATTGCAGAGCTTCTCAAGAACTTCATGGTACAGAATTATGCAGAGGATATCAACCTGAACCTGATTGCAGGAACCATGAACTACAGTCCCAGCTACCTGACCAAAATCTTCTGTCAGGTCTATGACTGCACCCCTACCAAATATCTGATCAATCTCCGGATGAGCCATGCACAGAAGCTGCTGATCCATGAGCCTTCCCTTTCTGTAAAACAGATCGGTGAAATGTGCGGCTATCACGACCAGGGATATTTCAGCAGGATCTTTAAGAAACATACAGGGAAAAGCCCTCTGGAATATAAAGATGAGGGAGAGCGCCAGCAGATCAGTTAATAAATTTTCCAGGTATATATAAACAAAAAAGTCATTTCACGACGTCCGGTTATGCTCTGTTCCCAAAGCATCCGGCTTCTGAAATGACTTTTTATATTTTATTTCACAACTTCATACATATACAATTCATGAAGAGCTCTCGTCGCCGCAATATATCTCGCCCGCTCCACGATCGGACTTCGGTCTTTCCCAGGAAATACAGAAAATACTTGATCAAACTCCAGCCCCTTTGCCATGTAGAATGTTGTGACAGTCAGGCCTTTTTGGAAGTTTGTGCTGTCTCTGTGAAGAAGGGACAAACGCTCCTTGGTATCAAAGCCTTCTGCTTCCAGCTTCTCCTTCAGAATGTAGTAAGTTTCCCTTGCTTCATCTGCAGTTCTTGCGATCACTGCTGCTGTTTCATATGAAATAATATCTTCAACACCTTCATCTGCATTCTCAGCTATGACTGCCTGCTTCTCAAGCCGCAGCTCTCTCACTACGCTCTCCAGTGCCTCCTCAAGCCCCGGAAATTCTTTTTCCACAACAGGTTTTCCATGACGTTCAAAAAGCTCCACTTCCGTAATTCCCGCCAGTTTATTGGCATAAGACGCAATCTCAACAGTATTACGGTAGCTCTTGTTCATCACGATCCTGCGTATATCTTTTCCAAAGATCTTAGGCAGAAATGTCAGCACATCCTGTTGCTCGCCGTCCATAGTCTGTTCTCTGTCCCCAAGAATAGTCATCCTGCATTTAAAGAGTCTCTGAATGATCAGATACTGGATCATGGAATAATCCTGCATCTCATCCACGATCAGATGGCGCACACCGGAATCCTCCTGCTGAGTTTCCAGCCGATATTTCAGATACAAAACCGGATACACATCCTCATAGCGCAGCTTTCTTTTTTCATACTGAACCTGTGGAAGAGAAGGAAAACCCTCCTGTCTCAGGAAACGGTTGTACAGCACATAGAGATCTCTTGTCTCATACATCCTGTAGAAACGGTTCTTCACAGCCTCCCTTTCCTCATCCGGAAGATCGAATCCCTTAAGAGTCTCCACCTCATCAATGAAATATTCTGCTACTGCATCCATTCTGGAAAGCAGCGGGATATCCATGAATTTAAAGTAAAAAAGCTCTATGATCTCCTGCTCTTTTTTGACCACGCCTCTGTGTTCCACATCACGGAAGTTCATAAGGCTGTCCTCAAGCTCCACCAGATATCCTTCCATACGATCCAGAAAATCCCGTGACAGTTTCTCTTTCAGAAGCTTTTCATCGCATAATCCTGCAATCTGACGCTCGATCAGATCATATCTGTCTTCACAGTCAGAAACAACATTTTTCAGTCTCTTGTATGCAAAAAGGTCAAAGCTCATCTCCCGGATATTCTCCTCGCCAAGCTCCGGCAGGATATGGGAAATATAGTCCGAGAACACCCCATTCGGTGAAAGCACCAGCACAGAAGAAGATTTCAGATTTTTCCTGTCATGATACAGGAGATAAGCGATCCTGTGCAGGGCAATGGAAGTCTTTCCGCTTCCTGCTGCTCCCTGGATCACCATGATACGATCCGAAGTGTTTCGGATGATCGCATTCTGCTCCTTCTGGATCGTGCGGATAATATTCTTCAGCTGTACATCACCGTTGCTTCCAAGCTCTGCCTTCAGGATCTCATCATCGATCTTCACATCACTCTCAAACTCATAGATCATTTTTCCACCGCGGATCTTGTACTGCCACTTGGCAGCAATATCCCCGTGGATCTCGCCAAGCGGAGCCAGGTAGGAAGCCGGTCCCTTGTCAAAATCATAGAACAGTCCGGACACCGGTGCTCTCCAGTCATAGATCAGCGGAAGTCCGCCGTTCTCCTCAGCCAGGTTCGCAATTCCGATATAAAATATCTCCGGCTCATCTTCTCCTTCATAGCAGAAATCCACCCTTCCGAAAAACGGTGAATCCATCATCTTCCTGAATCTCCGACGCAGTTCGATCTTCTCATTGCTGGCATTGATCTCATGGAGAAGTGCCTGCTGGTTATCAAAATTCTCATATCCGTACTGGTCCATCTCTGTATAGTTTTCCCAGTAGTATTCATGCATTCCCTCGATGTCCTTCTGGCCTTCCAGAATGGATTCGCTGATGTGCGCAATACGTGTTTTCAGTTTGTCTGTGACAAAAGTCAGAAATGCTTCTCCGTCTCTGTTGTCAATTGCCATATAATATACTCTCCTTCATCCTTCCATGGCTGGTATATTCATGGTTCCGCACTTCATATTTTGCGGAAACTTTGCTCCATTATACATTATCTTCCCCCAAAAGTATAGATAGAAAAACAGCAGTTTTTCATATATTTTTCTGAAAAACTGCTGTATATTTCTCACGTATTTTTCCTTGTTTTCAAATGGATTTTTGACGAACTATCTTGATAAAAAACTATCTGCAAAATGTGCGTGGCTTCTTATGCGCTCTGTGTCTTATCAAACTGGCTGTTATAAAGATCTGCGTAAAAGCCTTTTGCTGCAAGCAGCTCTTCGTGACTGCCCTGCTCGATAATATCGCCATCCTTCATAACCAGGATCAAGTCCGCATCCTTGATGGTGGAAAGCCTGTGGGCAATGACAAAGCTTGTTCTGCCCTTCATCAGGTTATCCATGGCCTTCTGGATCTGGACCTCTGTTCTGGTATCAACAGAGGAGGTTGCCTCATCCAGGATCAGGATCTTATTGTCTGCCAGGATTGCT
>OCHI01002493.1_pt1 | contig 10319 bp, 9 predicted proteins | sample 1538691 | NCBI WGS metagenome assembly OCHI01 (sample SAMN04571718, study PRJEB22368) | human gut metagenome | biome: human gut; material: stool | host: Homo sapiens | place: Luxembourg | collected 2012-09-21 | reverse complement strand
GTGCTTTTGCGGCACCTGCTCGGCTACGAAGCGTCCCAGGTTTTGGTCGGGAATGAACAGAATATGCTGCTGCGGCAGCTCGGACACGATCTTAACGGCGTTGGAGCTGGTGACGCACACGTCGCTCCAGCTCTTGATCTCAACCGTGGAGTTGACGTAGCACACCACGGCCAGGTCGTCGCCGTACTCGGCGCGCGCCGCGTCGACCGTCTCGCGCTTGACCATGTGCGCCATGGGACAGTCCGCGCCCGGCTCGGGCAGCAGCACGGTCTTAGTGGGATTGAGCAGCTTGGCGCTCTCGCCCATAAACTCCACGCCGCACAACACGATGGTCTGCTGCGGCAGGCTCTTGGCAAGCTTAGCCAGGTAGAAGCTGTCGCCGACGTAATCGGCAACGGCTTGGACCTCGGGCGCCACGTAATAGTGCGCCAGGATCACCGCGTCACGTTGGGTTTTTAGTTGCTGAATGGCCTCGACGAGCTCTGCGGGCACCAGTGCCGCACGCTCCGTTGCCGTCGTTGCCGATGCCAGGCCGGCCGCGATATCGCGTGCAAGCTCCGACGCATCCATGTTCGCGCTCTGTGCCATCAAGGCCCCTCTCTTTTGGCGAATCTTGGGGCTTTAGTATGACACCTAGGTTTACAGCTGACAAGACAGCTGTAAACCTAGGTGTAAAGTTGAAATAAAGATTCAATCATGTGGCAGGTCCATTTTCGAACTGGCAAGCTGAGGATAGCCGGGCTTTCGATAGCGCAAGGGGCATCTTTCGCCACCGCAATACCGCTTGGCGCGAGTTGCACGACGCGGGACGCAAATGGGACACGCCTCCGCAGGCGGTCCGCACCCAATGTGGCAAAATCGAACTACTAAGGGGGCTCAGAATGCTCAAGATTATTGCCTGCGACGATGATGTCGCTTTTCTAGATAGACTGCACCGGATGATCGACCGTTGGTCGACCGAGACGGGCACGGCGGTCGATGTTGCGCTCGTCACGCGCGGCGAGGACCTGCTGGCCCGCCATGCCGCATCGCGCGCCGACATCATCTTGCTCGATATGATCATGCCGCTCGTCAACGGCATGGACACCGCACGCGAACTGCGCCAGGCCGACACCGCCGTGCGCCTGGTGTTCCTCACCTCGTCGCCCGAGTTCGCGCTGGAATCCTACGAGGTCCGCGCCTTCGACTATCTGCTCAAGCCCGTGACTTACGAACGCCTGGCGCGATTACTCGACGAGCTTTCGAGCATGCGCCCGGCGGCAACCGACGAGCTCGTGATCAAAACGTCCTTTGGCTACCACGCCCTGCGCCTGTCCGACATCGAATATGCCGAGGCGCGCAACAAGCACGTGGTCTTCCACCTGCGCGACGGACGCGATATCGAGGCACTCGAGTCGTTCCGCAGCGTCGAGGACCGCTTGGAGCAAAACGCGGTCTTCTTTAAATGCCACCGCAGCTACCAGGTCAACCTGCGCAATATCGATCACTTTGACCGCACGGACATCGTCATGCGCTCGGGCGCGTGCATCCCGCTTTCGCGCAGCTGCAAGCAGGGATTCCAAGACGCCTACTTTGCGGCGCGCTTTGAGGGTGGGAGACACTGATGGTCTCCTCGGTCGAAATGATCCTTTGGGCAATCCACCACGCCACGACGCTGCTCTTTGGCGTCTTTGCCTCGGCGGCGCTGTGCGGTATCGAGATCAACCGGCGTCATGCGCTTGAACTGGTGCTGGTCGGTGCCGTAACTGGATGCGCATTTGGCCTCGCCAATGCCGTCGGCGGCGAGCTTTTCGCCCGCCAGGTATATCCGCTCGTCGTACATCTGCCGCTCGTCATCTATTTGTGCGCGCGCTACCGCCTGAGCCCGCTGCTTGCCGTGCTCGGCATTACCAGCGCCTATCTGAGCTGTCAGTTCAGCAACTGGATGGGCATCGCCGCCTTTGCCGCAACCGATTCGCAGATCGCGTACTATCTGGCGCGTATCGCGACCACACTCGCCGTCTTTGCCGTCCTGTTGCATTGGGCCGGCGACATCGGTCCGCGCTTGGCGATTAAAAGCACCACCGAGCTGGGCATCCTTTTAATCCTGCCGCTCGTCTATTACGTCTTTGACTATGCCACCAACGTCTACACCACGCTGTTCCACTCGGGCTCGGTGGTAACGGTTGAGTTTTTGGCATTTGCGCTCTGTGCCTTCTATCTTATGTTTCTTGCCGTTTACCTGCGCGAATACGAAGAAAAGGAAACCGCCGAGCGAGAGCGCTGGATGCTCGAAACCCGCGACAGCGCCGCCATCAAAGAGCTCGAGGCTTGGCGTCAATCTGGGCGCGAGCTGTCGATTCTTCGCCACGATATGCGCCACTTCCTACGCGGCCTGGCCGCTTTAATTGAGGAGGGCCACACCGACGAGGCACTCAAACGCATCGATGAACTCTGCGAAGCCGGCGATCGCACCGCCGTACGCCGCTTCTGCGCCAACGAGACCGTAAACATCGCGCTTTCGTCATTTAACTCGGATATCAATAGAAACGGCATTACCGCCAACCTGCGCGCCGCCGTACCCGAAACCGTCCACGTAGGTGACGCCGGCCTGTTTAGCGTGCTCTCAAATGCCTTGGAAAACGCTATCACCGCCGCAAGCACCGCACCCCAAGGAAAGCGATTCGTCGACTTTGACCTGCGATTAGAGGACGGCCAGCTGCTGCTGTTAGTTTCCAACACGTTTGACCGCGCGCCGCGCATGGTCGACGGCATGCCCGTAGCCGGGCACACCGGACACGGCTTTGGAACCAAGAGCATTAAGCTTGCCGTCGAACGCATGAACGGCAACTGCCAGTTCCGCATTAACGGCGATCGGTTTGAGCTGCGCGCTGTGGTGTAGAAGTGCGGCGCCGATCTTGCGGCGTGGTTTGCCCGCCAGGCAATCGCTCGCCGACGCCAATCCGCTACAGCGGAGCGGCCGCCGGGGTCAGCTGCTTGATGTATGCCCACATGCGCTGCTTGGCGGCTTTGTCAGTGAGCGCCGCCTCAAAACCGTCGAGCGCGAGCACGCGGCGACCCTGCACATGGGCGACCAAGCCGGGCTTGAGCATGGCGGTGTCGAAGTCATCGATCGCCACGAGCATATCGGCGTAGGTCTCGCGCATGGCGTCAGCCGCGTTGTTGTCGAGCAGTAGCACCGCCTCGGGGTCCAAAGCCTCAAGCGCCTCACGGAACAGCTCGCACGGCAGAGTCTCGCCCACCGCGACCGCTCCGTCACCCACGCCGGCGACGCTTGCCAGCACGCAAAAATCCTCGGGCGCGTAGCCGATGGCCCCAAGCGCCTTGCGCAACGCCGCGCCATCCGGGCCGGCAGCAAGCTCGCCACCCGAACGCTCGGCCTCGTCCAGATCGCCTTTGACCAGCACGATCGGCGAGCACGCGTTGCCCGCGATACGCACGCCACGGGCCGCGAGCGATGCGAGCTCCTGCTCGGTCGCTTGGGCGATGGCTTCTTTTTTCTGGCTTTGTGACGTGGGCATGCGCTCTCCAATCGTTTGCGTGCCCACCATTATATAAAAGAGCCGCCCGCGAGTGGTTGCTTTGCGGGCGGCTGGGTATAAGCACGGTCGTACTGAGTTTTACGCGGCCGAGCCGCGTCGCATTATGGAGGTCACCATGGCTGACATTAATCAGATTACCCCCGAGAACTTCGATTCCATCGTTAACGACAGCCTGCCCGTGCTGGTCGATTTTTGGGCACCGTGGTGCGGGCCCTGTCGATCCCTCTCGCCCATCGTTGACGAGGTTGCCGATGAGCTGGCGGGCAAGCTTGCCGTTGCCAAATGCAACGTCGACGACAACCAGGACCTGGCCATGAAGTATGGCGTCATGAGCATCCCCACGCTGATTGTGTTTAAGAACGGCGAGGAGATTGACCGCTCGGTTGGCGCTCTGCCCAAGGCGAGGCTGCAGGCGCTGCTGGAGAAGCATCTGTAATACGCTTGTTACTTACCCGCCGTCTATGAGCGCTTTTGCACCGCTCGCCGGACTTCTGGATGCACCGAGTGCAACCACGGATAGTATGGTAGTCACAAACAGCCCCCAGTGAACGGGTGCGGGTCGCACAGACTCGTACCCGTTTTCTTATGCAGCTGCGCGCAGAGCGGGCGTAGTAAAATCTGAACCACTGAACTGCCCCATACAAAAGGAGATTTCCCATGCATGATGTTGGAATGAACATGAACCAGCTTGCCATGAGCGTCAAGCAGGTCGACGACACCATCGAGCTCGCTCACGAATGGAGCCATCAGTTGCTGCATGCGACCGAGAATTTTGACATGGAGCGCATCGGCGCCAAACTCGAGGCCGCCATGGCCGCGCTGCACGAGGCCCATGATGCACTCGAGGGCTACGAAGAGGCCATCGAGGCCGACCACAACTCCGTCGGCTCCGTGAAGCTGGTGTAACGTGGCCGAACACGAGCACGGCTGCGGGTACGAGCACGAGCATCCGCATGGGGCGGGCTGCCACTGTAGTGGCTCCGGCTCCGAGCTGGTCCGTTTTTCGGTTACCGCACCGGACGACCTGCTGCGCCGTTTTGACGAACAGATCGCGCGCCGCGGCGACGTGGCCAACCGCTCCGAGGCCGTGCGCGACCTGATTCGCGCCTCGATCGCCAAGGAGCAGATGCGCACGCCCGATGAGCATGTTATCGGGTCGCTCACCATGATCTACGACCATCACACCGGCGATCTGACACGCCGCCTGGACGAGGTGCAGCACGACTACACCAACGAGATCGTATCGACCATGCACGTGCATCTGGATCACCACAACTGCTTGGAGATTCTGGCGCTCAAGGGTCGCGGCGAGCGCGTCTACGAACTAGCCGACCGCCTGCTGGGCCTGCGCGGCGTTAAGCACGGCGAGCTCACGTGCGCCGCCACCAAGCAGAGCCTGGGGCTGTAGCGGAATTTCCCGCAGCGCACCTGCCAAAAAGGGACAGGTTTGTTTTGGCAGGTTTAGCGTTTTACCTACCAAAATAAACCTGTCCCTTTTTGGTCGGTTTTGATGAGGGGTGTCGCATGCGGCATGTGCATATTCATGTGACGGGCATTGTGCAGGGCGTTGGCATGCGACCGTTTGTGTATCGCGAGGCCATGGCGCATGGCATTTGCGGATGGGTGCTCAATGCGGGCGACGGCGTGCATATCGAGGCGCACGCTTGTGCCGAGGCGGTTGACGGATTTGTCGCTGCGCTTTCTGAGCATGCGCCCGCGGCGGCTCGCGTTGAGCGAGTCGATATTGCGGATTTGGAGCCTGGCGGTTGGAGCACTGCCGATGAGCAGGGCTTTCACATTGTGGCGTCGCAGGACCAGACCGCGCACACCACACTTGTCTCGCCCGATATCGCCACCTGTGACGATTGCCTGCGCGAGTTGTTCGATCCCGCCGACCGACGCTATCACTACCCCTTTATCAACTGCACTAACTGCGGACCGCGCTTTACCATCATCCGCTCGCTGCCTTACGATCGAGCGGCTACCTCGATGGACCGTTTTCCCATGTGCCCCGAGTGTGCCGCGGAGTATGCCAATCCGCTCGACCGGCGTTTTCACGCGCAGCCCGATGCCTGCTTTGATTGCGGGCCGCATATTACGTGGCGTGAGGCTGTGAACGGCGATGCGTGCGGGAATTCGTCCGCGACACCGGCCGTCGGCACCACACGCGAGGCCAGCGACGCCATCATCGAGCGCTACGTTGAGCTGCTGGCCAGCGGTGGCGTCGTCGCCATCAAGGGCCTGGGCGGATTCCATCTAGCCTGTGATGCTGCCAACGAGCAGGCGGTGGCCGAGTTGCGCCATCGCAAACGCCGCAGTAACAAACCACTTGCCGTCATGGTGCGCAGTCTTGCCGATGCCGGGCGCCTGTGCCATATCGACGACGCTGAGCGCGAGCTTCTCGCCGGCAGTATCCGTCCCATTGTGCTGCTGCGCCGACGCACTGTTGGCGAGGGCAACGGCGATTCTCCCGACGCCCTCGTACTCGCACCGTCCGTCGCGCACGACCTGCCCGAGCTTGGCGTTATGCTCCCCTACACCCCGCTTCAGCATCTTCTGCTTGCAGCTGCCGCGTCGCACGGCATGCACGCGCTCGTCATGACCAGCGGCAACCTGAGCGAAGAGCCCATCGAGACCGATGACGATCTTGCCTGGGAGCGCCTCGTTGCCGCCGGCATTGCCGACGCGCTGCTCGGCAACGATCGAGCGATTCTCTCGCGCTATGACGATTCCGTGGTGCGCGTGGTTGACGGCGCCGTTATGCCCGTGCGCCGCGCTCGCGGATATGCACCCCAGCCGCTGCCGTTGCCGGCGCTCGACCGCGCTCCGTCCTGCGTGCTCGCCTGCGGGCCACAACAAAAGGCCACGATTGCGATCACGCGTGAAGGGACGAACGGCGAGGCAACCTGTTTTGTGTCGCAGCATATCGGCGATGTTGAAAACGGCGGGACCTTCGATGCCTGGAACGCTGCGCGCACGCGCTTGGAAGATCTCTTTGATTTGGCGCCCGCCGCCTTGGCCTGCGATTTACACCCCAGCTATCTATCGGGCCAGTGGGCGCGCGAGCAGGCGCGAAAATGCAATCTGCCGCTCGTCGAGGTGCAGCACCATCATGCGCATATCGCGAGCGTAATGGCCGAGGCCATCGCCGCGGGCCAGCTTACAACCGACGCGCGTGTCCTTGGCGTCGCCTTTGACGGCACCGGCGCCGGCACCGATGGGACCATTTGGGGCGGCGAGTTTCTTGTTGCCAGCCTTGGCGGCTTTGAGCGCGCCGCGCATTTGCGCACCTGGGCGCTCCCCGGCGGGGCGGCCTCCGTGCGCGACGCCTGCCGCAACGCCTTTGCCCTGCTCAGTGAGCTCGGCCTGCTCGAGCACCCAGGTGCCGCTCGGCTTTTGGACAGCCTCGACGAGCAAACGCGCAGCGTGACAGCCACCATGATCGAGCGCGGCATCAACAGCCCGCGTACCAGCAGCATGGGGCGTCTCTTTGATGCCGCGGCAGCAATTCTGGGCATCTGCGACAAGGCAACCTACGAGGGCGAACCCGCCATCGAGCTTGAGGCTGCCGCCTGGCGCGCGCTCGACAACGAAATCGCCCATTTTCCCGACGACAACGCCGGCCATTTCGCATCTGGCCCATCGTGGCTGAACGGCCCCCATGTTCTGGATCAGAAAGCACTCTTTGAGACACTTTTGGGAGGAACTGAAGCCGGAGCGCCCGCCGACAGGCTCGCACTCGACTTCCATGTCGCCGTCGCGCGCTCCTCGGCGCGCATCGCCAGCGATATCTGCGTGCACGAGGGCATCGACACCGTCGCGCTCTCGGGCGGCGTGTTCATGAACCGACTTCTGCTTCAACTCCTCACCCGCGAGCTCAAAAGCGCAGGCCTTACTGTCCTCGTCCCCCAAACCGTGCCCGTTAACGACGGCTGCATCGCCTACGGTCAGGCGGCAGTCGCACGCGCTCGCCTCGCGCAGATTGCATCACAGTAGCTCGCCCTCGCACGCCGCCGCGCCCAGCCGTCTCACAGGCGTAACGCGTTTGCCCGCGAACCCCGCGAGCGCTACCATCAACTGATGGATTATTAAGCGCCCATCCAGCGCAAAGCGTATAAAAGGGGAACAATATGTGCCTTGCCGTTCCCGGCAAAGTAGTCAAACGCGACGACGACCTCAAGGCCACCGTCGACATGATGGGCATCGAGCGCCCCGTGTCGCTGAGACTCGTGCCGACGGCGCAGGTAGGCGACTATATTCTCGTACACGCCGGCTTTGGCATCCAGATCGTCGACGAGCAGGAAGCGCAAGAAACGCTCGAGCTCGTTAATGCCATGACCGAACTGGCCGAAGAAGACCAACTGGCCAGCAACCCGGCCGAGGCATACTAGTGGCGGCCGGACAGCCGGCGCGCTCCGGTATCGACTTTTCGGCATTTCGCGATTCCAAGCTGGCTCGCGAGCTCATCGAGCGCATTCATGAGCTTGTCGGCGACCGCGCCATCAACCTTATGGAAGTCTGCGGCACACATACCGTGAGCATCGGGCGCTATGGCTTTCGCTCCATTATGCCGGCCGGGCTCAAGCTGCTGAGCGGCCCGGGCTGCCCCGTCTGCGTCACCGCCAACCGCGACATCGACCACGCAATCGCGCTCGCCAACATAGACGGCGCCATCATCACCACCTTTGGCGACATGATGCGCGTGCCCGGATCATCCACCTCGCTCGCTGCGCAAAAGGCGGCGGGGCGCGATATTCGCATCGTCTACTCCCCGCTCGATGCACTCGATATCACCGAGCAAAACCCTGATCGCCCGGTCATTTTTATGGGCGTGGGCTTTGAGACCACAACGCCCACCATCGCCGCCGCCATTTTGGAGGCCGATGCACGCGGACTCCAAAACTTCTCGGTCTATTGCGCCCACAAGACCACGCCGCCGGCGTTGCGCGCCATCGCCAACGACCCCGAGACCGCCATCGACGGCTTTATCCTGCCGGGCCACGTCGCCACCATCACGGGCTTGGCGCCCTTTAGCTTTTTGGTCGACGAGTTTAAGACTCCAGGCGTGGTAACGGGATTTGAGCCGGTCGACATCTTGCAGGGTATCTGCATGCTGGTCCAGATGGTTGTTGAGGGGCAACCCGCGATCGACAACGCCTACCGTCGCGGCGTCAATGCCGACGGCAATCCCGTGGCGCGCCAGCTGGTCGAGCAGGTATTTGAGCCGTGCGATACCACATGGCGCGGGCTGGGATCGATTGCGGCTTCGGGACTCGCCATTCGTCCCGAGTTTTCGCACTTTGATGCCAGCATGCGCTTTGACGTGCCCATCGAGCCGACGGTCGAGCCACGCGGGTGCCGCTGCGGCGACGTGCTGCGCGGGGCCATTACGCCGAGCGACTGCCCCCTGTTCGGCCACGCTTGTACGCCCGAGCATCCCGTCGGCCCCTGCATGGTGAGCTCCGAGGGCAGCTGCGCAGCATATTTCCGCTACCGAGGCTAATAGGTTCCGCCGTTCTAACGAACGGCGGACCAGTCGACGGTGCGCCTCACCCATATAATTCCATCCACGATTGGAGTTTTCGATATGTCCCATAGCGTTACCGATAGCACCGTCCTGCTGGGCCACGGCTCCGGCGGCCAGATGATGAAACGCATCATCGATGAGGTCTTTTTGGATGCCTTTGGGTCGCCCGAGCTGCTCGAAGGCAACGATGCCGGCGTCGCCGCGCTGCCCGCGAGCGGGCGCATCGCCATGTCGACCGACAGCTTTGTAGTCTCGCCGCAGTTCTTCCCCGGTGGCAACATCGGCCGCCTCGCCGTGTGCGGAACCGTCAACGACGTCGCGACCTCGGGCGCCAACGTGCGCTACCTGTCGTGCGGCTTTATCCTCGAAGAGGGCTATCCCATGGATAGGCTCCGCCAGATTGTGCAGACGATGGCCGAGACGGCGCGCGAGGCGGGCGACACCAAGGTGGTCGAGCGGTGCGGGGCCGACGGCGTCTATATCAATACCGCCGGCGTGGGCGAGGTGCCTGCGGGCGTGGCGCTCAGCGGCGCAAACTGCCAGCCCGGCGATGTCATCCTGGTCTCGGGTACACTGGGCGACCACGGCATCGCTATCATGAGCCAACGCGAGGGTCTGGCGTTTTCGAGCACCATCGAAAGCGACGCCGCGCCGCTCAACCACCTGATTGCCGATGTGCTTTCCGCAGCACCCGACACACGCTGCTTCCGCGACCCCACGCGCGGTGGCCTGGCCTCGACGCTCAACGAGTTTGCGCAGGCCAGCGGCGTTGCCATGGAGATCGACGAGGACGATGTGCCCGTGCGCCCCGACGTGCAGGCGGCCTGCGAGATGCTCGGCTACGATGTGCTGCAGGTGGCAAACGAGGGCAAGATGGTTGCCGTCGTGCCGGCCGAGCAAGCCGATGCCGCGCTGAGCGCCATGCGCGCCGCCCGCTACGGCGAGAATGCCGCCATCGTCGGCCGCGTGCTGCCACTTGCCGAGGGCGCCCGCCCCGCCGTGCGCGTGCGCACCGGCTGGGGTTCGACCCGCATCCTCGACATGCTCGTAGGAGAGCAGCTGCCGAGAATTTGCTAACGACAAAGGCTCAGGGCTATTAAAGATATTCAGATTCCAAACATGCCCGACACGCATGCCCAGTATCATGGGGTGCGTTTTACAACTCAAGCGGCAGGAGCACCCATGGCAGCAGCTTTTTCCCATGTGATCTTTGACCTGGACGGCACCATCCTCAACACGCTCGAGGACCT
>OCHI01002486.1_pt1 | contig 10343 bp, 9 predicted proteins | sample 1538691 | NCBI WGS metagenome assembly OCHI01 (sample SAMN04571718, study PRJEB22368) | human gut metagenome | biome: human gut; material: stool | host: Homo sapiens | place: Luxembourg | collected 2012-09-21 | reverse complement strand
CCCGGCAGTTTTACCGCAACGGCTACATTTTTTTGCCGATGTGCAAGTAGCTGATCTCCAATTATGTCCAAGTGCTCCGCTTAAAACTTTTCCGCAATCCTTGCATTTTTTGGGTTTAGTACATGTCGCTTTTGAAACAGAAGAATGCGTGCAGTACCAAACTGTAGGTACTTCTATGAACGCATAATTTGCATCCACATACGGAGACGACGATATATCTCCATAGTTGTGGAAATTTCCGTTGTCGAAATACTGAATATTGCCGTTTCCATCATCCTGTGTTGCACGTTCTAGCAAGTATCCCCCTTGGTAATAATTTAGGCAGAAGATATTACCATCAACGTTAATTGTTCCGTGGTTATAAAAATCGCCTAAAACGTAAAGGTTTCCGTGAACTGTCAGTTCTCCGTAAAATGTGTACGAGCCGCCCGGACTAATATACATATTTCTGTCTACTTCGAAGCCACTTACCACCGTCAAATTTCTCCCTATGATGTAATCGCCATCATCGGTGGTTCCTATGTCTATCGGGAACATTGCCGCCGATACCGGAACCGACATGGCAAGTGCCAAGATCATTGCTAGCAAAATCACTGTAAACTTTTTCCACTTTTTCATTTTCTTTTTCCTCCCTTGGATTGATAGTTCAATTATACATCCGTGCTCATGAAACTACAATGAGAATCGCAGTAATTGATTAGACAAAATCACGCAGAATCCATTTTTTGTGTTTCCGTGGAGTTTTTATCGTTCAAAAAAAATCGTACCCGTATTTAAGCCGTTTTATTTGAGTAAAGCTGTGTCAATGATCTGAAAGTTTGCCCTGTGAATGTAAAGGGCTTTCCCGTCAATCATGAGCTTTGTCATTTTCGGCAACTTCTTGGGAATCTTCCAGTATACTTCGTCACCGGAATATGCTGTGATGGGTTGCCCAAGCTGAGATTTAATCACAACAACTCTGGATTTTCCGAAATAATTCTTGTACTGATTTACGATCCCGGCAACGTAAGTATTGTCAGAAAGTTTTCCTGTAGATTGACTGTAAATATCAGTCTGCTCAAAATCCACATCCGGCTCCAGACCATCTTGCTCAAATATGCAGGTGTCGCCGCAGCTCTGGATTTCCTTGCCGTCAATATTGATTGTGATCACGGATGACAGCTCGTATCCGCTGACCACAGTTCCATCACTGTTGTAAGAAGTTGTCTTAACCGGATTCCCTTGAACATTGATTTTATCGCCAGTAGTGGTCATCACTTTTGAGCCATAGTTATCGTAAGTACGGATTGTATATCCATTTCCAACCAGATCACCTTTGATGTCATTAATAGCATCGTCCATCAGAGCGCATCCTGTAGTTCCGCCGATAAGACATAGACATAAGATTGCAAGTAACATAATTTTGATTTTCTTCATTTTACCACTTCTCCTTTAACTGATTTATCGGTGTTCCTGCTACTCCGGCACTTTCACCACTATCAGTAGCCTTGAAATAAGCACCGTCTTTTTGTGGGTACATAAATTCGAACATCAGATAATTCGCAGCATCGCAAAGATACTCCGTGTTGCCGGTTTTAAGATATTTTTTGATGCACATATCATGAGATTCTATGGCATTTACCAATTTCTCGCCGAAATTATCTTTTGCAGTGCCGTATTTATAAAAGCTTGTTTCGCACCGGTTTTGTCTCAGTTCATCAAACTGATCAGAATATTCTGCCGGCATTTCTTTTCCAAGTCTACTCATTTCTTTCTCTCTTTCTAATTAATTACTGTATTATTTTAAGCCAGAATCAATCCTAGCGTATTATTTGTGGAAATTATCGCTAAATGATTTTGAAACGTTTTCCACTTCATTTGTCACGGCAAGAATCAATTTTCCCATGAAATGTTCTTCCGGCGTTCCCACGTATCTGCTTCTGAGGGCTTCTGCTTCAGCTGCGAATTGTTCCCACAGCTCAGAATTTTCCAACGGAATCCGCCAGTATTTCTTGTGCAATCCCCACACTTCCTGCCAGATAGCAAAGTATTTTGTTTTAAAATCCATGTGTTTCTCCTGTATGTTGAGCTTATAATCAATTACTGTAATGTTTTTGGCTAGAATCAATTTGAATCGTTTGCGTGAGGAAATTATCACTCATGGTATTTTAAACGGATTTTGGATTGGTTTAGTCAATGTATTCTTGGTTATCCCATTTCTGCTTTACCCGTTCACACAAAATGTCTTGATTTCTCTCTGAGAAGAACAGCCAGATATGACGGTCAAAGCTTTTTCCGTTTCGTTGGCCAAGGTCTGACTTGAAGAACTCATCTATCATGTCCTGATAGAACCGGAGTTCATCTTTTTCTTCTACGTCTGCTTTTAGAAGTGGTGAATCATCGCCAATGATAACTCCCATGAACTGATCTGCGTATTCGGCAGAAATCATTATATGCTGTTCGCTCATGTGTTCCCGGTACTGCTTGAAGTAGTAAGCGATAACTGCCATGGTCAGACAGATGTCATGATCTTCCAGAATATTCCCCTGTTCACCATACAGTGAATTAAACTCATTATACAGAATCTGCGGTACATCTTCGTCCCGGTACTTCTCAGAACGATTTTTCTGTTTTTGCTTGCGGTACACCTCCTTCTGCTCAGTTGTCCGTAAGGGTATATTATTTATATCTAGTATATTAATATTATTAGGAGCAGAAGTCTTTGAACCTTTACCATTCTTTGGTAAAGTCTTTTTCTCTTTATTTGATAAAATAAAGTCTTTATTCTTTGTATTAGTAATATCTGAATTATATTCTCTGGTAGTAGTTTCTGGTATAGCATAAGCATCTGGAGATGATTGATTTTCCATATGTGCTTCATTGATTGTGCACCCATGCACATTGGACAAACCATCTGGTAATTCAATCTTATATTCACTCAACGGATACCCTTTTTCCTTCAAAGCTTTTGCTATATTAACGAGATTTACCCGATACTGCAATGTTCTGTCCCATTTGTATTTAGGATTATTTCTTTTGGAGATAAATCCCATATCAACCAAATCTCTCACATAACGTCTTACTTGACTTGCAGATAATCCAAGCATTATTTCTTCAGCAAGTTCATCTGCTGTTTTGTAAATCCAGCCGTAAAACAATTCTCGTTCTTCTTCACCATTGTTCTTGGCAATTTCGTTTTCTTTTTCTATAAATTTGTCAGCATCTGATACTCGCTCTGACCAATAGATAAACTGATTCAATATAATTGCTTTGCGAAAATCCCCTGTAATGGCAAGTAAATCTTCACGTAAAACTGCTTTTTTAATTTTATTAACTGTATTGCTCATAATAGATAACCTCCATGTCGTTAATATGTGACTGCCTTGTAGCCACAGATCCATGATGTATAAAAACAGTAGACAGGTGCATCATGGAATTGCACTTTTCGGCGGCCAACCTAGCCTACTGAATTTACCAATTATTTCCACGAAATACCTTCCGGAAGAAAATATTTATCAAATCCGACAAGGTTACGAATCTCATGCTTTTTAACACCAGATTTTAGTAACGTATCAAGCGTATGTTTGAAGCTCGCCCATGATTCCATTTGATGAGCAATTTCCAAATATTTTTCTATATCGTCAAAAGCGTATGGAATAAGATATATTTTCATAAGTCCGTCGTCTTCCGAAACACGATATAATCCAGACAAACTATAATGATATTTAAGATGCAACCTTTTAGGAAGCAAGATTAAATTATTGATTTCGTTATTTTCTCTGTTGATATCTATATGGTGAATATCAAATTCTTTTCCAAAATCAATCCCATAATAGTCTTTGTAATATTTACGGTAGTTAAAAGATTTTGCCATAGAAAAATACCTGCCTTTCGTATATAAGATGCCTTGAATGTATGTAAATCAACAGGCAGGCGGCAAGGCATTTCCGCTTTTCGATGATCGGTCTAGCCTGTTGGTTTTACCAGCTTGGAAACAAAAAAGAGCAGACTTCAAGACGGTATCATGGGAAACGGGTCACTGTTTCAACCCAAAAATAAATATCATCTTAAAAGTCTGCTCAATATTTTGTTTTTTTTCGCACAATATAACAAGATATAGGTGCTACTTGTTACTCATTTATTATACCGCAACCCGGCAGAAATGGCAATGATTTTTACCATGCTGGACTAGGGTTTTTCCGCCGGTTGTTGTCACTCTGGGCTTTTGTGACAGCTTTCGCAATAGCACGTCCGTCCAGATTGATCGTGTTGGAAATGTACTGCGGAGATGAGTTTCCGCCGGTGTTCATATTCATCATTGCCATGGCAACGCCCTGTGTTACCGCCTGTGTCATTTCTTCCTTACCCAGTCCAATGCTTCCATCCGGCATGTTTCCGGTGATACTGTCAGCAATGCTCTTCATGGCCTGCTTGTTGGTCAATGGAAGGACTGCTTCTTTTCCGGCCTCACCGACACCGATCACGGATGCTGCATTGAAAAGACCGCCTTTAGCGTACCAGTCAACTCTCGAATTGTACCGCCACTTGTGGGTCTGTCCCTCTTGCCAATCAGTGTAATCCATGGAGATATGTGGAGTTCTGATGTTGATTGACTCCATGCCGTTTCGAAGATTCTGCATAGCCGTTTGTCCGATACTGTACATATCTCCGAAGTTTCGGCTGATTGTATTAACTATGCCGCCAATCGCACCGCCTATGCTCGTGTCCATGGTTCCCCGGATGTAAGAAGATATATCCCTTCCAAGATTCTGCCATTTGCCAAGAGCGATTCTGTACTGGCTTCCAAAGTGGCTGCGGACGGTTTCATCCATTCTGCCAAGCTCTGTACTTGCATCAATCTTCATCTGGCGGACATTTTTGGTTACTTCACGGGAAGAATTTCCCCAGTTTCTTGTCGCAGATGTGCTTACACGGCTGAAGGATTTTTCAGCGCTTGTAGCTGCGGATGCAGAATTGATTTCCAGTAATGGTATCCCAAGCTCCTTTAATTTTTGAGCCGATTGAATCCCATGCTGTTTTGGTATTTGAACTAATAGTGTCCCATACGCCGGTTACGGTGTCCTTAATGTTTGTGAACGTATCAATTACGCTTCCAATCCTGTCAGAGATTCCCTGTTTCAGTCCTGACATTAAATATCCACCGATCTCGGAAAACACCGTAGACGGAGAATGAATACCGAAAAGGTTTTTAACACCGTTGATAATAGGGTCCGAGATATTTGTTTTAAGCCATGTTCCAACAGTAGAAATCACGTTTTTAGCACCGTTGTAAAGTCCATTAATAAGATTTGAACCATGTGTGTAAAGCCAAGTTCCGGCAGTGCTGAACGCATTTTCTATTGCTTCCTTAGCTTTACCGGCAAATTCCGTAACTGTATCCCAATTTTGCCACAACAGGAATCCGCCGACAACAGCTCCGATAACAGCTAAGCCTATCGGGCTGAACAGTACGCTGCCCAATGTAGAAAACGCTGTTGCCATAGCTGGTGCAAAAGTTCCTGTAATCCAAGTTCCAATCGAGCCGGCAAAACCAGTTGCAGCTGGCCAAAGTTTGGTAGTTATAACCTCAAGGATTTTCGGAGCAATCTGTGTGGTTATGGTAGTCGGGATTGTTTTCAATTTGTCAACAGCTTCCAGAGCGTAAACTCCAACAGTTGTGCCTAATGTACTGGTTGAAAATGCAGTCGCTATTTTGCTGAGTGCTGTTCCCAGTAATGTTGCCGTAGCACTGGTCCCGGTCGGCAGTTTTCCCATAGCAACTAAGATAGATGATACCAGGGTATCTGCCTTTGACACCAATCCTACACCGGCAAACGCAACTACAAACTTACCGGCTGTAGTTTCTCCTAATCCAGAAAAAATACCGCCCAAAACATCCAGTAATACTGTTGCTAAATCCTTTAAATGACTTCCCCAGTCTATCTGGCTAAGGAATAGTCCGATGCCTCTTCCGAAAGATTCCCAGTCTGTTTCTCCTGCGATATCAACCAGAGCATTCAGTAAGTTGGTGATGAAAGTGTTTAAGGATGTTCCGTTCTCTTTCCACTTGAACTTTCCGATAAAAGTATTGATTCCGTTGGAAATATTAGTTACCAATCCGTCCCAGTTGAATTTTTGCGTCCATGCAGCCAATGTCTGAAATGCACCGTTTAATCCGGTCGCAATCGTAGTGGCTATCTTTGAGAACGAAATTCTCCCAAAAGCTCCGTTCATGGCATCAGCAACCGCAGTTCCTAACTGTTCCCAACCAGTCAGCCCGGCATTATTCTCTTTTGACATCTTCTGAACAAAACCGTCCAGAATATTCCAGCTTACCATAAATCCACTACCAAGGACTTGACCAAGGTTCGGCCAGTTAACTTCATCAATCATTCCACGAAGCCCAGTTGCCAGTTTGTTACCAATGTTTACGAAATCAATGCCACCCGGGCCAATCAGAAGCTCAAAGGTGTTGACCAAAGTGTTGATACCGGCACCGACAGTACGCCCTAATCTATCCCAGTGGATGTTTTCGACAAGGCTGTTAAAAGATCGAGTAAAAGCATCACAAAATGCAGCAATTTTCGGGCCCACATTACTCCAACTAATAACATCATAAATCTTCCGGATTCCGATATTAAGCATATCTGCAATGGTCTTTCCAAGTCCTTCCCAGTCATGGTTAAGAAAAGCTTTGCGGATTTTTTCAGCCCATTTATTGACAGGTGTTTCTTCTTTGTTCAGAGCATCATCTATCTGGTCCGTGATTCCGCCAAGACCCAATGAAGGCGTTGTACCGGTTCCAGTTTTACCCTTTCCGGTACTAGGTGTTGAACCGGATGAACTAGAATTATCTGTCAGCTGATTCAGTTCGTCAAATGGAAGAACAGAAAGAGCTTTCTTCAGAGTTTTTGCTGATGAAGTAGCATCGTCCAGCCCAGAAGCTGCTGCATCTCCGGCATCCTGTAATCCGCTAAGGTCTGCTGCGGAATCTTCCAGTCCAGCAAGATCATTTACGACCCCACTTGTGGAACCTTTAATCTTTTTCCCCATCAGAACATACATGAAGTTACGGAATGTTTCCGCAGCCTGCATAAGTTTTGACATCAAGGCGTTAAGAGCCTGGATTCCCGGAAGAACTGCTGCGATTAAGCCCTGTCCGATAACAGATGCAAGGGACTGAAGATTCATAGTAAGGAGACGTACTTGGTTTGCATATGTCAATTAATGTTATCCTATAGGCTTTTTATCCTATAGTTCTTATAGTTTCCTATAAGTTCGGCGTACATTTTCATCCCATAAGGATGTCGGATACTCTTGGGGATATTATATTCTAAACTCTTTAATAAAAAAGAGCCTAGGTTCAATCCCTACGCTCTACAATGTGCTATAGCTTTTATTCTATAGCCTTATCTCGGTATTAACTTATTGACTTATCCATTTATATCCAAATGCAGTTCTATCAGGTTTGTCGATTACCTTGTGTATGCCCTTGTAGCACACACCTAATTCTTTTCCTGCATCCGATATTCTATTAAACACTTTTAATATTTCTCCTGTATCAGGATTTACTTGAGCTACTTTTCTACCTTTTTTTCGTTTTTGATAATCACTCAAATCTTTTATCGGAAAATCTTCTTCATATACAAAAATAAAGCCGTTTGCGGATTTATATGTTTTGCTCAAAACTCCAGAAATAGTCGTGCGATTAGCACCCGTCATTTCTGAAGCTTCTTGGACACTTTTGAATTTTTGTATGAAATTTCCGTTGCTATCGCATTGAATAATACTTCTCATGCTTGTTGATTCTGGCGTAGTGTACTTTCGCGATCCATAACGCTGAAAATCTTTCTCGTACATAAAAATGCGTCCATGGTCAGTACGCGTTTCACTCCTGCAAGATTCCAATACACTGTTTGCGCAAAAGCCGTCTTTCTCTGCTTCAGTGGCACTATCATATCTTTTAATAAAAGTTCCATCTTTTGCAAGACAAACTACAGGAATTGAGTTATGTCCGCCAACTCCTCCTTTGTTTTCGTTGTATCCACTATGATAAGTATTATACAGTGTGATATAATTTCTTTCAAGTTTTAAAGCTTTTTTTCTTGTATCACAAGTTTCTAAAATTTCCCATTCAAAATTATCTGTTCCGTATTTTTCAATCGCATCGTGAAATTTGCATTTTTCTTTTTCATAACATCTTTCGTGTTGCCATTTTCGGTTACGGAAATTGTTTGTCTGCCCGATATAAGATTCTTGAGTTATTCTATTTGTAGCTCTGTAAATATAATATGTTCGCATTAAATCATCTCAAACATATTATATCAAAATGTTCGTATTAAGTCAACTTAGCATTTACCGACTTTACCCGATTTTCACTGATGTATTGCTACATCAGGCGGCACATAGTCTACCGGCTGTTCTAGCAAAGTCCCCCTGTTGTGCACTTGTAACTGACATAATGTAGTTATAGCGCAGCATCGTTTTCTGAGCCTGTGTCATGGAATTATAGGCTGTTGTAATGCCTTGTGACAGCGCATATTCCTGTAAGTTGGCGATCGAAAGATTTATTCCGAGCTGTTTTAAAGGCTCGATTTCCAATTATGTTACCGTACCGGCTTTTTATCCGATACTTCCGGGAGTTTCCTCGCATTATGGGATGTTGATTCATCCCCGGTTCAGCGTACCTTTTCACCCTCGTATAACGTTAGGCGCTATATTTAATAGTGGATTGACTTTATCAATCGTGTCGAACACTCTTGGGAGCATTATATTTATTCAGCTCCTACGCGTTACGGTGGCAGTCAGCCGTTAGTAATCTGACCGCTTACCTCGGGATTAGCATGTTGATAATCCTCATAATATTTCCAGGTATATCCACCAGCGTGCTTTCTCTTGCCCTTGCATACCAGCGCAATATGTGATCTCTGTGCGTTAGATTCAGATGCAGCTTGTGTGACTGTATCGAAAATTTTAACATCACCATCTTGTGAAATTCTAACAACTTTTCTGCTCACAGGACTTTCGGCTCCTTTTAAAAGTCCTGTACGATTTTTACTCATCAATTTCAAGCTTTCCTTTGTATGCTTTTTACCATAAAAATGATTGTTTGAACCAAGCATTTCTAATCTTAATCTTGCTTTAAGATATTCCGGCTTCTTTCTTCCAGAATTTGCTTTGGAAATCTTTTCTTTTGCTTCTTCCGATAGATGTTTCCCGTACATAGGATTATTAACCCCAGAAAATCTGTCCGACAGATTTTTCTTCTGTTCTGTTGAAAGATGGCTTCCGTACATAGGATTTTTTTCACCTACATTTTTACCTGTTCGGATTTGAGAAAGAAACGCCTTGGTCGCTTCTGTATGAGTGCGCCCTTTCATCGGTGCTTCTGCATATCTCGCAATATTATACAGGATTTTTTCATCCCAATACATATCCAAATATTTTTGCTCTATTTCTAAGTTGTCTTCAGGATTGCATTTTTCTACGATTTCGAAAGAAAAGGAATTTTCTCCATATTTATTCCATGCCGCTTGCAAATGTTTATTAATATGAGTACCTTTATTTAAACAATTTTTATGGTGGTACCATCTTCTTTCTATATCTTCAGAGGAGCCGATATAGATTTTTCCGTTTACGTTGTTAATTATTTTATATATACCTGAAATTTTATTCATATCAATTTAGCTTTCCCCGATTTTGCTCGATTTGCTATGCAATCTTTCGACTGCAAGGGGCAAAATGTCTACCCGAAATGCCCGCCCTGATTTTGTAGAAGGCGGTATCAGTATCAATGTTGTAAAAAGATGCCAAATCTCCGGCTAATCCTGCAAGAGTTGTTGACATCTTCGCAGCTGATTCCTGTGCTACACCAGAAGCATTCAGCATTGCCATCATGGTTCCGGAGTAGTTCTTTGCTGCTAATTCCGACAGTCCGAACTGTTTTGTCGCCGTAGATGCAAACTTGTATGCCTGATCTGCCATGCTTCCAAAAGCAACATCTACAACGTTCTCGACCTCAGCGATATCGGAACCGATCTCAAGGATTCCTTTTCCACCCATGGCTTCGCTGAATTTGCTCATTACAGCTGAAGCCGCTTTGAAGCCAAGGACGGTCTTAATGAAAGAGCCTACATTGGAAGATGCTGTTTTCAGCCCACTGCTCCTGTTGACCAGATTGGATATTCCGGCTGCCAGAAATCCCAGTCCGCTCTTTGCTTTTGTTGCCACCCCGCCGAGTAACGAAGAAAGTCCCGAACCGATAGAGGAAAGCTTGTTAAAGGAATTAACCACAGTGCTCGTAGCAGTTCCTACTTTTCCACCGGCCGCCGCCAACTGCCCGAGGGCTTCAGTCATTCTCAACG
>OCHI01002485.1_pt1 | contig 10345 bp, 7 predicted proteins | sample 1538691 | NCBI WGS metagenome assembly OCHI01 (sample SAMN04571718, study PRJEB22368) | human gut metagenome | biome: human gut; material: stool | host: Homo sapiens | place: Luxembourg | collected 2012-09-21 | reverse complement strand
ATGCCGACGCAGCTGTTCTATACCACGCAGATTCCGGTCTCGCTGTGGTTCCTTTCCAAGAACAAGAAGCAGAAGGGCAAAACGCTGTTTATCGACGCGCGCAAACTCGGCACGATGGTCTCGCGCAAGAATCGCGAACTGACCGACACCGATATTCAAAAGATTGCCGATACCTATAATGCTTTCGCAGACGGTACACTAACCGATGTAAAAGGCTTCTGCGCTGTGGTGACTACCGAGGATATCGCAAAGCAGGACTACATTCTCACTCCAGGACGATATGTCGGCATTGAGGAGCAGGCAGACGACGGCGAACCGTTCGACGACAAAATGAAGCGCCTGACCGGAGAGCTTGCCGGACTGTTTGAGAAGTCGCACGAGCTGGAACAGGAGATACGCGAGAAACTGGGGGCGATTGGGTATGAGGTGATAAAAAATGACTCAGAAAATGATTGACGAAATAGCGGTCGCTTTGAATCAGGGGTTATATTTGGTGGCGTTGTCTGCTGCACTGACATTGCCCGATGTGTGCGGGAAAGCGGAATATCCGGAAGAACGGGTTAGCACGAGATATAAAAAGTGGTATTCAACTTTTGTACCCGATGGGAATTTGCCGGAAGATTCTGTGTATGCTTTGCGTTGTAGCTTATTGCATGAAGGAAATACAAATGCGAAAGATAAAAACGACATTAAATTTCAACTAATGACAAATGCATATACGCAATCAATTGAAATTGATTTTTGTATTACCTCAAAGGTTACTCATGCGAACGGAACCTCCGAAAAGAGGATAACTGTGTATGTCGGGTATTTATGTACGGCAATTTGTAATGCGGCAAGTGATTATTATAATCGCAACAAAGAAAAATTCAATTTTTTGAATTATTCCATTGAGGATATGGCGCAGAAGCTGGGGGGCGATTGGATATGAAGTGTAAACTTGGGGACTACATTCGGATTAAACATGGCTTTGCTTTTAAGGGAGAATATATAACGGCAGAAAACAATGGTGTAGTTCTTGTTACTCCGGGCAATTTTGAAATCGGCGGTGGGTTCAAAGAAGATAAATGCAAATTTTTTAATGGCGATTATCCGAAAGAGTATGTATTATCCCCATATGATTTAATCGTAACGATGACCGATTTGAGCAAACAAGGAGATACATTAGGATATAGTGCGTTAGTTCCAAAAACGAATCGAGTATATTTACATAATCAAAGAATCGGGCTTGTTGATGTGTATAATCCAAAAGCGGATAAGATGTTTATTTATTGGCTTATGCGAACGCAGAAATATCAAAAGACAATTGTTGCTACATCTTCAGGGTCAACCGTTAAGCATACATCACCATCGCGTATTTATGATGTTGAAGTGGATTTGCCACCTATTGATGTACAAAAGAAAATCGCCGCCATTCTTTCCGCACTGGACGAAAAAATTGCAATAAATCGGGCGATAAATGATAATTTACAGCAGCAAGCAAAAGCTATTTTTTCAAAAGAGTTTTTAACGCTTGAAACGCTGCCTATTGGTTGGGAGCGAGCCAGCTTAATAGATATTGCCGACTATCTAAACGGTCTTGCTATGCAAAAATATCGTCCAACCGCTGACGAAACGGGCATTCCAGTTCTTAAAATCAAGGAACTCCGTCAAGGGTGTTGTGATGATAACAGCGAGCTTTGCTCTCCAAACATTAAAAGCGAATACATTATTCACGATGGTGATGTTATATTCTCTTGGTCAGGTAGTTTGTTAGTTGATTTTTGGTGTGGTGGTATTTGCGGCTTAAATCAACATTTGTTCAAGGTAACCTCAAGCAATTATGACAAATGGTTTTATTATTCTTGGACAAAACACCATCTCGACCGCTTTGTAGCCGTTGCAGCCGACAAAGCCACAACAATGGGACATATCAAGCGTGATGAACTTGCAAAAGCAGAAGTTCTCATACCTAACGAAGCTGATTACAAGCGAATCAGAACCTTGCTTCAGCCAATTTATGATTTAATTATCACAAACCGAATAGAAAACAAAAGACTTGCTAAAATTCGTGATATCCTTTTACCCAAACTAATGTCCGGTGAGTTGGATGTCTCTGCCATTCAGCTTTAAGCCGCTAAATTATCATTTATAGATATAACGCCTATGAAAGGAGAACCCATGAATACTGTAGAAAATCAAGTTACAGATACCATGTATAAAGATAATGAAACCGTCGTATCTGAACTGAACGACTACTTATTGGCCATCTCTGCTTTGCGCCAAACAATCAAGCGCGATGAAGGGGACGATGCAGACAATAAACACTTTTTCTTTCGAGGACAAGCCAGTAATGAGTGGGATGTAACTCCCGGGATCTTTCGTAATAATATGCTTCCTCACGAAGCAGAATTGATTAGATCGGCTTTTGTGCGTAACCCTGCGGATTTTCGTGTTTTGACCACAGATTTTGAGCGTTTAACGAAACTTCAGCATTATAGCCTTCCTACGCGACTGCTGGATGTAACGCAGAACCCATTAGTTGCATTATATTTTGCTTGTCAGTCAAATCAAGAAGTGAAGGAAACCGAAAATGGCCCGGAGTTGTCGCAACCTACAGATGGAATCGTATCATACAAGCGCGATTATTGTAAGGGATATGATGATCTTGAGGTGAGAACCCTTTCCTATTTGGCAAACCGGGAGATATACGGCGATTTTACGCTGGAACAGTTACTGAGCGAATTGCAGGAACGCTACATATATACACAAAAGACGGCAGACGAATGTCGGAAAGGCAATTACAAGAGTTTAATTTCTATCATACAAAGCAATTGCTTTGTAATCTCAAACCTGAATAACGAACGCTTGATTCGTCAAAGCGGTGCTTTCCTGCTGTGCGGGCAATGCAATATCACTTTGAATCAATCTGACCCCGGAAAAAGCGTGATACAAAAAGCAAGCGGTAGCGTTGTTTCCGAATTTGAAGAAGGCGTTTTCCGAATTCCGGCAGACCAAAAAGAAGCTATTTTGGAGGAGCTGGATTTTTACAATATCAACGAGGGAGCGCTCTTTCCCGAGTTGGAGCATCAGATGACTTATATCAAAAAATTGCAATCTAATAAGGTTGCTGCTTCTGTTTGACACTTTACAAAGGTTGATTTGACCGACGATGACGATCGGACAGTGCCGCTTCTTGAAATCTCAGACGATGAGGTTGACAAGGTTATTCGAGATGTAATCAAAAAATCATTAAATCCGCTTTTATTTGATGAATGTTATACCGCAATTCAAGATAATATGTCGATTGATTGGTATCGAAAAGACAATGTTTTAAGCAAGATGCGGTTAGCCATTGCGGATGCTATTCAAAAAGCGTCTTATGGTGGCGATAGAATTTCGGCTAAAAATGCGGCGCAGCGAATCGTAGCCGATATAGTAACACAAATCGGAGAACTGCAGAAATCGTCGGAAGAAGAGCCTGTTTGATTATTCTGTTGGCAAGACAAATTATATCTTGGAGGGTTTATCGTGGCAAAGCCAATAAACATATATTTGCAATCTCGAATAAATGAAGAACTTCCATTCAATCGTGTGGAAAAGCATTCTTCCGGGAAGATTGAGCTTTGCAGGATTCATGAGCACGAGATCAAATCCCTTAAATATATTGTCGACGCACTGATGAATATGGGCCTTTCCTTAGAAATGCTGGATGGATTTTTTTATGGATATCGAATTCCTCAGATCGGCAAGGAATTTGATCTTTTGAAATTCACAGAAACAGAATGCTTGAATATTGAACTGAAAAGCCAAGCCGTTCCCCTTGAACAGGTATTATCTCAACTGAAAAAGAACAAATACTACCTTGCACACTTAGGGAAAAAGGAACACTTTTATACGGTAATTACCGATACAATGACTTGCTATATGCTCGACCAGGGTGATACTCTGCAATCTGTTGAATTCTCTGTTGTCGCAAATGATGTGAAAAACTTTGGATATCATTACCTAACAGCAATTGATCACATGTTTAGAGCATCGGATTACCTTGTATCCCCTTTGAATACACCCGATAAATTTATAAATGGAGAATACTTTTTAACGCCTGCGCAAGAGCAAATACAGAGAAAAATTATAAAAGATACTCTTGGTCATTCCGGTTACGGCTTTTTTAGTTTAACTGGAAAACCAGGAACCGGGAAAACTTTGTTGCTTTATGATGTTGCTAAGCAGCTTTCTGCAATCAACAAAACTTTAGTGATACATTGCGGAAAACTGTCCAAAGGGCAAGAACGACTTAACGAAAGTATTAAAAACTTTCATGTTATCGCCGCAGGATACTTGAAATATCACCCGGAGATTATTCGTAGTTACAACTTTATCCTTGTGGATGAGACCCATCGTATATATCCAAAGCATTACGATGAGATATGCGATTTGGTTATGAGAGATAATAAAATTTGCATTTTTTCATCTGACCCGGAACAAGTTTTATCGAGTGCTGAAAAGCGTAATGGAATTGTTCAAAAAATCAATTCATTGCCTTTGATTGACAAGTACGAACTGTCTGAAAAAATTCGCACTAATAAAGAATTAGCGTCGTTTATTATTTCCGTTCGAAATCTAAACAAGAAACCTCATATTCCTATGGACTATGGAAATGTAATATTATCATATGCAAACAATTACGAAGAGGCATGCAATATGATTGAATATTTTAAAAAGCAGGGATATGTCTTTATAAATTATTCCAAGTCAAATTACAATTATAGTCCCTATGCAAAATACGAAGAAGATTTTGATACACATCATGTTATAGGGCAAGAGTTTGATAATGTATTAATGCTTATGGATGATTCATTTTATTATGATGAAAATGGAGTTTTACAAGGGGTACCACATCCCAATCCTGATTACTTATACCCCAATCTTTTTTATCAAGGAATTACGCGTGTCCGCGAAAAAATCGCATTAGTTATTGTAAATTCACCACGACTATTTGAAAAAATATCGTCGATATTCGATATTGAACAGGAGGCATAGTATGTTCACCGAATCTACATATGAAAATGCCGTAATACAACTGTTTGAAGGCATGGGCTACACGCATATCTACGCGCCAGAGATGGGGCGGGAGGACTTTTCCGATCCGCTTATGGATGGCGTTTTGCGTGACGCTTTGGTTCGCATCAATCGCGGCTTGCCGTTGGAGGCTATCGGTGAGGCACTCTCCAAAATCCGCAATTTCGACGTCGCCCGCGTTCTGCGCGAGCGAAGAACCGCACCTTTACAGAATATCTGCAAAATGGAGTGGAAGTCAACTATGCCGCAGACGGCGAGACGCGTTCGGCTCTTGTCCGTCTTGTGGATTTTGAAAAGGTCGAAAATAACAAGTTTGCGGTAGTGAATCAGTATACCTACATCGAAAACGGTAACAATCGCCGCCCTGACATCATTCTGTTTGTCAACGGTCTGCCGCTTGTTCTGATGGAGCTGAAAAGTCCTGCCAAAGAGGATGCGGGCGTCGAGGATGCCTACAATCAACTACGCAACTATATTCAGGACATCCCGTCTATGTTCATTTACAATGCTATCTGTGTTATCAGCGATCTTTCTGCCAACCGCGCAGGAACTATCACATCGGGACTTGACCGTTTTATGGACTGGAAGACTAAGGATGGCAGATACGAAAATACCGCATATGCGCAGTTTGATACATTCTATGAGGGAATGTTTCCGAAGGAGCGGCTGCTTGATATTCTGAAAAATTTCATCTGCTTTTCAGGCGATGCACAGAAGCCGATTAAAATTCTTGCGGGTTATCACCAATACTTCGCTGTGCGCAAAGCCGTGGAAAAAGCGGTTGTCGCAACGAGCACCGACGGCAAAGGCGGCGTTTTTTGGCACACCCAAGGCAGCGGAAAATCGCTTTCGATGGTCTTTTATGCCCACCTCTTGCAGGAAGTCTTACATAGCCCGACCATTGTCGTCATGACCGACCGCATTGACCTTGACGACCAGCTGTATGCGCAATTCTGCAAGTGCGCTGATTTTTTGCATCAGACACCTGTGCAAGCCGAAAGCAAAGAACATCTGAAAGTCCTGCTTGCCGGGCGCGAGGCAAACGGCATTATCTTTACTACACTGTTCAAATTTAAAAAGGGAGAGAAGCCGCTTTCCGAACGCCGCAACATTGTGGTCATGGCAGACGAAGCCCACCGCGGGCAATACGGTTTTGACGAGCGGGTTGTGATGTCCGAGGATGCCGACGGAAACAAAGAAGCCCGTGTGACGGTCGGCAATGCGCGGATTCTGCATGACGCACTCCCGAACGCCACCTTTATCGGCTTTACGGGAACGCCTGTTTCCATCAAAGACCGCAACACCCGCGAGGTATTCGGCGATTACATCGACATTTACGATATGACGCAGGCGGTAGAGGACGGCGCGACACGACCGGTCTACTACGAAAGCCGCGTGATCCATCTGAAACTCGATCAGAACACGCTCCGCCTGATTGACGCGACCTATGACGCGCTGGAGCAGATGTCCGACAGCGCAACCATTGAGAAAAGCAAGAAAATGCTCGGTCAGATGGAAAGCGTGCTCGGCGCGGATGCCACCATTCAGTCACTGTGCGAGGATATTGTCACGCACTACGAGCAGAACCGTGCAAATCTTCTGACCGGAAAAGCCATGATAGTGGCGTATTCCCGCCCGATTGCCATCAAAATTTACCGTAAGATTCTCGAGTTGCGCCCCACATGGAAAGAAAAAGTTGCCGTTGTAATGACCGGCAGCAACAAAGATCCCGAGGATTGGAAAGACATTATCGGCACGAAAGCACACAAGGAGGAGTTGGCACGCCGATTCAAAGACAACGATGATCCGCTCAAGATTGCCATTGTCGTTGATATGTGGCTGACCGGTTTTGACGTACCGTCGCTTGCCACCATGTATGTGTACAAGCCCATGCACGGCTACAATCTGATGCAGGCGGTTGCCCGCGTGAACCGCGTGTTCAAGGACAAGGAGGGCGGGCTGATCGTCGATTATGTCGGCATCGCTTCGGCTCTTAAAGAGGCGATGAAAGAGTATTCCGCCCGTGACCGTCAAAAGTATGGTGATATGGACATCGGAAAAACCGCATATCCGAAATTTCAAGAAAAATTGCAGGTCTGCCGCGATTTGTTCCACGGGTACGATTTCAGTAAATTCTACACGGGAACGCCGTTGGAAAAGGCGCAGGCGATTACCGGTGGTGTAAACTTCGTTCTTGATGCGAAAGTGCCGAAACGCAAAGAATTGTTTGCGAAAGAGGCGCTTCTCCTGCGGCAGGCGCAGTCGCTTTGCTCCAGTATGACCACCGAAGAGGAGCGGCATACGGCGGCATATTTTGAAGCGGTGCGCTCCACGGTGATGAAGATCACCATGGGCGGCGGGAACGGCAAGCCGCTGTCACTGAAAGAAATCAATTCCCAGATCAGCGATCTGCTTAAAGCAAGTATCCAATCCGAGGGTGTAATCAATCTGTTTGAAAGCGCGAAGATGGGAGAGAAATTTTCTCTGTTTGACCCGTCGGTGTTGGAAGAAATCGCCCGCATGAAGGAGAAAAACATCGTAGTTGAAATCCTGCGGAAATTGATGGCTGAGCAAATTGCGATTTATAAATGTACAAATGTCGTACAGGCGACTACCTTTTCGGAAAAAATAACGCTGTTGATGAACACATACTACAACGGACTGATTACCAATGAGGAAGTCATCAAAGAGCTTCTGAAAACGGCGGAAGAGATCAACGCCCTGCGCAAAGAGGGCGAGAAACTGGGCCTCACGGAAGAGGAACTGGCCTTCTATGACGCACTGACAAAACCGGAACACATCAAGGATTTCTACGAAAATGAAACCTTGATTGCTTTGACGCGGGAGCTGACCGAAATGCTTCGCAAAAATCGCACGATTGACTGGCAGAAGAAAGAAACCGCCCGCGCGGGAATGCGAAAGATGGTCAAACGGCTTCTCAAGAAATACAAGTATCCTCCGGAAAAGCGCGAAGATGCCATTGAAACTGTTATGAGTCAGTGTGAGCTTTGGACAGACAATATGGCGGAGTAAATATACCCACACTGAAACTTGCTTTAGCAATTCGGGCGTTTACAAAAAACCTCACGCACGGTTCATTCAAAGCCGTGCGTGAGGTTTTCAGTTTTCATACGGTATTCTGAAATAATCCTGGTATTTCTTGAAGGTCTCCTGCGCCGAGAGGCAGGTGTCGATCAGGTAGCCTTTTTCCTGGTCCCACTCTTGCAGTCCGCGGTAATAGAACATTTTTCTGCTGTCCTCAATAATAAACGGCACGATATTGTGTTTCAGGCATTCTTTTAACATGATCAGCCGCCCGACACGCCCGTTGCCGTCTTGGAATGGATGGATGCGCTCAAATCGCACATGGAACGTAAGAATATCTTCGAGCGTCACCGTTTTCTTGCTGTTATACTCATCGAGCAGTCTTTTCATTTCCGCCGACACTTCCTCGGGCAAGGTCGTTTCCCGCCCGCCGACCTCATTCGGCAGCTTCTTGTAATCGCCGACGGCAAACCAATCTTTCCTTGCGTCGCTTGTTCCGGTTTTCAGGATAAAATGCAGGTGCTTGATGAATTTTTCGCTGAGCTGGGATTTTGCGCTTTCGATAACCTCGTCGATACAACGAAAGTGATTGGCGGTTTCGATGATATCGTCCACCCGCACGCCTTCCTCGGTAATGCCGACGGTGTTTGTTTCAAAAATAAAGCGCGTCTGCTCGTGGGTCAGGCGGCTGCCCTCCATGTGATTGGAATTATAGGTCAGTTCCACCTGCACCTTATGATAAATTCCGCCGTGAGTCTGGCTGCGCTTTTCCTCTATGAGAATATCCGCCAAAGTCTGCGGTGCGGGCTTGCTTTTATTGCTCCGTTCGGGTTTCTCGGCGTTTTCAGGAATGTTCCAGGTCTTGCCCGTCAGAAAAGCACCCGGAACGCGGCCTGCCGCGCAGTAGTTGCGGACGCTGCGCTCGGAGGTGTTCCAAAGCGCCGCTATCTCTTTTACGGATAAATATTTCATCATTTTGCCCTCCGAAGTTACTGTTATCAGTATACCACATTATCGGCAAAAAATCAATCGTTCAAAGCCTACCTTCACATATATTTTTGCCGATAGCGGCAGTTTTAATTCCGACCCGGCATTTGCCTACACGACTTTTGGTGCGGTTCGGCATAACCGGTGCTTTTCACGCACTGCCAAAAGCGTGATTTTGGGGCGAAAAATCGCTCGGTTCTATCAAAAATTCTAATAGGCTTTTCCGAAAATCCGTTAGAACTCGGCGAAATCGGAGGAGACTCTCGGACTCGGATTTTCACTGCGTTTTCGATGCGAACGGGTGCGGAAAGCCTTGAAAACACGGCATTTTCGGGGTTCCCGCATCTGCCGTTATCTTCCGTCAAATTCCGCCAGGTTCGGTTTTGACAACTTGACTCGAAATGTCGTGTTCCCAAAAGGAACCTAGGGTTCGAATCCCTAACTCTCCGCCAAAAACCCAGTCATATCAAGGCTTTTGCCCATATGACTGGGCTTTTCTTTTCTCTCAAGGTCACATCGGTGTGCATGATTTTCGGCAAGAACTCAGGTGTGCCAGCCGGTCTGCCCTGTGTCCGGCAGAGTCAGGATATTGTCCATTACATTTGCCGAGGTGATCTTGGACTTGTAATCCAAATGACTGTAAATATTCGCCGTCGTGCCGATATCGCTGTGACCCAGCCACTCCTGGATTTGCTTCAGAGGCACATCGTTCGCCAAAAGCAGTGAGGCGCAGCTATGTCTGAGGTCGTGAAAGCGAATATGCCGCAGGCCGTTCTGCTCCAGCAGCTTGCTGAAATTGGCGGTAACGCTTCTGGGGTTGAAGATATTGCCCATGGCATCCACAAAAACATAGCCGTCATACTTTTTGCTGTAGCAATTTCCGCATACGCGCCGATTCTCCTTTTGCTGCTCCCTCAGCGCCAGCAGCTTTTCCCGGATGTTGCTGACCAACGGCAGGGAGCGCAGGCTGGATTTCGTCTTGGCGCGGTCGGCGCAGACGATTTCACATTTGCCGTCTATCTTTGCGTTGGTTACAATGTGCTTAATGGTGATGGTGTTCCGCTCAAAGTCGATGGCGTCCCATTTCAGCCCCAGCGCCTCGCTGCGGCGCAGGCCGTAAAAGGCGGTCATCTGAATCAGCAGGGAGTACGGATGATCCTTGGACGCTTCCAGCAGCCTCTCCAGCTCCTCCTGCCGGTAATAGTCTGCAATGTACCGCTGCTTCTTGGGGCGCTCCACCTTGTCGGCGGGG
>OCHI01002469.1_pt1 | contig 10434 bp, 10 predicted proteins | sample 1538691 | NCBI WGS metagenome assembly OCHI01 (sample SAMN04571718, study PRJEB22368) | human gut metagenome | biome: human gut; material: stool | host: Homo sapiens | place: Luxembourg | collected 2012-09-21 | reverse complement strand
CTTAATGCCGTCTTCGAAACCATCTTCAAAGTCATCTGGCGTACAAACTTCTATTGTTGGGTCGGTATATCTTGCTTCCTCAATCAACTTTATCAACTCATCTTCCTTCCCTTCACTAAGGAACTCATTGACTTTCAAATTGGGAGCAATGTATATAGTACCGTTGGCAAACATATCAAGCATCACCTTGTTGGCCTCATAATATCGGCGCAATGATTGCTTGAAGGCATAAAAACTACTATCTATTCGCTTGACAAGCAGCGTCTTCATAATGCCTGCCAATTGGATAGAAATCATATCTGCCTTTTTATACTTACTCTTCTTAGGAGACTTTAGATATTTTATTGCCTGATATCTGTAATATTTAAGTCCGTTTATCTTGTCACTAAGATACATTATAGTCTTATCGTACAAAGTCTCCAACTCTGTATCCAATTGATAATATATCTTGCGAGGAGATTTTACATCAGGGAAATGAATGTTCTGTTCCTCCAAATCTTTGCGATATGCATCGTTCTCCATTAAGTCTGTACGAGTTCGGCGTACAGTTAATGGTTCCACAACCTTGATACGAATTCTCTCATAGATTGCCTTAACTTCGTCAGCTATAAGAGTTAAGTCCTTTTGTTTTTTTAGTTTGTTATATCTATCAATATGTTCACGGAAGAAACGCTGCAAATTACCTTCTTCCAAGGTGCTATCTTTTGAGTCCTGGAAAAGATAAACAAGATTGGCAATATCCTCTGGTCTATTGTTAAGTGGCGTAGCAGACACAAGTATAACCTTTTTGTCATGTAAGCTACCATCATATCGCTTGGTTTTAGTCTTACACAACTTCTGCAATTCATTATACATTGATGCGGTGTCACTTCTGAACTTATGTGCCTCATCAACTATAATTAGGTCATAGAGTTCGGGATTCTTAACTTTATGAAGGCTTCCGTTAGTTATGATTTTGAAATTATCTAATTTGAATTCCGTAAGAGTCTCTTCCCAATTATCTTTCATAGCAGGAGGGACAATAACCAAAATATGAGAACGATGGGTCGGAAATCCATTCGAGAAAAAGAATTTCTTAGCTATAAGTGCAGAAACGACTGTTTTCCCCAATCCGACAACATCGGAAAGGAAAAATCCATTGTGTTTCATCATCTTGGCATATCCGTCATTAACAGCATCTATTTGGTAGGATAATTTTTTATATCCCGTAGGCAAATCGGATACAGAGTTCGGGTCAAAGTCAATACTCTTACCGAAGTATTCCAATAAGAATTTTAGATAAACCTCGTAAGGGGTAAAGTTTGGATTAAGATACGAGTCGTTCTTAATCTTATCTATATGAGTTATGTTGATCTCTACAGATTCTTCCCAAAGTTTTTCAAATGTTTCGGTTGCAAACTGTATGTCGTCATCATAGCGCAACTCCACATTGAACTCGAAGTTCTTTTCAAGTCCAGCCTCAGTTAAATTGCTAGAACCTGTGATAACAGAACCATAACCATGGGGATGGTAAACTTCCTCTCGGAAAATATAAATCTTAGCATGGATATTTTGTTTAGGATGGATGCGCATAGTTATTCTGCCGGTAACAATATCCTCTATAAACTGGTACATTCCATCCTCAACTTCTTTGTCGTATTTCGCTTCCTGAATATTACGCTTTATATCGTTAAAAAACTCCTCCTGAGACTGCTCTGCATTAGGATTGAAAAGTAGCCCCTGCTGATTTGCTTGATAAGTGAGTTTATCTACATTGATACCAACCAAAATGCGAATCTTGGGAGTTTGTTGTATAAACTTCCTAATACGGAAATATCCCGATGCACGGAAATATCCGACAAGTGCATCAAAGAAATGCACTTTTTTATATTTGAATACCCCTTCTATTTTTTCAAGAAGAGTATTTTCTTTTTCATTTGTGAAAAAGTTTGTTCCCATAGTTATTGTTTCGTAATAACGATTAGTTCTCTGGTATCAACATCCAATACCTTTGCAATATTTACCAGCATCTCCAACGATGGCTGCATTTTGTTTGAGCACCATTTAGAAACTGTTGAGGGGTCCTTGCCTAACTGCTCGGCAAGCCATTTGCCGGTTTTCTTTTGTTCAACCAATACTACTTTTAGTCTATTTAAATCTTTCATTATTTACACATTTTATTGGCGTATACCGCAAATTTAGTGATAATATGCGAAACCACATCTTACGTTGGCAACTTTTTTTATCAGATAAATTGTAATTTTTATAATTCAAGAATGAATATTTGGATAGTTTATATGATTATTCGGAGCATAAAACTTGTACATAAAGCGAATGTGTTTGCAATGTAAAATCATCATATCTGCCCGACTTTGGAGGGGAGGATACCGACAGGTAGTTTTGGGCTGCCGAAAACATTTCGGGTGCCCCAAAACACAACTTGCTATGTTCGCTTGAACATAAATTTCCAGTGCCTGGAAATTACTATACAGCAGTCTAAATTTTACTCAAATATCAGCATTGGTGCGTTGGTTATAACACTTGTTGGTTACTTGTTTATAACCAATAAGCAAATCAAGCAATAAAGAATGAGTGTAATCATTAGTGATTATAACAAGTAATGCAATCACTCAATCTTGCAATCTGCCAGACTTGCTGTCACACAATCTTGCAGTCTGTCAATCACCCTTTCTGTAATTGGATTAGCGATTTACTTTCTAAAATACTACCAATTATGCAATCTGATGACACCCGACGACACGTTATGTCGGTTATGCTGAGGGTATTATTTTTTGTTTTTACTTAGCACTCAGAAAGCCACGAGTAAGTGAGAGCAAAGGAAACTTGTTTGCTTTGCCGAGCGAAAGTGGGTTCGCGAAACAATCGAATGTTTAATGTAAAAATGAAATAGTTATGGAGATTATCAGTATCGAGAAAAAGACCTTTGAGGAGCTTGTATCGCGCCTCGGGCAGTTCGTTAAGCGAATGGATAGCATTAACCGCCAGCGTGGTGGTAGGCGTATGAGCGATTGGATGGACAATCAAGATGTCTGTCAGGCATTGAAGATTAGTCCTCGTACATTACAGACCTTGCGGGATAGTGGGCGATTGCCACACTCTAAGATAAACAACCGCATATACTATCGCCCCGAAGATGTTGAGCAACTTATTGCAAATGATGTTTAACCTATAAATTCTATGCCTATGAGTAACGAAGTTATCACGCACAAGCACGAGTGGGTGCGCGGTCTATTCTCTGATCTTGACCGCATTGCCAAAGATGCAGCAACGGTGGCGGACGAAAATCAGCCGCTATTGGGCGGCGAACACTATTTGACCGATAGAGAGTTGTCTGAACGCTTGAAAATCAGTCGCCGTACTTTGCAGGACTACCGCAACAATGGTATTTTGCCATACCGCCAACTTGGAGGTAAAATCCTCTATCGGGAAAGCGATATTGAGCGAGTACTGCAAAGCTGCTATCGTGGCAAGTTTTGATTTTATACCCGATAGGGTGTAATGGCGATTCTATAATAGTAAATTACACCCGAAAGGGTTTATATTGGAGGAATGGCCGCCACAGCCTTATTATGCAGAGTTGGGAGCGAGCTGCCTTTGTCCCCAACTCTGTTTTCTTATAATAATGGCGGCTTGATTATAATTTACGATTATACTCTTCATAGGTTTGACCTTGATTTATGCGTCGTAGGTCGCTTCGCTTGCTTCGTCCCAATCCCATTCTCAACTCGGACGGTGATACCGGAGAGTTTTTTCGGGTGAAAAATTATCGAAGAGAATTTTTTGCTCGAAAACCCTTGGGCTTGAACTCGCAGGTATTGCCCTCCGAGTTAACTTTATAATGGGGCGAAAGCAGGCGAAGCGTACCGCAGACTTCTATCCTAAATTCACTATCGCACTCTTCACATTCATCATATCCTTCAATATCGAACTATCAAGCACTTTGGCATAGTGTTGCGTCATCTTGATATTAGAGTGCCCGAGCATCTTTGCTACATTCTCTATACTTACACCGTTAGCCAAGCACACAGACGTGGCGTAGCTATGTCTTGCCACATGTGTGCTAAGATGCTTCTGGATTCCGCAGACATCGGCTATCTCTTTTAGGTAGCTGTTCATATTCTGATTGCAAGGAACAGGGAGTAATACGCCACGCTTGATGCAGGTGGGGTTGTTCTCGTACTTTTTGAGTATTGCCAATGGGATATCCAGCAACGGGATATTACACATATTATTTGTCTTTTGACGTGTCTTGCGAATCCAATAGTGTCCGTTGTTGTCTTGCACAATATGTTCGGCGGCGAGTTGCTGAACATCTATAAATGCCAATCCCGTAAATGCAGCGAAGATAAATACATCACGCACCAATGCAAGGCGAGGCAGCGAAAACTCCTTTTGGTATATTGTCATCAGTTCATCCATCGTCAGGAACTCGCGAACTACCTCTTTCTCGTGAAACTTAATACCTGCAAAAGGATTCTTCTCTATCCATTCGTTGGCAAGTGCAAGGTTGATAATCTTTTTCAAGCACTTCATATAGCGGATAACGGTATTCTGCTGACAATTCTTCTCGGTCTTCAAATAAAACTCAAAGGCTCGCACAAGTTCGCCATTTACCTCCGTAATAGGCAAATCCTCTTTGTCGTATTTCAGTTTGATAAGTTCAGCAAGATAGCGGGTGCAACTTTCGTAGCGTCTTACGGTGATTAGGGCAAAATCTTTACCCACCAAAGCTCGGCATTGCTCGTTGTGTTCGCGCATAGTGCCAATGATGGAGCGTACTTGCTCCACCTTTTTGTCCACTCCAAAGAACTTTTCTTGCAATATTCGGGCAGTGATAAGTTCTCCATTCTCTTCAAGTTGCGTGTAAATTCGGTGGAGTTTGATACGGCTCTCCTCGATGTAGTTATTAAGCTCGGTTGATTTGCGACTTTTGCCCCTCGCACACTCCTTTGCCTGGTTCCACGACACAGGCTCAATGCTTTTGCGGATGTTGGTTTCTACTCTTGCGCCATTGACTGTGATACGCATACATACTGAAGCCTCTCCGTTCTTCAGCAGCTTGGTTTTCTTGATAAAGAAAAGCACATTAAATGAATCTCGTCTCATTTTCTCCTACTTTTAAGTTAAACATTAGTTCGACAAATGTAGGAATCCTAGTCCGTTTTGACGCTATGCAAAATATTGTGAATCAACGAAAAGCACTCTTTCAAGGTGGAGATATTTAGAACACCCGTTTGCTCCACCTCTTGCTCCACCAAAGACGGTCGCGAACCGCACTTTTTTGCGTTTTGGGGGAAAATAAAAAATCCCGATTTTCGTTGAAAATCAGGATTTTACGTTGTTTTGCTTTTCTTTGCTGTGGTGCCAACGGGAATCGAACCAGTGACACAAGGATTTTCAGTCCTTTGCTCTACCAACTGAGCTATGGCACCATCATTTTTGCGTGTGCAAAGATAGAATTATTTTTGATTATCTTCCTAATTTTTTACTGTAAAAATGAAAAAAGAAGATATTTCTATTTTAAATATAGATTTTTGAAAGATTCGTTTTACTTTTCCCAAACTTTGTGTATCTTTGTCCCCGCAAAACTAAGTGCGGGGTGTAGCACAGTTGGTTAGCGCGCCACGTTCGGGACGTGGAGGTCGGACGTTCGAGTCGTCTCACCCCGACTGATTTTAGCCCAATTTATTGTAGTTCAATAAGTTGGGCTTGTCCGTTTAAATGCGACCGGGAGAAATACGGGAGATTATTGACTTAGTCGATAATTAAAGGGTATATCGATTCAACAGGTACTCAGAGTGGATTATAGACAAGAGACTCATCTCTAAAATTCAAGTCTATCCCCACTAATTTTCTACTGAATCAGCTTATTGGGTCAAGAGAGTTTTTTTGCATTTGGGTTTTTAATCAATTCCGAATGGGTGTTAATTCTTTGGAGGTGAGGTATAAAAATTGTACTTATAATTTTGAATGCTGAACGGAATATGTATCTTTATACCCTCATTTATATGGTTATAGCATGAATAAGCATATCATTACAGAAATATCTCCATTGTCGGAAAAAGATTGCTTGTTTATTGTGGAACGATACAAAACGGAGTTTACGTATCCTTTGCACAATCATAAGGAATACGAGCTGAATTTCGTCGAGAATGGAGCAGGAGTAAGGCGGATTGTCGGAGATTCGGTAGAAGAGATCGGCGATTATGATTTGGTCTTGCTTTGCGGGGATAATTTGGAGCATGTATGGGAACAAGGAAACTGTCAATCCAAGCAGATTCGGGAAATTACTATACAGTTTTCTCCGGATTTGTTTTCCAATAATTTTATTGACAAGAAGCAATTCACGTCTATCCGTAAAATGCTCGATAGGGCGCAAAAGGGATTGTCATTCCCTCTGCATGCGGTGATGAAAGTCTATTCGACAATAGACTCTTTGTTAAAGGGAGAACCGGGATTTTATCAGTTCGTAAAATTTTTGACAATCCTGTATGAATTGTCGATTTGTGATGATGCCCGCACGTTGTCGAGCAGTTCTTTCGCGAGATCCAAGACTGCGTCGGATAGTCGTCGGGTACAAAAAGTGGAGGAGTATATCAATTTACATTATACGGAAGAAATCAGATTGTCGCAATTGGCGGAGCTTACCGATATGACGCCGGTCTCTTTCAGCCGATTTTTCAAATTAAGAACAGGAAAAAGTCTGTCGGATTATATTATCGATATACGTTTGGGGCATGCGACAAGACAGTTGGTCGATTCGACGAAAACGGTTGCCGAAATATGCTATGAATGCGGATTTAATAATCTGTCGAATTTCAATCGCATATTTAAGAAGAAAAAAGGGTGCTCGCCCAAAGAGTTCCGAGAAATATATTACAAGAAAAAGATTTTTGTTTAGGAATTGATTGTGGAGGTATAGATTTTCTTTTTCAGAGAAAATCGGCGGAATGTTTGTGCGGAATGATTTTTTATAGTACTTTTGTGGGCTGATTCTGATATGGGCTCAAAAAGAGGTGTCTCGGTTGACCCCGCCCGGCAGAGAGAACGTAAAAATAAAAATACAATGTACGTTATTGTTGAGATTCAAGGACAACAATTCAAAGTAGAAAATGGAAAGAAATTGTTTGTCCACTATCTGGGAGCAGAGCATGGAGCTGTTCTCGAATTTGACAAAGTATTGCTCGTCGATAAAGACGGAGCTGTAACTGTGGGCACTCCCACCGTGGAAGGTGCGAAAGTCGTGTGTGAGGTCGTTTCGAACGACGGTTTCGGTAAAAAAGGCCTCGTGAAAGGTGAAAGAATTCTTGTTTTCAAGAAGAAAAGAAGAAAAGGTTACCGTAGATTGAACGGTCACCGTCAATATTTCACCGAAGTGTTAGTTAAAGAAATTGTTGCTTAACCCTATTAAACTTCTAAGAAAATGGCACATAAGAAAGGTGTTGGTAGTTCGAAGAACGGTCGTGAATCGGAAAGCAAACGATTGGGTATCAAAATATTCGGTGGACAATATGCTAAGGCCGGTAATATTTTGGTTCGTCAGAGAGGTACTGTTCATCATCCCGGAGAAAACGTGGGTATTGGAAAAGACCATACGTTGTTCGCATTGGTAAACGGTACGGTAGTGTTCCGTAAATGTAAAGAAAACCGTTCGTATGTATCGGTGAAACCGGCGGATAATAACTGATAAGAGTTATAACTATTTATAGAAAGCGTGACTTCTCGGATATGAGTTGTCACGTTTTTTATTTTCTGTTTTGTAAATTGGAGTTTCGTGATAATAAAAAAATAAGCTCAATAGGTGATCCGTGGAGATCGTCCTTGTATATTCCAGCCCCTCTTCTCAGAAACTGATGTTTCTCGGTATCTTCCCTTTATTGCACTGCAATGCAAGGAGGAGGACAAACACAATCCACTTATTCGCTAAAAAATGCGTTAGAAGGATATTAAACCTCCTCCCTTGTCGTCTCTCGTGTCCTTACGGTGTGTTTAAAACTCCTCCCCTGTGTTTTGCAACGCAAAATATAGGGGAGGTGTCACGTGAGTGACGGAGAGGTTGAGTTTTGTCAAAAGTCGATTCAGCTGCTTTTTAACTCTTCTCCTCAGAAACTGTTGTTTCTTCGGTGTCTCCCCTATTGCACTGCAACACAATGGAGGAGGACAAACACAATCCATTTATTCGCTAAAAAATGCGTTAGAGGGGTATTAAACCTCCTCCCTTGTCGTCTCTTGTGCCCTTACTGTTCGGAGCTATTTTAAAACTCCTCCCCTGTGTTTTGCAACGCAAAATATAGGGGTCACGAAGTGACGGAGGGGTTAAGTCCTACAATCGAAAACTCCTATGTTGTCTTTCTCAACTCCTCTCCGAAGAAGATTTGGAATAAGGCTGTCGGCAAGAGATTCATCTCTAAAATTCAAGTCTACTCCTACGAATTTTCTGCTGAATTAAAAAAGGCTACTTGGTTTTACCAAGTAGCCTTTTCTTTAATTTTTTTACCGGTGTGCTTATGCTTCGTGGATAGCGTCGTTAGGACAAACCTCAGCGCAAGTACCGCAGCTCAAACATTTGTCTGCATCGATTTTGTAGATATCACCTTCCGAAATCGCTTCTACCGGACACTCGCTAATGCAAGAACCGCAAGCCACACAGTTGTCATTAATTACGTAAGCCATTGTTTTTAGTTTTTAGTTTGAAATAATTAGATCTAATTGCGACACAAAAGTAGCATTTTTATCTCTATTGCAAAAGAAAAGGAGTAGGAATTTGTGTGTCAAATACAATTCCTGTGGAACAATATACCGCTTGTTTTTCCGTTTGATAAATAGTTATCGTACTATGAATAGAGGTAGTGATATACAAGGGAAAGTATTACATGGATTTACGGTCCGTAGATACGTGGGACGATTGTACGTTTTCGTGGCGTGCATAGCGTTGTTGTGGCCGGTATGTGTATGTGCTCAACCTCGTAAAGTACAGAATTTACCGTATGCAGATCATAAACTCTTGCATTTGGGCTTTTCTATTGGTACGCATGTGCAAGATATGAAGTTTGTACATTCGGGTTTCGTTACCGATGGTGGAGAAAGTTGGTACATGGATATTCCCGATTTTTCACCCGGGTTCAATGTGAATTTGATGGCCGACCTTTATTTGTGCCCCCATTTGAATTTGAGATTTTCGCCGGGTATATTTTTCGGGAATAAAGTGGTGAAGTTTAGAGAGACGGCGACGCAGGAATATCGGACACAAGACATTAAATCGAATTATATCGTCGTCCCTATCGAATTGAAATTCAGTGCTTTGCGTTGTAATAATTTCCGTCCATACCTGATCGGGGGAGTCATGGGAACGGCCGACGTATCGAAAAAGAGAAACGATTTGCTTAAACTGAATACATTCGACGGTTATTTGACTATCGGCCTCGGTTGTGACTTTTATTTACCATATTTTAAATTGATTCCCGAATTGAAATTCTGTTTCGGACTTACAGACGTCATTAACCGGAAACGAAATGATTTAAGGGATCCGGCCGATATTAAATTTACTCAGTCCTTGAAGAAAGCGACATCGAATATGGTGATATTGTCGTTCTATTTCGAATGATTTTTTATGGACCTGTAAATGGTCGAGAATAATTCGGGACGTATATTCAATTGAGATAGCGCGCCATGCGTGCGGGAGGGATATACCCGGTTACATAAAAATATATAGATGAGTTCTTGTTCGGGATCTATCCAAAAGCAAGTGCCGGTGAAGCCTAAATGACCGATGGTCGAGGCCGATGCTTCGATGGCCGTAGGGCTTTTTTCCGGGTTTTCCATATCGGGCTTGTCGAATCCCAGCCCCCTGCGGCTGGTCGAGCTTTTTTCTGTCAGAAACAGTTCTACGGTTTTCGGGGATAAAATTCTTTCGTTTCCATATGTCCCTTTGTTTAGCCACATTTGGCATAGTTTAGCCAAATCGTTGGCGTTGGAAAAGAGTCCGGCATTGCCTTGTACGCCTCCGAAAAAACATGCTGTTTCGTCATGGACATACCCTATTAGTTGTTGCTTCCGGTAGAAGTTGTCGCATTCTGTCGGTGCGATTCTTTCGGTTGGAAATCGGTCGAGAGGGCGATATCCGGTCGTTTGCATGCCTAAGGGTCCGTAGATGTTTTGCTGCAAATATTTGTCCATCGCAATGCCGGTGGCGCTTTCAATAAGACGAAATTCAGGCAGCTATATAAGTATCGTTTGGAGGGGCGTAATTTGCACTCGATGATACGGTTGATAAGGGTGTCGGGCAAAGATTTCGAACCATATAAATTCTGGGCGATTCTCATGGGAAATCGATCCGATTTCCGAGAGGATAGTAGGTCTTTGCGTAGTTGGGCATTGCGGTTGGCAAAAGCGTTATTCCCTATTTGTATGGAGTAGATGCTACTTTTCCTACGC
>OCHI01002459.1_pt1 | contig 10480 bp, 10 predicted proteins | sample 1538691 | NCBI WGS metagenome assembly OCHI01 (sample SAMN04571718, study PRJEB22368) | human gut metagenome | biome: human gut; material: stool | host: Homo sapiens | place: Luxembourg | collected 2012-09-21 | reverse complement strand
CGCTATTACATGGTATTTGAGAATGAGGAAAACCTCTTGCCGGGTGCGGTGAGCATGAGCCAGTTTATCGACACGGTTAAGGCATTGTAAGGGAGGTGCGTGTTTTGAAACTGCCGTATGAAAACGAACTGTGTGAGTTGCGAAAGTGGATAGACAATACAAATACGCCCTTAAATATGCAGTTTTTCCACACGCCTCAGGAAATTCAGCGTGTCTGCCAATGGATCAACGCAATCGCGAGAGGAATTCAAACGGATTATCCTTTCTATGCGACTACGCTCCCCTGTGTTGCAAATATACTCTTTCAGCAAAACGAGATGGGTGCTATTTTCCTGAATCCTGCGGCATTTGGCGAGTTGGTGGTAATTGTCCGCCATATTGAAGCAGAACCTGTTGTTGTCCAGTTCTGGGCTGAGATTCATCCGCGAATTGTGAATGTCTCCCGTGAGTTATATGCAGATGGCCATTGTTCAACCGCAGCAGAAAAGGCGGTCAAAGAAGTGGAATCTCGTCTGCGTGAAAAGTTTTCGGAATTAAAACCCGGCGCAGCAGTTCCCTCAAAGATTGGTGATGTGATTGGCGCACTTATGAGCGAAAATGGCGTTTTCAGGTTCTGCGACACAACTACTACCAGCGGCAGGGACTACCGACGTGGAATCCAATCTCTGTTTGAAGGAATCATGGCAGCCTATCGCAATCCTGCGGCTCATGCCAATCTTCAATACGAAAAACGCGAGGCTATGGAGCAAATTATGCTGGCAAGCCAGCTGATGTATGTGTTAGACAAGCCACAATTATAAAGAGACTGATTCAAAGGAGAAGCAGATATGGATAAGATGACTCAGATTTTAAACATTCCCTCCATTAAAAATGATACAAACTTCTGGATGGTAAGAGCTAAGCGAGGCTTTTTCTTTGACGAGTTCATAAGGAATGAGTTTATTGCGATAGGTTGGAACTCAGTGACAAAGGCTATGATTAGTCAAAATCTTACTCGAAGTCAGTCAGACAGATTAAAAGCCTCGATAAAAGCTACATATGATGAAAGTAAGCCCGGAACGTCACTCAATAAGTGTATTCGTTTTTGCTATGAACTCAAAGCGGGAGACATTGCAGTTATTGTAGATAACAACAGGGTTGCTTTTGCATACATTGGAGAGTATTACGAAGAACAATCTCCAACCCTCACAGTCGAATTAGAAAAAGAGGTTCATCAGCAGATCGAAAAGGCAAATCCAAATACTGATACATTTACCTGCCCGTATATTAAACGAAGGAAAATCACACTGATTAAGGTGCTGACTGCTGATGATACAATAAGTCCGTATTTACAGAGTGCTATTGCGAGAAACTGGCATAGTTTAAGTGATTTGAACGAATACGCAGAACTGGTGTTGAGCGGATGCTTCGATACAGTTCTATTTAAGGATAAGCTTACTGTTACTTTTCGTGTAAAGCGAAAAGAAGAAATTAACGTTCTTGACCTCGCTAATTTTGTTCTGTGTGCTGCGCGATTATTATCGGACGATAAGCCGGAAACAGTTCAGGTCAAAACCACTCTTCATTCCCCTGGTGACGTAATTCTTCAAATATGGAATTTTGCACAGGAAAATGCGTTTCCTCTTTTAATATGCTATATGGCTATTTTTGGTGGAAAAGTGGGAGATTATGAATTTCATTCTATAATCGGCGTCATCAAAGGAATTATCAATCATAAATATGACGAAGACAAGAAGAAAATCGAACTGAGAAAGCTGTCCGCAGAGGCTGATTTGGCAGAGCAACAGGCATTGAAGCAGAATCTCGAGAATATCGAAACTATGCGAAGACTTCAACTTTCCTCTGTGGACGCTTACGCGGAGCCTCTTGCTACTGCTGCAAAAAATCTTGCAGTTCAGCCAAGTTCTGCGACTATTATAGATATAACAAAAATTCTTAAGTCTCAGCAGGAGGAGCAGCCGCCGCAGTAATCTATATAATAGCCGCTCAGTCAATGCTTACACAAACTCTTCAAAATCCGGGTTGACATCTGCTCGGATTTTGATTATACTGTACTTAACCCGAATTGGAGGTTGAACAGCATGAAACAACTGGGTATGCGCCTTCGCGCATTGCGGGAAGGTATTGGTTTATCCCAATCAAAATTTGCCGACGTGATCGGTTCTACGCAGTCCAGCATCAACCGCTATGAAAACGGTCAGGCAACGCCGACAGTTGAGCTTCTGCGCAAGTATGCGGACTATTTTGACGTTTCGATGGACTATATTTTCGCCCGCTGCGATGATCCGCATGGCAAGCTGTATGAAGCGAAACCTCCGGTTGACGCGAACAATCCTGAACTGAGAAAGTTCGTTGAAATGTGTTTTGATCCGGAATCACCGATGAACGGAAAGCTGAAAGAAGCAATGCTGAAAATGCTTGGGGAGGCGAGGACATGAGCAATGAATTAACCCATAATCCGGGACGGTTTGACGAGGTCATTCATATCATCGACAACGCCCGCAGCCGCGCCATGAAAGCAGTCAATGCAGAGCTTATTCAGATGTACTGGGAAATCGGTTCTTATGTCAGCGGTAGAGTGAAGGATGGCGGCTGGGGAAAAAGCGTGGTTGCAGATTTTTCCGAATTTCTGCAAGCGCATTATCCGGGGACAAGGGGATTTTCTGCGCAGAACATCTGGCGTATGAAGCAGTTTTATGAGACTTATTGTGACAACGAAAAACTCTCACCACTGGTGAGAGAAATTCCATGGACAAGCAATCTGCTGATTATGACTGGCTGTAAAACCGATGAAGCGCGTGAGTTTTACCTTCGCCTGTGCATTGCAAACCGTTACACAAAACGTGAATTGGATCGTCAGATCGGCAGTATGCTGTATGAGCGGACGATGATCTCTCACGAAAAACATAAGGATTTGCTTGCTGGGAACGGCGGACTTGCGGCTTTGCGCGATTTCTATGTGTTTGAATTTCTCGACCTTGAAGAACCGTACAAGGAAAAGGATTTGCGGCGTCAGCTTGTCTCGCATCTGAAAGATTTCATTTTAGAGTTTGGACATGATTTCACTTTTGTTGGCGAAGAATACCGCGTTCAAGTTGGCAACACGGATTTCTTCATTGATTTGCTGTTCTATAACCGTGCATTGTCCTGCCTTGTTGCAATCGAATTGAAAATTGATACTTTCCGTCCTGAGCATCTGGGACAGCTCAATTTTTATTTGGAAGCACTTGACCGTGATGTAAAGAAGCCAAATGAAAATCCGAGCGTTGGCTTAGTCCTCTGCACCGGTAAAGACGATACCGTGGTCGAATATGCACTCAGCCGGTCTATGTCTCCGACCATGGTAGCAGATTATACGCTGCACTTGCCTGATAAATCCATTCTGCAAAATAAACTGCGTGAATTGACAGAACTTGCGTTGGAAAGCGGCGAAAGCGATGAGGGTGATGAAGAATGAACGCTGTCATTTATGCCCGCTATTCCTCAGACAGCCAACGCGAGGAATCCATTGAAGGTCAGTTCCGCGAGTGCCGAGAATATGCTGAACGCAACAACATGACCATTGTTGGAACGTATATTGACCGGGCTTTATCTGCAAAAACAGCAGATCGACCGGAGTTCCAGCACATGATCAAGGATAGCGCAAAAGAGTTGTTCGAGATTGTGCTTGTGTGGAAGCTCGACCGCTTTTCCCGCGACCGTTACGACAGCGCACACTACAAGCACATTCTGAAAAAGAACGGCGTAAAGGTTATTTCTGCGAAAGAGCATATCTCCGAAGGCCCGGAGGGTATTATTCTGGAAGCAATGCTGGAGGGCTATGCCGAGTTCTATTCTGCTGAACTATCAGAGAAAATCCATCGCGGACAGAAAGAGAACGCGCTGAAAGGGAAAAACAACGGCGGTGGTGTTCCGCTCGGCTATCTGTTGGACAAGAAAGCGCAGAAGCTTGCGATTGATCCTACGACTGCGCCATTAGTGGTTGAGGTATTTGAGAAGTATGCTGACGGCAAATCGGTTCGTTCCATTGTTGAGGATTTCAATACCCGCGGACTTAAAACGAAAAAGGGACAGCCGTTCAATATCAATAGTTTCAGCTCTCTGCTGAAAAACCGCAAATACATTGGCGAGTATCGCTATCAGGATGTTGTAATTGAGGGCGGCGTTCCCGCCATCATTCCGGAAGACCTGTTCAACCGTGTGCAGGAACGCATGGAGAAGAACCGCCATGCTCCCGCAATGGCAAAAGCAAAAGAGGACTATCTGCTGACAACAAAGCTGTTCTGCGGTAAATGTGAGCGCATGATGGTTGGTGAAAGCGGCAAGAGCCATACCGGCGCTATGCACTATTATTACAAATGTAGCGGTGCGAAGCGCCTGAAGGATTGCGACAAGAAGGCTGTTCGCAAAGACTGGATTGAACGTGTTGTTGTCCGCCTGACGATGCAGCGGGTCATGGACGAGGAAAAAATCAACAGGCTCATTGATGCGATCCTTGTAATGCAGGAGCAGGAAGACACGACAACGCCTGCACTGCGGTCGCAGCTTGCGGAAACGGAGTCTGCTATTTCAAACCTTCTGAAAGCCATCGAGCAGGGTATCTTTACGCCGTCCACCAAGCAGCGGCTCGAAGACCTGGAAGCACAAAAGGAAGAAATCCTTGTCAATATCCAGACTGCTGAACTGCAAAAGCCGAAACTTACCCGCGAACAGATGACGGCATGGTTTGCCCAATTCCGTCACGGGGATCCGGAAAACCGGGATTTTCAGAAACGCCTGATTGATACATTCGTGAATTCGGTATATGTGTTCGATGACAAGCTGGTATTGACCTATAACTATCAGCACGGGACGCAGACGATCTCGCTTGAAGAGATTGAGTCGGCGCTCGGTTCGGATTTAAGGTGTGGTTCTCCACCACCAAACAGCACGAAGGTTTTGCATCAAAGCCATCGTGCTGTTTTATTTGAAATAAATATAATAATATGGTAAAGTCAATTCGATAAATCGGTGTGTTCAAGAACGGTGCGGACATGTTAGCGGAAAACTTTGAAAAAGTTAAATGTGATTTCGGTAAACAGACCGACTGATATTGTGCAAAATCAGGAACTCGGTTTTTATAACAGCGTTAGGAGGGAAGAAAATGTACTATCATGCATCGCCGGTCAAGGGACTTACTCAACTGAGGCCGCAGGTTTCCAATCATGGCATCCCGCTGGTTTATTTTTTCGGTGAAAAGGGAAAATGTGTTGGTCTATTTAAGCAATTCAATTGAAAAGTATTGCAAGGAAACGGGCTTTTCGTATAACGGGAAATATCAAAAGTGGGGGCCGTACGGCTTTGATAAAGACGGGCGGCAGCGCTTGAAAGAATATTATCCAAATGCGCTGATAAGCACATATAAAGGCGTATCGGGCTATATTTATTCCGCCAAGACGATTACTGATTCAGGCTTTGCTCTGAATATTCCCGACGCCGCCGCAAGCAGCGCGGCAGTGGACGTATCTGGCGTGGAATTCATTCCAGACGCATATGAAGCCATTTTGCAGGCCGAGCGGGAAGGGCTTATCGCTATACGCAGATATGAAGAAATGACGGACAAAACCAGAGAATGGAACAGAAGAACCATTCCCGAGGAATATGAGAATGCATCGGATCATCCTGAATACAGGCATTTCTTAAAGGGGAACTTTCCCGAAATGCTTAACGGCAGATGACCATGCATTCACGCGCCTTTGAGCATGTATCAGGCATTTGCCGCAGAGGGCAGGCCGTGAAAACTTCTACCGGTGTTCGATAGCTGCATTGTTGCGTGATGGTATAAGCATCGCTATAATAAAAAGTGCAAGGAGGGATAACATGGATGAATGACTATGAATTCGGTAATTACATTTATAGACTTCGGTCAATGTCGAAAATGTCGCAGTCGGAGTTGGCTTCGAAAATCGGTGTAACAAATAAGGCGGTTTCAAAATGGGAAGTAGGCGTGGCAAAGCCCAGCACGGAAACAATAAGAAAATTAGCTGCGCTGTTTCATGCCAGCATTGATAAAATGCTTAATTTCAGGGAGAAAGAAAGAAACACCGACATAATAAAAATCGTTATCACGGGCGGCCCATGCGCCGGAAAATCCACAGCGATGAGCTGGATACAAAACGTATTTACGCAAATGGGATATGCTGTTTTGTTCGTTCCGGAAACTGCGACAGAGCTGATCACGGGCGGCGTTGCGCCGTGGACATGCGGTTCGAACGGTGAATATCAAAAGTGCCAGATGATGCTTCAGCTTGATAAGGAAAAAGTGTTTGTGCAGGCTGCTGAAACCATGAATGATAAGGTGCTTATCGTGTGCGACTGCGGAGCGCTTGATAACAAGGCTTATATGAATGATTTGGAATTCGCGGAGGTGCTTGATTTTTTAGGGACTGACGAGATTGCGCTGCGGGATAATTACGATGCGGTATTTCATCTTGTAACCGCTGCAAAAGGGGCTGCGGAGTATTATACGACGGCAAACAATTCGGCAAGGACTGAAACGATGAATGAGGCAGCTGCCATTGACGATAAGCTGATTTCAGCATGGACGGGACATCCTCATCTCCGCGTAATAGACAATACTTCGGATTTTGAGATGAAGATGAAGCGGCTGATAGCCGAAATATCCTCTTTCCTCGGGGAGCCGGAGTCTTATGAGATCGAGCGTAAATATTTGATCGAATACCCGGATATAAAGTGGCTTGAATCGCTGCGGAATTGCCGAAAAATCGAAATCATCCAAACCTATCTCAACTCCGATAACGGCGAGGAAACCAGAGTGCGGCAGAGGGGAGTCGACGGCAACTATGTATATTACCTGACCACAAAGAAAAATGCCGGGGCATAAAGCGCATTGAAACGGAAAGAAGGCTGTCCGAAAAAGAATACCTTCGCCTTTTAATGAATGCCGATCCGACAAGAAGGCCTATCAGGAAGGACAGATACTGTCTTATGTATGAAAATCAGTATTTTGAAATAGATATATATCCGTTCTGGAACGACAAGGCGATCGTTGAAATAGAAATAAGAGAAGAAGACCAGAAAATCGCTTTCCCAAAGGGGTTTAAAATTATAAGGGAAGTTACCGATGACGAAGCATATAAGAACGCCGCGTTGGCAAAAATATGATAAAGGAGCACTGCTATGGATGCGTATGAACTGGTTGAAAACTGGAATCTTTTGAATTCACGTGAGAAAAATAATAAGGAACTTGTACAATGCCTTTTTCAAATTCATACCGGCGCGTTTGATGATTTGAGAATAGGCGGGAATTTTCTCACGGCAGGCGATACCAAGATATCGGAAATAGCAGCGATAGTCGATGCTCAGCAGCGCTTTCAGATTGCGGTAGCGTTAGGGCGGGCAATGATAGAAGTGCAGGGAAAACCCGAATTAATCCATAAATGCTTTACTATAAAGATGGCAGATCTTGTTCCAAACTGCATTTTTATTGCGCTGGCTGCCATGATTGAAAATCTGGAGGGCGCAATAAATAGGCTATATCCGGATAAAAAGATGGAAGTGGTATGCGAATACGAAACTATATCCGGCTTAGACGACCCGCTTGGCAAGCTGCTGCCGCTGATAGAGAACTGCTATCCTTGGGTCACTTTGACCACAAAAGCCGTGGTAAAAGAACCCAAGCCCGATGTTCCAAGGTATATCCCCAACGAAAAAACAAGCCTGGTTTTCTTCGTGGATCGAATACGGAAGATCGATACGATGCGAACCTGCTTCTCCGGCACGATACAGCGCGGGACGATCAGAGAAGGAGATGTGCTGAATGTGATTGATAATTTCGGAAAGGTTCTTTGCCCCGAAGGAGTTGTTCGCGGGATATATACCAAAGGCATGAGGCTTGAAGCTGCGCTGGGGATGCACATTGATGAGCTGATTCTTACCACCGAGATACCCGTTGGCGACTATTCAAGCATATTCCTTGTTGACGGCGATAAAAAGCTCGCTCTATCAAGCCAAAATAATCAGGAATACGGCAACGGCACCGCGGAGCCTAAGCCCCAAGCTTATGCGCCCCAAAACAACGATAAAAAGAAAACGCTGTGGACAAAGCTGTTCAAAAAATAAAGCGGCTTATATGTGAAGGGTTAATATAATGCAAAAGAGACGGCCGGCGGCCGTCTCTTTTTGCGGTTACGGAATTTGCAAAATATTATCCGTTATAAACAACATCCTTGAAGTTCCAGTCCCATGCGCAGGTAATGTTCATATCGCCAAGGGTCCAGTTCTTGTTGAAGGCTGCAAAGCCCTTAGTATAGTTATATACATAATACGGCTCGTCCGCTACGATTATATCGCAGGCCCGGAACAGCAGATCCATGCGCTCACTCTCGTCGGTGGTTGTGACGGCCTTGTTCAGCAGGCTGTCGACTTCCTCATTGGAATACGCAGCGCAGTTATAGCCGCCGGCGCCGATATTGGCAATGTTGAACAGGGGATCAAGATTGGCGGAAGGATCGGGATAGTCCGCACCCCAAGTGGTAACCAGGCAGTCGTAATCGCGGATGCCGTCTGCATCAAGAAAGTTGCCGAACTGATAAGCGTAAACCTCGTCCTGTGTCAGCGTGACGATTTCGGCGTTTATATTCAGCGCTTTCAGGTTCTGCTGTATGACCAGCGCGACATCGTATGCCTGGCTTCTGGCCTGGGATACATACATGGTGAAATCAAATCCGTTGGGGACGGAGGAGGCCGCAAGGTATTCCTTTGCCTTATCCAAATCGTAGACATGGCCGCCGTGCTCGGCAACATACTGCTTCCAGCGATCCGCTTCAATGGTGAAGAGGGAATCGGTCATGGGCAGCAGGTCGCCCTTTATGCCGGAATCCTTTATAACGTTATCGAATATAGAGTCAAGATCAATGGCGTAAGCAATGGCCTTGCGGACGTTTACCTCGTCAAAGGGCTTGCGCATATTATTGAAGGCCAGATATTCTATGCCCATGCCGCTCCAGCTCTTGAGCTCAACGTTTTCAAAGCCCTGTATGGTTTCCACAAGCTTGCTGGAAAAATCCCAGGAGAAATCCACCTGCCCGCTCTTGAGAGCGGTTGCGATGGTTGTGTCGTCGGAAATAATGCTGAAAATTATCTCGTCAACGTTGGTCTTTGCGGTCTTATCCCAGTAATTCTCGTTTTTCTTGAGGATGACCTTGGAACCGTTTTCCCACTTCTCAAATACAAAGGGGCCGGTGCCGATGATGCCAACGGAGGCTGTTCCAACATCGCCGGCGTGCTCTTCACAGAATTTCTTTTGGACGATCATGCCCGCAGATGTGGCCAAAACATACTGCCAGGTAGCCTGTGGTTCGGCCAGCTTGATGGTCATTTCCCATTCGCCGGTCGCCTCAACGGATGTGACATTGGCAAAGAACCAGTTCATGTAGGATCCCAGATCGGCATCCAGATGCCGCTGAATGGAATAGATAACGTCATCCATGGTCATGGGAGTTCCGTCAGAGAAGGTCACATCGTCCCTGATCTGATAAACATAGGTGCAAGGGTCGGTGGCTTCAAAGGATTTGCAGAGATTGGGCTTAAGAGTATTATCTGGGTTATGCGTAAGCAGGCTTTCGGTGATTTGGTTGACCACAAGGCTGCTTGCGTTGTCGTAGGCAAAAGCGGGATCAATGGCAACGGGGTCGCCGTTCATATGAACGTTGAGAACAACTTTTTCGTCGGAGGCTTTTCCGTTGTCTGTGCTGCTGCAAGCCGCGAAAGAGGCCAGCATGGCGATGATCAGACATACGCAGAGGATCTTTTTCATGGTTGAAATTCCTTTCTGTTTCGTTTTTTTGTTTTATGCCAATTTGACTTTTGCCAAACTAACAGCAATGACATGCCACATAGTGACCGGGCTCCGTTTCGCGGAGCTGAGGCGGCTGCTCCCTGCATATATCAAGGCAATGCGAGCAGCGGGAGGCAAAGCGGCAGCCTTTGTGCTTTTCAAGCGCCGTGGGTATATCGCCCTGCAATATTATGCGTTCCTTTTTCTGCTGATCCAAGTCGATCACGGGTATCGCGGATATAAGCGCCTGAGTATAGGGATGCTGAATGTTTCGGAATACAACATCGCTTTCGCCCCATTCCACAACCGCGCCAAGATACATGACCGCTACCTTGTCGCAGATATGCTCCACAACTGTCATATCATGGGAAATAAACATCATGGTCATTCGGAAGTTTTTCTTCAGATCCGCGATAAGGTTCAATATCTGTGCCTGTACGGAAACATCCAGCGCGGAAACGGGTTCGTCTGCTACGATGAAATCGGGATCAAGCAGCAATGCCCGTGCGATTGCAAGGCGCTGAAGCTGCCCACCGGAAAGCTCGTGCGGGAAACGGTTCAGTTCGTTTTCCGAAAGAGAAATGTAATTAAGGAACTTGTCCATTCGTTCCTTTATCTGCGGCTTGCTCATGCCCTTCAGTC
>OCHI01002449.1_pt1 | contig 10511 bp, 7 predicted proteins | sample 1538691 | NCBI WGS metagenome assembly OCHI01 (sample SAMN04571718, study PRJEB22368) | human gut metagenome | biome: human gut; material: stool | host: Homo sapiens | place: Luxembourg | collected 2012-09-21 | reverse complement strand
CAGGCCCATGCGGATTCCTGCGTCACGGACAGCTTCTGTCAGCTCACCGGTGATATTTCTCTTCGGTCCCATTTCTACGGAATTGAAATGTGTATATTTACTTGGGAACAGGCAGAATCCGTCATGATGCTTGGTTGTCAGAACAACATACTCCGCACCTGCTTCTTTGAAGATCTCTGCCCACTGCTTCGGATCCCAGTTTTCAGCTTTCCACATAGGAATAAAATCTTCGTATTTGAAATCTTTTCCGTATTTTTCTATATGATGCTTATATGTAGGACCTTTTCCAATGTTCAGAGAATTGTAATACCATTCTGCATACGGATTATCCGCAAACCATTCCTTGGAATCAACCTCTCCCAGCTCCCATGTATGCGGTGCAAATGCCGGCACGGAATAAATTCCCCAATGGATAAAAATTCCAAATTTACAATCCTCATACCATTTTGGAACTGTGTGTGCATTTACAGAGTTCCAGTTTCCTGTGAATCTTACATCTCCCATAATTAAAATACCTTATCCTTTCTGTCCTTTCAAAAAGACATTATAATTTACTCGCTTCCCCCAACAGCTATTCTACTGTGATCTTCAATACCACCGGCATATCTCCCGCCTCAATAACCCCTCTTCCGCAGGAAATATCCAGTTCTTTATTTCTCGCAAATGCCGGATGCAGATCTGTTCCGAGGATCTCAATATCCCGGATCGTGGATTTCAAAAGCTTCATATCATTGCCAAGAGCTTTAATATGGATCTCTCCATCCTCCGGCCAGTGCAGAACAGTCGCATAAATATGATTGCTCTTACTTGTAAAACGGATATCCTCAGAAGTAAAGTGCTTATCATAGGTATCCGTGAAATGTCCCTCCGGAACCACCGTCGGTCCCTCTCCGAATGTCTTCCAATATCTGGTTCCGTATATCGCCTCTCCGTTTACCTTCAGCCATTTTCCCATTTCTCTCAGGATATGTGCATCCTCTTCCGGAATTGTTCCATCCGGCTTCGGTCCGATATTAAGAAGAAGTGCACCATTTTTGCTGACTACATCGATCAGATCCAGCACTACATCGGAAGGCTTCTTATAATCATTTCCAATTGTATAGCCCCAGGAGTTCTTAGCTACAGACGTATCATTCTGCCACAGATCCGGCGTGATATGGTCTAACTGACCTCTTTCCAGATCATTGACTGCGCTGCCGTAAACATATGCGTCAAATTTGGCATCAATAGCTGTTTCTTTTCCCCACTGTGCAGAACGGTTGTAATAATATGCTGCAAATTTACGAAGATACGGTTTCCATGCATACTGCTGGATCCACCAGTCAAAATATACGATAGATGGCTGATATTTATCCACGATCTCGCAGGTGCGGACAAGCCAGTCCTGCATATGCTCCTCTGTCGGAGGATTGTCATAAATATCACTCATATCTCTGGTGATTCCTGCTGCCGGCCCATAAAGATCCGCATATTCCGGATCATTGACATCAGCCTCCGGGATCTGACGACCTCCGTTAAAGAACCAGTAATGCTCTGCTCTGTGAGAAGAAGCACCGAGAACCATTCCCTCTTTCTCAACCTCTGTCTTCAGCTCTCCGAGAATATCTCTTTTCGGTCCCATCTCAGCAGCGTTCCAGCGACAAAGGTCACTGGCATACATCTGAAATCCATCGTGATGCTCCGCTACCGGAACTACGAATTTCGCCCCCGCCTCTTTAAATAAGGCCGCCCATTCCTTCGGATCAAACTTCTCAGCCTTAAACTGAGGAATAAAATCCTTGTAACCGAATTTATCCAGAGTTCCGTATTTCTCTGTATGATGCAGGTTCTCCTTAGAGCCTTTCACATACATATTTCTGGGATACCATTCATTTCCGAAAGCCGGAACACTGTAAACACCCCAGTGGATAAAAATTCCGAATTTATCTCTTGCATACCACTTCGGCGTAGGATGCTCACAGAGAGAATCCCAGGTATCCGTGTATGGTCCCTGTGCGATCACCTCATCGATCAGAGAAAGGTATTCTTCTTTTTTCATCTGTTCGTCCTCTTTACATCTTTTATTTATATTGTATGGATGCCTCTATGTTATCATCAAACCTTTTGGTTGTATATGCCCAACAATTCACAAATAAAACGTTTCGTTTTTATATAAAACATACAACAAAAAAAGACCTTGATGATGTTTTTATTCCAACTTCATCAAAGTCTTTTCTTTTTTACATAATATTCTCTTCGATCACCTTTTCGATCCGTCTCTTCACTTCTTCTGCGAGCTCTGTGGTATGCATATCTTTGTATTCCTCATAATACATCGGAGGAAGGATATGCACCTGTACGGTGATCCTCTCTGTAGAACCGGTATCAAAAGCCTTAAAGGAATCGATCAGTGCAACCGGAACGATCGGGCATTTCGTCTTGGTGGCAGTCTTGAAGCTGCCGCCCTTGAACGGCCCCGGATGATTTCCGTTTTTACTTCTGGTTCCCTCCGGAAAGATCAGATAATTACGACCAGCCTTCACTTCCCGTATTACATTGACGATGACCTGCATGGACTGCTTCAGGTCTTCCCTGTCAATGATAAAGGCCTTCATACAGGCAAAAACCTGCTTCAGAAAAGGAATCTCTCCAACTTCCTTCTTGGCAACTACCGAAAAAGGAACCGGGCATGCCCGGATGATCGCCAGCACATCAAACAGTCCCTGGTGATTCGGAAAAAACATAAATCCCTTTTCTTTTGGGATATTTTCAGCTCCATGCACATCAATATGGATATTTCCGCCTTCGATGGCATGCTCATCTACCAGTCTCAGGAATGCGTATTTCTTCTCTTCCGGATAATCATCTGTATGCGCTGCATACCAGCAAAGCTTGATCCACCAGTAAGGAACAAAGACTATATTTCTGAGCACCATCAGCAAAATCCGCTTCATTCTTACATCCTCCCGCCTCTGCTTTATCCGTTCAGTTTCCCTGCGATCTTATCCTCGTATCCCGGATTCTTTTTCAGAAAAACCTCATAAGCCTTTGTATAATCTGTATAGATTTTCGTAGTCATAAATTTCTGATAATCCTTGGCAGCCTGCTGGCTGATCTTATCTGAAATCTCAGAAGGCGCATACAGATAATACTTTTTGTCCTGGACCTTTACAAGATAGGTACTGATACATGGATATTCCTGCTCGTTCTCCAGAACAAGATTATAGCGGATATAAACATAAGAATAATTTTTGTTTTCAGAAATGGAGCCACAGCTGTCGATATTTACATCCTTTACTCCATGGGCCTGAAAATATTTTATCGTGGAGGAAATCTCTGTTTTCGCCTCATCCGATAACTTATCCGCACTGTAACAGCTCTGCATCTTTTTATTCTTGCCTGCTGCTGCCGCTTTGATGTAGCCTTCCACAACCCCCTCCGGAGTTCTGTGGCTGATCTTTCCGCAACCCCTGGCCGCCAGAACGATCACCAGCAGGATCAGAATGATCCCCGCCAGTGTCGCAATGTGGATAAAATTCAGTTTTTTATTAGAGTATTTCAGCTTCTTTACTGATTTTTTTCTGCGTTTTTTCTTTGTCGTCGTCATGACTTATCCTCGACCTTATTCCTCTTCACTGCCTGTGACAGCTTCCTCTGCAGAGCCTTCTTCGTTATCGCCGGTTTCTCCGTCAGCTTTTTCGGTAGTTGTATCTGCTTCCGGATCTTTATCTCTTACCTTGGCGATACTTGCAACGGTTACACCCTCTGTAAGATTGATCATCTTCACACCGGAGGTGATCCTTCCAAGAACAGAGATATCCGCACACTGCAGACGGATAATGATACCCTCTGTAGTGATCATCATGATCTCGTTCTCTTCGTTGACAGCCTTGGCGCCAACAACATTTCCGGTCTTCTCGGTGATCTTGTAGCACTTCACACCCTTACCGCCACGGTTCTGGACAACGAACTCACTCATAGCTGTACGTTTGCCCATTCCGTTCTCGGAAACTACAAGCAGATAATCTCCCTGAGTGTTCAGCTGCATGGCAACAACTTCATCACCGTCAGTAAGATTCATACCTCTTACTCCCATGGACGCACGGCCTGTGCTGCGGACATCCGTTTCCTTAAAGCGGATACACTGTCCGTCCCTGGTCACAAGAATAATATCTTTATTATTATCAGTAGCCTTAACCTCGATCAGCTCGTCATCATCACGAAGAACGATTGCTGTAAGACCTGTCTTACGGACATTCTCGTAATCCTTGATCGGAGTTTTCTTCACAAGGCCTTTCTTGGTGGCCATCATCAGATAATGACCCTCTTCATATTTACGAAGCGGGATCACAGCTGTGATCTTTTCTCCCGGTGCAAGCTGCAGAAGATTGATGATCGCAGTTCCTCTAGCTGTACGACCGGCCTCCGGGATCTCATATGCCTTCAGTCTGTATACACGTCCTGTATTAGTAAAGAACATGAGATAATGGTGCGTTGTCGTCATCAGAAGCTCTTCGATATAGTCATCCTCAATCGTCTGCATACCCTTGATTCCTCTGCCGCCACGGTTCTGGCTGCGGAAGTTGTCAACGGTCATACGCTTGATATAACCAAGCTTTGTCATTGCGATCACTGTATTTTCTCTCGGGATCAGATCCTCTGTAGAGATATCATATACATCGTATCCGATGGAAGTCTTTCTGTCATCGCCGTATTTCTCTGCAATGGCAAGGATCTCCTCACGGATCACCCGGAGAAGGAGCTTGCGGTCAGCAAGGATTGCCTGGAACTTGCGGATCTTCTCCATAAGCTCTGCATACTCAGCCTCCAGCTTCTCTCTTTCCAGACCTGTCAATGCACGGAGACGCATATCCACGATCGCCTGTGCCTGCACATCTGTCAGTTCAAAACGGTCGATCAGCTCCTGCTTGGCGATCTGTACGTTGCGGGAACCACGGATGATGCGGATCACTTCGTCAATATTATCAAGTGCCTTCAGAAGCCCCTCTAAAATATGGGCTCTCTCCTGTGCCTTATTAAGATCATACTGTGTTCTTCTGCGAACTACATTCTCCTGATGCTCCAGATAGTACTCCAGCATCTCTTTCAGATTCAGAACCTTCGGTTCCATACTTCCATGATTTGGAACAAGAGAAAGCATGATCACACCAAAAGTATCCTGCAGCTGTGTATGCTTGTAAAGCAGATTCAGGATCACGTTGGCATTGGCATCCTTACGAAGATCAATACAGATTCGCATACCCTCACGGCTGGAATGGTCGTTCAGGTCTGTGATCCCGTCGATCTTTTTGTCACGGACAAGCTCTGCGATCTTCTCGATCAGACGTGCCTTGTTTACAAGGTACGGGAGCTCGGTAACCACGATACGGGATTTACCGTTTGGCAAAGTCTCGATATTCGTCACCGCACGGACACGGATCTTGCCACGTCCGGTACGGTAAGCTTCCTCGATTCCTCTCGTTCCGAGGATGGTCGCTCCTGTAGGGAAGTCCGGTCCCTTTACGATCTCAAGAAGCTCCTCCATAGCTGTTTCTCTGTCTTCTTCTACAATGTTGTCAATGATCTTAACAACTGCATTGATAGTTTCACGAAGGTTATGCGGCGGAATATTGGTTGCCATACCTACCGCAATACCTGTAGTACCGTTTACCAAAAGGTTCGGAAAACGTGCCGGAAGCACAACCGGCTCACGCTCTGTTTCATCAAAGTTCGGCTGAAAATCAACCGTATCCTTGTTGATGTCAGCAAGCATCTCCATGGATATCTTGCTGAGACGTGCCTCTGTATATCGCATGGCAGCCGCACCGTCACCATCCACAGAACCAAAGTTTCCATGTCCGTCAACCAGCGGATATCTTGTGGACCATTCCTGAGCCATATTGACCAGCGCACCATAGATGGAGCTGTCACCGTGCGGATGATATTTACCCATGGTATCACCGACAATACGCGCACATTTTCTGTGTGGCTTGTCAGGACCATTATTCAGCTCGATCATAGAGTACAGAACTCGGCGCTGTACCGGCTTCAGACCGTCTCTTACATCAGGCAAAGCTCGTGAGGCGATAACACTCATGGCATAGTCGATGTAAGATTCCTTCATCGTTTTTTCCAGATCCACTTCGTGGACTTTGTCAAAAATATTATCTTCCATTCTTCTTTATTCTCCTAGATATCAAGATTCTTAACGAATCTTGCATTTTCTTCGATAAATTCACGTCTTGGCTCTACCTTGTCTCCCATAAGAGTGGTAAATGTCAGATCGATCTCAGATGTGGCAGCTTCGTCCATGGTCACACGGAGAAGGATTCTCTTCTCAGGGTCCATAGTAGTCTCCCAGAGCTGCTCGGCATCCATCTCACCCAGACCTTTATAACGCTGGATCTTATTGTTTCCGTCACGTCCGATCTCGGTAAGGATATTGTTCAGCTCATCATCGTCATATGCATACCATACCTTTTTGTTCTTCTCCACTTTATAGAGAGGAGGCTGCGCCAGGTATACATATCCCTGCTTGATCAGCTCCGGCATGAAACGATACAGGAAGGTCAGAAGCAGTGTTGCGATATGTGCACCGTCAACATCGGCATCGGTCATAATAATGATCTTGTGATAACGAAGCTTGGAAATATCAAAATCCTCATGGATTCCGGTTCCGAAGGCAGTGATCATTGCCTTGATCTCTTTGTTTCCGTAAATCTTATCCAGACGTGCCTTCTCAACATTCAGGATCTTACCACGCAGTGGAAGGATCGCCTGTGTGGCACGGTTTCTCGCTGTCTTGGCAGAACCGCCCGCGGAATCTCCCTCTACGATATAGATCTCACAGTTCTCCGGATTCTTGTCAGAACAGTCTGCAAGCTTTCCCGGAAGCGACATGCTGTCCAGTGCGGATTTTCTTCTTGTAAGGTCACGTGCCTTTCTGGCTGCCTCTCTGGCTCTCTGTGCAAGAACAGATTTCTCAACGGTAGCCTTGGCAACTGCAGGATTCTGCTCCAGGAAAATCTCCAGCTGTTTACTTACAACACTGTCTACCGCACCTCTTGCCTCACTGTTTCCAAGCTTCTGCTTGGTCTGACCCTCAAACTGCGGATTCTCGATCTTAACACTGACGATCGCAGTCAGGCCCTCACGGATATCATCACCGCTTAAGTTCGGCTCACTGTCCTTGAGAAGCTTGTTCTTACGTGCATAATCATTAAATGTATTGGTGATCGCATTACGGAAACCGGTAATGTGTGTACCGCCCTCCGGTGTATTGATATTGTTTACAAAGCCATAGGTGTTCTCTGTATAAGAATCATTATGCTGCAGCGCAACCTCTACAGACACGCCGTCCTTCTCACCCTCACAGTAAATGATCTCCGGGTAAAGAGCCTCCTTGCTTCTGTTCAGGTAGCTTACAAACTCACGGATACCACCCTCATAGTGGAATACCTTCTCGCGCTCCTGTCCCTCTCTCTTATCCTCCAGAACGATACGAAGACCCTTAGTCAGGAAAGCCATCTCACGAAGTCTCTGTTTCAGGATATCATAATCATAAACAGTCTCCTCAAAGATCTCCTTGTCCGGAAGGAAATAAACCTTCGTTCCTGAAAGCCCCGGATCACAGTCACCTACCACCTTCAGCGGGTACATAGTCTTGCCACGCTCATATCTCTGTTTGTATTCCTTACCCTCTCGGTAGATGGTAACCTCCAGCCATTCGGAAAGTGCATTTACAACAGATGCACCAACACCGTGAAGACCACCGGAAACCTTATATCCTCCACCGCCGAACTTACCGCCTGCGTGAAGAATGGTAAATACAACCTCAACTGCCGGAATACCAGCCTTATGATTGATACCAACCGGAATACCACGACCATTATCTGTAACTGTAATGGAATTATCCGGATTGATATCTACATGGATCTCCGTACAAAAACCAGCCAGTGCTTCATCGACTGCGTTATCCACGATCTCATATACGAGATGATGAAGTCCACGGCTGGAGGTACTTCCGATATACATTCCAGGCCTCTTACGTACGGCTTCCAGTCCTTCCAGGATCTGGATCTGATCCGCGCCGTATTCTGTATTCTCTGCGCCCATGTCATTCCTCCTGTTCTTGTCGTCCGGACGTGTTTGAAAATTCATTTCTGCAGAACCATAGCAGCTTCAGAAATCATTACATCAAATCCTGAGCAAGATAAACTGATCCGTTAATTTCAGGAAATACTGTATTTTCATTTTGCAGAAAGCAATTCTCAAACCCGCTCCGGAAGTGTCATTTATACCTGTAAAATAAATATTTTTTACATACGAATACAGAGTTTATTATAGCACAAAAAAGCCTGTATTTCCACGCAAAATCATAGGAAATACAGGCAAAAAAGTATCTTATTAAATGCAATCTCAAAATACAGCACAATATGGTCTATACTGCAAGCAAATCATTTCGACAAAATCCGCACAGTACTTTTTATTACCACAAAAAAAAGCCACATACGTTCCCAAAAATCCTTGGTCACAGTATGCAGCTTATTCAATCATCCACGATCACGTTACCTACGATCCGTACCACAATTACACCTGATCATTCAGCAGAACCTTCTCCATCCAGAAGCGCCTTATAAATATCCCGCTTGGAAACACCACGATCCTTGGCAGCAAGCTTCATGGCATCCTTCCTGGAATTCCCCTGCTGCTCATACATCGCCACATGCTCCGCAATGGAAATCTCCTCCCAGGAAGCACGCTTCTCCGCCTCCATCTCACTGCGGCTCCTGCCCTCGATCACAAGAACACACTCACCCAGCGGCTTCTCATCTTTATAAAAATCCATCAGATCATCGATCGTAGTCCGGAATGCCGTCTCATGCTTCTTGGTCAGCTCTCTGCAAAGAGTCATCCGGCGGTTACCAAGCGCCTCTCTGAGCTCACCAAGAGTCCGTACAAGCCTGTGAGGTGCCTCATACAGGATAATAGTCCTGGTTTCACAGGAAAGCTCCTCCAGGATCGTTTTTCGTTCTTTCTTATCCGCCGGAAGAAAAGCCTCGAAAGCAAAACGCCTGGTATGCAGGCCTGACAAAGTCAGAGCAGTGATGCAGGCAGCAGGACCCGGAAGTGAAGTCACTTCAATTCCGGCTTCATAGCACATGGCGGCAAGCTCCTCCCCGGGGTCTGAGATACCCGGAGTACCTGCATCTGTGATCAACGCAATGTTTGTACCCGCCAGCAGCTTTTCCACGAGGACATGGCCCTTATCGATCTTATTGTATTCGTGGTAGCTGGTCATGGGGGTTTTTATATCAAAATGATTCAGAAGTTTTATGCTGTTGCGGGTATCCTCCGCAGCGATTAAGTCCACTTCCCGAAGGGTTCTTAGTACTCGAAGGGTGATGTCTTCGAGGTTTCCTATGGGGGTGGCGCATAAGTATAGTTTTCCGTTTTGTTTCATATTTTCCTCTTTTCTCGCTTGACCGCGGGGAGTTTTTTCCACTTGGCCGTGGGGGAGTTGTTTCGCTTGACCGCGGGGGATATTCCGCTTGACCGCGGGGGATATTCCGCTTGACCGCGGGGGTTTGTTTAAGTTTGGAAACTTTGAAAACCGCAAAGGGGCCGCAAAGCCGCGCCCCCTCTGCACACCCCTTGGGCTTTTTTTAAGTAGTGCAAGGGATTCGCTGTTCTTATTTGTTGACTTGTGTCTGTATGCTTCGGTATTCAGCGCACTACGCTGTGCCGATGTTGTTTTATTTCTTCACTTTCTCAGTGATTCACTTCTGGCAAGGTGTCTGTATTCTTCGATACTCAGCGCACTACGCTGTGCCGATGTTGTTTTATTTCTTCACTTTCTCTGTGATTCACTTCCGGCAAGATGCCTGTATGCTTCGGTACTCAGCGCACTACGCTGTGCCGATGTTGTTTTATTTCTTCACTTTCTCAGTGACTCACTTCTGGCAAGGTGTCTGTATTCTTCGATACTCAGTGCGCTACGCTATGCCGATGTTGTTTTATTTCTTCACTTTCTCAGTGATTCTCTTCCGGCAAGGTGTCTGTATTCTTCGATACTCAGCGCGCTACGCTATGCCGATATTATTTCATTTCTTCACTTTCTCAGTGATTCACTTCTGGCAAGGTGTCTGTATTCTTCGATACTCAGCGCGCTACGCGTTGCGATCTCTCGCTTTGAAGCTCAGGCGAGGGGAGGCAGGCTGCTGGTGGTGACGTTAGCGGAGCCCCCGTCAGCGAGGTGAGGATAGCTGCTGCCACCGAGCGCACTGTTTGAGCGAAGCGAGTTTGCGCGAATGGCAGCAAACCGGCGCCGCAGCCGAGCAGGGGGCGCAGCGTGTCACCACCAGCAGCCTGCCTCCCCTCGCCGTCCCTTCACCAACCGAAGTACCACAGCCACCACTACCTCCCAGCCATCCAGCGCAGCGCCGATGGCCCAAACCCTCCCGAGCAGCCACCCAATCTCTCACAACCAACCAAACAACCAACCAGGCAGCCACCCTAAGCCACAACATCAC
>OCHI01002424.1_pt1 | contig 10610 bp, 7 predicted proteins | sample 1538691 | NCBI WGS metagenome assembly OCHI01 (sample SAMN04571718, study PRJEB22368) | human gut metagenome | biome: human gut; material: stool | host: Homo sapiens | place: Luxembourg | collected 2012-09-21 | reverse complement strand
TCTGTTTTTTCCATTTTCATATCTTGTATGTTTTCCCAGTTTTGACCGAATCCTAAATGGATGTAAACTTCTTTAGATTCGTCTTGAAAAAAATTACCTGTATATGAAATTTTAATTTTAGAATTTGGTGTTAATTTATCTGTATTAAAAAATATATTTTTAACTAATTCCATGATAAAACTCTTTCCCTCCTAAAGAAATTATTAATAAATAATTTCTTAGATAATATATAATTATTATAATCTTAAAGAAAAATAGTTTCAATATATTTCGATTCAATAACACAAATTAAATCAAAATGATATTATTTTGTAATAATATTGTTAATTTTCGACATGTACTTTTCCTATGAATGTGAATTCAGATCCGTTAAGTATTGTTATGTCACGTGTTAGAAGGTTGTCTGCTTTTAAGACTAATTTGTTTTTTCTGTATACGAAACGTCTGATTAAGAATTCACCGTTGTATTGTACTAGTCCGAATTCTCTATGTAATGGCATTGCACCATATTCAACAAATACAGTAGTTCCTTTGGGAATAGATGCTTTCATTGTGTCATCTTTCATTGTAATAGCAAATGATGCATTTGGAATAGATGCTGGGCATTGTACCATTGCGTCTATGTTAGAAATTAATGGAACTGTGTCGTATGCAATTGAATTGATTAATTCGTACTTGTTTTGTTCTTCTGTAAATTCTTTATCATAAAAATAAGAAACAGGTAAATACGGAATGTTCATAGCTTTGCAAATATCTCTTAACGTTTTTTGACTTGGATTTCTTTCGCCTTTTTCAATATGCGTTAAATGACCGACATTAATTCCTATTGCTTCAGCTATATTTGTTTTTGACATTTCTTTTTTTTCTCTAATATGTGAAAGTAAATTTCCTAACATTTTACCACTCCTAAAAATTATTTATTCATATTATATATTTAAAAAAATAAAATGTCTAGTAAAAGATGGATTGAATTATTAAACTATTGAATAAAAAAATTCGATATGATAATATAAATTTACCTAAAAATCGTGGAGGGAGAAAATGAAAAATACAGAAAAAGTAAATAATGAAGTAAGTAAGCCCAAAGGCTCAGAAGAGTATATTGAGCAAATGATGAAAAAAAGGCAAAAAACAATAAAGATAGCGGTTATAACAGTTGTAGTAATAATTGTTTTATTAATAGCATTAACTGCTTTTGCAATTCCTACAATGTTTTCTAATAAAATTATTTCGGGAGTTTCAATTGGAGGAATTAATGTGTCAGGGCTTGATAAAGCACAAGCTGTAAAATTGATTGAAGAAAAGGTTACTCCTAGACAAAAGGAAATTGTTAAGTTGAAATATGGTGAATATGAAAAAGAATTGCCAATGGAACAACTTGAAGTAACAGCGAATATTGAAAAGGCTGTTGATGAGGCTCTTTCAAAGGGGAGGGCAGAAAACATATTTTCAAATAATTTTGCAGTAATTGCTAGTAAATTTAGAAAGCAAGATATTGGGTTAGAAATTAATTACAACGAAGGGGAGCTAGAAGAAATTTTAACTGAGATTGGTGCTGAAATTCCAGGAAGAGTTCAAGATTATACTTATAATATTGAAGAGAATGAACTCATTATAACTAAAGGAAAAGATGGAGTAGAATTAGATGTTGATAAAATGAAAAATGATATTTCTGATGGCATTAAAAATATTTCAAAAGAATTTAAAAACGAGAGAGAGATTTCAGTTAAAGAAGTAAAAGCTGGAGAGATTGATATTGAAAAAATTTATAATGAAGTTCATACAGAACCTCAGGATGCATATATAGTTGAAGATCCTTTCCAAGTTGTAGTTGATAAAGACGGAGTTGATTTTGCAATTACAATGGATGAGGCTAAAACAATTTTAGCAGAAAGTAAGGAAGAATATTCAATTCCTTTAAAAATTACTAAAGCACAAAAGACTGTAGCAAGTTTAGGTTCAAAAGCTTTTCCTGATTTGTTGGGAACGTTTACAACAAGATATGATGCAGGAAATGTTTCAAGAACAACAAATTTAGCAATTGCTTGTAAGAAACTAAATGGTCAAGTAATTCAACCTGGTGAAGTATTTTCATACAATAAGGCTTTAGGAAAAAGAAGTGTTGAAAACGGATACAAAGAAGCTGCTGTATATGTAAATGGTGGTGTTGAAAATGGTTTAGGTGGAGGAATTTGTCAGATTTCTTCAACATTGTATAATACAGTATTATTTGCAAATTTAGGAATTGTTGAAAGACATCAGCATTCTTTTACAACGAGTTATGTTGATCCAGGAAGGGATGCAACTGTTGTGTATGGTGCGTTGGATTTTAAATTTAAAAACACAAGAAAATATCCTGTTAAATTAGAAGCATATATAAAATCTGGTGTTGCTACTGTAAGTATGTATGGAATAAAAGAGGATGTTGAATATAATGTTAAGGTTGTAGCAACAGTTACAGAAACTATACCTTGTCCTGTTGAAAAAACAGAAGATGCTACTATGGCGGAAGGTGTTGAAAAAGTAATTAGTAAAGGAACAAATGGATGTAGAAGTATTGCATATAAATATGTGTATGATATGGCGGGAAATTTGGTTTCAAAAACTCAACTATCAGCAGATTATTATGGAACGATTGCTAAGAAAGTTAAAGTTGGAACAAAGCAAGTTGAGGTTCCAACAACACCATCTGTTCCAACTACGCCAACAGCTCCTACAACACCAACTATTCCAGAAGGATCACCAACACCAAGTTCATCAGTACCAACTTCTCCTTCAGGAACAGATACTCCAGGAGAAACAGGTGGGGAGAATCTTGGTACAACGACTACTCCATCAGGAAGTGGGATTACAGGTGAATATAATTAATATAAGAAAGAATGTCAATTGTTTGTGTACCAAATATTGATGTTCTTTTTTATGCTATGTTATATTATAAAAAGTTGATTTGACTAGCTAGAAGAAATATAAATAATGAAATATAGCACAGATAGTTACGAAAATGTGATAAAAGCAAGAAAAATGTTTGCAAAAGTGTGATAAAAATGAGAAAAGAGCTTGCAAAAACGTGATAAGCTAGATAGGGCAGGGACGGAGTTGATATTATATAATGCAAAAAAATACAGGTTAGAATTTGATTTCTAATCTGTATTTTTGGTGCGCCATCGCGGGATCGAACCGCGGACCTTCTGATTAAGAGTCAGCTGCTCTACCAGCTGAGCTAATAGCGCATATCGTATTGACAAAAATAATTATAAATCAAGTATGTGCATTTGTCAAACGAATATTCAAAATTTCTCGAAAATTTTTGAAAAATGTTTTCCTTATATTGTTGATTTTCTTTTGGAAAATTGTTTTTATATTTTATTCAATTTCTGTTTTATAATTACATGTTTTTTCGATTTTTGGGTACAATAGTAGTATAAAATGATACAGAATTGTAAAATAGAATTACTTTACATAATAACCATAAGATGGTATAATTGTTATGTCAGGTCGAATAGACTTTGATGTTTTTTGATTTTTATTTATGAGGTGACGCTTATGTTTTTTATTTATGATGATATACAAATGAATTATGGTAATGGTAATGATTATGATATGGAGTATTTGCCTAGTGTTTTTATGGGGAAGGGTGTTGATTTTGAGAATTGCTAGTTTCCGTAATTTCGATAGGAATGGTATCTTACTTTGTTAAAAGCACCACAAAAATCCTCAACGTATTTATATACGCTTCCGGTATTTTGTGGTGCTTTTGCCTTGTAATATAAACATTCTTATCGAAATTTAAAGCAGAATGGTATCTTACTACGTAAATTAGTTTAATAAAAGAAAAATACATATAAATTTTATATGTATTTTTCTTTCTTATTGATTTAATTTTTATTCTCCTATTTCTTCTAGGTAGTCGTCGTATGAACATTCACGGATAACTACTTTATTGTTTGATAAGTCTATGATTTTGTTTGCAACCGTTTGTGTTAATTGGTGATCGTGTGATGTAAATATTAAGTTGCCTTTGAATTTTGTCATTCCTTCGTTTAGTGCTGTGATGCTTTCCATGTCTAAGTGATTAGTTGGTTCATCAAATACTAAGAAGTTTGCTCCTGATAGCATTAATTTTGAAAGTACGCATCTAACTTTTTCTCCTCCTGATAGAACATTAACTTTTTTTAATGCTTCTTCTCCAGAGAATAACATTCTTCCTAAGAAGCTTCTTACATATGTTTCGTCAGGATCTTTTGAGTATTGACGAAGCCAGTCAACTAGAATTAAGTCATTGTCAAATAAATAGTTGTTGTCTTTTGGAAAGTAATCTTTTGTTATTGTTGTTCCAAAAGTTACTGTTCCTTCGTCTGGTTCTAATTCTCCTGCAAGGATTTGGAACAATGTTGTTTTTGCAATTTCGTTGTCAGATAGAATTGCAATTTTATCATCTTTTTTTACTGCAAAAGAAACATTGTCTAGAACTTTTTCACCGTTTATTGTTTTAGAAACATTTTTTACTTCTAGGATTTCTTTTCCCGGTTCACGGTCAGGTTTGAAATCTATGTATGGATATTTTCTGTTTGATGGTTTAATTTCATCTAATTCGATTTTTTCAAGAGATTTTTTTCTTGATGTTGCTTGTTTTGATTTTGAAGCGTTAGCACTAAATCTTGCAATAAATTCTTGTAATTCCCTGATTTTCTCTTCTTTTTTCTTGTTTTGTTCTCTCATTTGTTTCAATGCTAATTGGCTTGATTCATACCAGAAATCGTAGTTTCCTGGATATACTTTAATTTTTCCAAAGTCAACGTCGGCAATGTGTGTACAAACTTTGTTTAAGAAATATCTATCGTGAGATACAACTATAACAGTGTTGTCAAAGTTAATTAAGAATTCTTGTAACCAGTCAATTGTTTTTATATCCAAGTCGTTTGTAGGTTCGTCAAGTAGTAATACATCTGGATTTCCAAATAATGCTTGAGCTAGTAATACTTTTACTTTATCTTTTGCTTCAATTTCTTTCATTAATTTTTCATGTAAAGATGTTTCAATTCCTAAACCAGTTAAAAGCATTGCTGCATCTGATTCTGCGTTCCATCCATCTAGTTCGGCAAATCTTTCTTCAAGTTTTGCTGCTTTCATACCATCTTCTTCTGAAAAATCTGGTTTAGAGTATAGGGCATCTTTTTCTTTCATGATATCGTATAATTCATGATTTCCCATTATGACTGTGTCAAGTACACGAAAATCTTCATAAGCAAAGTGATCCTGTTTTAAAATAGATAAACGTTCACCTTTATCTAAAACTACTTCACCTTTGCTAGGTTCTAGTTCGCCTGATAATACTTTAAGAAAAGTTGATTTACCAGCACCATTGGCACCAATAATTCCATAACAATTTCCTTTTGCAAATTTAATATTAACATCTTCAAAAAGTACTCTTTTTCCAAAACGGACTGTAACACCAATTGTGTTTAACATAGTATTCCTCCTATATATATAAATAATAAATTTTTTTAGTCAAAAATTACGCAGTAACAATTATATCTCATTTTTATTAAGATTTCAAATAAATATTGATATTTTTACCTGTATTTAGTATTATTTAATAGGAAAATATTGTTTAACTATAATTTTTTAGTTATAAAACAAGGAGGAGAACAAATGAAAAAAGGTAAAAAAACAATGGTTATTGTTGCTTTATTAATTGTTGTTATATTAGTTATTGCAATAATTACAGCTGTTGTGAGCTCAAATAGGAGTAAGCAGAATGGACAAGGTTCTGAACAATCAAAAGAAGAGTTTACAGCTAGTTTAGATGGAAAATATGCTGAAAATGATAATGTAAAAATATCAATTGATGATATGTCATATGTGGGAAATAATTTGATTATAAAGTATGATGTAGTATCAAAAGATGGAAATGCAAAATTATTTGAAAATGCGTATAATGAGTTAGATGAGTTTGATTTTCATTTAAACAGAAGAATAAAAATAAATTCTGATACAGTTAATACAAAAGATGATTTAACAGATCAAATTTCTTATAAAAAGTCTGATTCAGAAGTTATAATCTATGATGTTATTGAGATTGAAAATCTTCCTGATGACATTGATTTGCAAGTCGAATTTTTCGAAAATGATTACACAGCAACTGCTACGGATGACGAGGATTCAAGCGATGATGATACAGAAAATAATGCAAATGTTACAACTGATGATGATCCTGATGAAGAAGAGGCTGATGATGTTGAACCCGCAGATGAAGAGCCAGTTGATGATGGTGAAGAAATTCCAGAAAATAATACAGTTGAATATAAAGAAGAGGATGCTACTGAAGAGGATTATCAAGAAGCTGAATCTGAATATAATGGAGAGCAATCTAATGAAGAAAAAACTGAGCAAAAAAAATTAGATGCTGAAGAAGAGGCTTCTGATACAGAAAAAATTGGTTCAATTAAAGTTAAAACAACAAAGCAAGATTTAGAAAAAGATGCAGATGTAGTTGAAATAACTGATGGATATAAAGCTCAAAATATTACAATTGAAGGTGAGAAATTAATAAAAACATCTTCTGATGCATTTGTAATTGTTGAAACTTCAATTGCTGATGTTGATTATAATAAAATAGATTCTCAAGAAAATGGAGATCCATCAATATATAGAATTGATGTTAGAGATGAAAATAGTAAATCATTAAATCAAGCATCAAATCAAAGTGTTGAATATGATGATGGTGAAACAACGCAAATTGATGAGAATTCAAGTAATATAAAAGCTACAGTAAAATCTATAATATTATTATCAGATAAAAATAAAGAAGATATGGAAGTTGTTCCATATTATTTAACAAAATAATAGGAGAATATGTTAATGAAAAATAAAAAGATTATATTTATTGTTTTAGCTATTCTTATTATAATTGCTATACTTGTGGCGGTGATTGTTAAAAAGAATGCAAATAACGGGGAGAAGAAGGAAACGGAAAATATTGAATCTTTTGAAACACAAGATATGAAGCTGAGCGTTGGAAAAGTTGCTACTGCTGGAAAATATTTAATTGTTGAATATGAAGTTGATATGAAAAATGTTGAGGATACAGAATTTGGTGATGAAACTGATTATATAGATGGTTTTGAATATAGACTTCAAAGAGAATTAAAAATTGATGGAAAAAAGATATTAGATGTTAATGATGAGAATGAACAGATTTCATATAAAAAATCAGATAATCAAGCTAGAATTTATGACGTTGTTGATGTATCTGATGTAAATATTAACGATAATTATAATTTAGAAGTAAATTTCTTTGATTTTAGTTCATCAGATGCTACGGTTGAAGATGAAAATAGTGATGATACTAATGATGTTGATGAACAAACTATTGTTAGCAATAGTGGCTTAGAAGAAATTGGTGCTTTGAAATTAAATTTAAATAAATCGGAAACTGATAAAGAGGCTACTTTAATTGAAAATTCAAATTCATATGAGCAAGAAGATATTACTATGAAAGTTGAATGTGAGATTCAAATGGCATCTGCAAAGTTTTTAGTGGTAAATACAGAAACAAAGGCAACAGAAGAAGATTATATGAATCAGGAGTTTGATATTAATGTTCAAGATGAAAAGGGTAATACGCTAGATGTTAATAAAGTTCAAGATATTGTTTTTAATTTAAAGAGTGATTCACCAATGTTACAGGTTAAAACAATATTTGGTTTTATTGGAGAGAATAGAGATTTAAAAAGTGTTAAACTTCAAGCTTATATATATAATATAGAGGAAAATGACAATTTAAAGAATAAAACATGGTATAAATTAGAGAATCAAGTTTATACAGGTAATAATAGTTATAATGGAAGCATTAAAATTACTAGAATTGAAATAGATGATTCAAATGTAAGTTTTTATTTTACTAGAAAAGGTTTTGTCCCTATGGAGGATCCAATAATACTAACGAGAAATTCTAAAGGACAAACTGAATATATTGTTCCAGATGAACTTGAGAAAATAGCTACAAATCAATATGTTGCAAACTTTTCTTTGCTTTCAATAGATGATGAAGAAGAAAAAGAAGAATTTTCTACTTCTAATTTAATTGGAACGGAAAATGCAGAGTTTACAATTTTTGAAGATAAAACAACTAAGATGTTGGGTGAAGGTCTAACAATTGAGATTTAAGGAAATGAACAACTGTTAATTTACAGTTGTTTTTTTCTGCGAAAAAATGTGTTCAAAAATTAATTTATTTGATATAATGTCAACGGTATTTAAGAAAAGGAGGAAATAATCAATAATTTATTTGATTGATTATGTAAGTTAAAATGAATATAAATGAAAAAATTGCACAAGAATTAAATATTAAGGTATCACAAGTTGAAAATACTATAAAATTGATTGATGATGGAAATACTATTCCATTTATTGCTCGTTATAGAAAAGAAGTGACAGGTAATTTAAGTGACGAAACCCTTAGGGAATTCGATGAAAGATTAAAATATTTAAGAAATTTAGAGAGTAGAAAAGAAGAGATTATTAGATTAATTGATGAACAGGGAAAATTGACAGATGAATTAAAGCAATCAATTGAGAAAGCTGAGATTTTGTCTGAATTAGAGGATATTTATAGACCTTATAAGCAGAAAAAAAGAACAAGAGCTACTATTGCTAAAGAGAAGGGATTGGAACCTTTGTCTAATATAATTTATTTACAATCTGATAAAAGAGATATTAACGAGATTGCAAAGGAATTTATTGATCCTGAAAAAGGTGTTGAAACAATTGAAGATGCGCTTAATGGTGCGAAGGATATAATTGCTGAAACTGTTGCAGATAATGCTGATTATAGAAAGAAAATGAAAAAGTTATGTAATAGAGAAGCTGTTGTAACTATTAAGGCTGCTAATGAAGATGAGAAGTCTCCATATGAAATGTATTATAATTTTAATGAAACATTGAAAACTTTACCTAGCCATAGAATTTTAGCTATTAATAGAGGTGAGAAGGAAAATTATTTAAAAGTTAAGGTTGAAAAACCTGATGATAAAGTAATTGGATTTATTGAAAATGATATTATAAAAGATAAAAATACTCAGTTTGGAAAATTGCTAGAAGAGAGTATTGAAGATGGTTACAAGAGATTAATTGAACCTTCTGTAGATAGAGAAATTAGAAGCGAGTTATTTGAAAAAGCTGAGGAGAAGGCAATAAAAGTTTTTGGTAAAAATGCAAAACAATTATTACTTCAAGCTCCTATTAAAAATATTACAGTTTTGGGATTTGATCCTGCTTATAGAACTGGTTGTAAGCTTGCGGTTATTGATAAAAATGGTAAGTTATTAGACACTGCAACTGTATATCCAACAGAGCCTCAAAATGATGTCGCTGGTGCAACTAAGGTTATTAATAATTTTATTGAAAAATATGATATTAATATGATTGCAATTGGTAATGGAACTGCTTCAAGAGAATCTGAGATGTTTGTTTCAGATTTAATTTCAAAAAATGAAAAAGAAATTTATTATGCAATTGTTAGTGAGGCTGGAGCTTCTGTTTATTCTGCTTCAAAGCTTGCAACAGAGGAATATCCAGACATAAATGTTTCTTTAAGAGGTGCAATTTCAATTGCCAGAAGACTTCAAGATCCTTTGGCTGAGCTTGTTAAGATTGAACCAAAAGCAATTGGTGTTGGACAATATCAACATGATGTTAATCAAAAGAAATTAACTGAGAGTTTGACTGGTGTTGTTGAGGATGCTGTAAATAGTGTTGGTGTTGATGTTAATACTGCTACTCCTTCATTGTTGTCTTATGTGTCTGGAATTAATAAACAAGTTGCTAAGAATATTGTTGAGTATAGAGATACTAATGGTAGTTTGAAACAAAGAAAAGAATTGCTAAAAGTTCCTAAGCTTGGAAAGGCAGCATTTGAACAATGTGCAGGTTTTATTAGAATATATGATGGAAATAATCCTTTAGAGATTACTGGTGTTCATCCAGAGAGTTATGATAAGGCAGAAGAGTTATTAACAAAGATGGGATATTCTGTGGATGATTTAGTTAAAAATGACAAATTAAATGAATTGAGAGACAAATTGAAAAAAGTTAATGTTAAGGAAATGGCTAAAGAGTTGGATGTTGGAGAATTGACTTTACAAGATATTATTAATGAATTATCAAAGCCTGGTAGAGATCCAAGAGAAGATATGCCAAAGCAGATTTTGAGAAGTGATGTTTTGAAGTTTGAGGATTTGAAGGAAAATATGGTTTTGAAGGGTACTGTTAGAAATGTTACTGATTTTGGTGCTTTTGTTGATATTGGTGTTAAGCATGATGGTTTAGTTCATATTTCTCAGTTGTCTAATAATTTTGTTAAGAATCCTTCTGATGTTGTTGCTGTTGGTGATATTGTTGATGTTAAGGTTATTGGTATTGATCCTGAGAAACAGAAGGTTAGTTTGTCAATGAAGGAAGTTAAATAAGATATAATTTTAGTAAAGATATTGTTTTAATAATTTATATAAAAAGAAAAATACATATAAAATTTTTTCACACCTTGCTGGCGCATTCCTCGGAATTTGAAAATAAAAATTTACTATTTTTATTTTCAATCCGGGTAGAAT
>OCHI01002418.1_pt1 | contig 10625 bp, 10 predicted proteins | sample 1538691 | NCBI WGS metagenome assembly OCHI01 (sample SAMN04571718, study PRJEB22368) | human gut metagenome | biome: human gut; material: stool | host: Homo sapiens | place: Luxembourg | collected 2012-09-21 | reverse complement strand
TGCAGAAAGGATGAAGCGCAAGGCGCTGAGGGTGAGGTCTGAAGGGAGCATACCTTCGTATGTGACCGAAGCCGAATCCCGAAAGCAACACAGCGATTCGCCTTTATGCAACAGTCTCTATTGAGATATAGGATAGCCAGCATCCATCCATCCGAGGATTCCATCCTTGAGGTTAACGATTTGGTATCCTTCTTTTACCAGTAGCTGGGCTGCCATCATGCTCCTCTTGCCCGACCGACAATAGAGGTATATGGGCTGACTTTTGTCGAATCTTTCTTTGACTATTTGGGTGAAGTGTGACTCATGCACATCTATGTTGATGGACTTCTCGATGTGACCTTTGGCAAACTCATCTGCTGTGCGTACATCAAGTAGCTGTACGGTGGCACTACTTATTTCCGCTTTGAAGGTAGCTGAATCTACCGATTTGATCCCCTCCGATGCATGGCATGATCCTATTAGCATTGATAGTACTCCCATAATGATGCAGTAGTAAAGTGTACGTGTCATATATATGATGTGTTGTGATACTAATATAACGGCTCGGACAGCAAAGTGTTGCCCTAGAGAGCGATTTTATGTGATTTAATGCTTGAGTTGTATGCCCTGCAAATGTCTATACTTCAATGCCTTGGTCGGACTTGCGATAGATTTTTCGCAATCTTGTGGCGTTAGTATTTGCAGGTATTGGAGAAATGTATTACCTTTGCACTCACATTTGGAACGCTTCCTTAGCTCAGTTGGTTAGAGCATCTGACTGTTAATCAGGGGGTCCTTGGTTCAAGTCCAAGAGGGAGCGCAAAGGTTGATCATCAGTGGGGCTGCGAAGTCTCGTACTGCTTCCTTAGCTCAGTTGGTTAGAGCATCTGACTGTTAATCAGGGGGTCCTTGGTTCAAGTCCAAGAGGGAGCGCAACGTTGCTGCACTGAGTTGTTTTGTTTTTTTGGCTTGAGAGGATGTAGTTGTCTTTTGAGCCTTCATATTTGTGGTTAACAAGAAATCTCCTCCCGAATATCCGTAGTAGTGGATTCGGGAGGAGATTCTTTTTTTTGTTTGATGCCGTAGGCTGCTGCCTTAATGTGTCATCACTGGGATACGATCAGGACGATGAGAGCGATGATGATCCCGATGGCGATGAGTAAGAAGAGGAGCATGGTGAGCCGCTTCTCCAGAGACCACTGGGCTGGGAGGGGTAGTCTGGTGACCCACTGCGTGAGACGTGTCGTAGGCTCGTCGCTCTCGTCGGGTAAGACGAGCTCACCACTATCTATAAGCTCTTGCACCTGCGGACGGGCACTCTCGGGCACCTCGACGATGAAGCCACCTACGTCAACGAATGCGCTGAGCATCCGGGCACTGTAACTATTGCGTATGGTGGCGGGTATGCCATGATCAGAGAGCAGATCGAGGAGATCGAGAGCCTCCTCTTCGACCTGATAGGAGGCTAGTTGTACCATTCGGTCATCGTTCATAAGGAGTGGTCGCTTTAGAGAGTGTGTCGTATAGTGCAGGCTGAGGAAGCCAGTGGCGCAGGTCGCGCCCCTCGTGGAGAGCCTGGCGGATCGCTGTGGAGGAGATCTCTATCTGAGGTGCTGCGCTGAGTAATCGTATCTGAGCTGTGGGGTACTGCTCGACGAGCTGGGAGAGGTCGTACCCTTTTCGTGGATAGACTACGAGTGGCAGACGATCTATGAGCTCGCCGTGGCGATACCACTGGGAGAGCGACGCTAGGCTGTCAGCACCGATGATGAGGCTGAAGGAGCAGTGCGGATAGTGCTCCTCGAGAGCGGTGAGCGTCTCTAGTGTGTAGTGTGGCTCAGGCAGCATGGACTCGATCGTACAGAGCTCGTAGCGTGGATCGGACTGGATCGCCTGCTCGATCATCTGGCAGCGCAGCGTGTAGGGTAGCGTGGGGCCTTGCTCCTTAAGCGGGTTCTGCGGGGTAGGCATGAACCATATTTGCGTTAGTCCCGACAGCTCTGGATAAGCCAAGATGTAGTCACAGAGAGCAAGATGCCCGATGTGTAGCGGGTCAAAGCTTCCACCGAAGAGACCGACAGTCCCGCTAACGTCTGATGCTGCTGGACGTAGCTGGGTCAGATCAAGGGCCTTCCCCCTAGAGTCTTTACCTTCAGTGGCCATAGTCTGATCGATAAAAAGTAGGGCAGTTGCCGTTATTAATCAATCCAAAGGGTCTCTATGCGGGAGCGGTCTAGCTGCTGTCTGATCTGTAGCTGATGGACGACACGCTTGATCGCCCGGACTCGCGTGCTGCCACGATAGATGCAGTAGAGGCTCTGCTCTACGCTACTAGAGAGGAGATAAGCGGTCGGATCCTTCGTGAGTGCTGGTGGAGCGATGATCGTGAGCTGGTGCTGCGTCTGTAGCTGCTTGAGTTGCTGCTGGAAAGCGGTGGAACCTACCAGACCAGGTGTGAGCGTAGTGTGGTAGACGTCACTGGGTGTCTTGCTAACAGCCTTTTGCTCTGCTAAGTCTAAGTACCACACGGCGCAGGAGACGCCCCTTTGCTGTAAGGCTTGCTGTAGCTCCGCTATGAGCTGGTCGTGATACTTCGTGCTATTGGGTGTAGCGAGCTGTATGATACGTGGCTCGCCTTGTGGTGGCGTGACGAGGCTGCACAGCTCCTCGAGATTGAGATAGAGAGCGTTCTTGCCTTTACGACTTCGCTGTAGGTCTAGTCTGAGGCGACGACGTAGGAGGCTGGGCAACTCGGAGACATAGTAGATGACGCCTCGTATAGCCCAGTAGATGTACATCAGGAGTAGCGGCAGGAGTAGACCGAGGAGTCCCATCCCTGCGATGATGAATAGGTCTGGCTGCATCTCTCTCAGCACACGAGGCTGGTCAATCAGCCTAAATGGCGACAGCCCTGCCACTGGTACCGACCCAGCAAAGCGACCTAGCGAATCGGTAACGCCCTCATCGCTTAGCTGCTCGGCCCAGCCTAGGCTATCGGTGACAAGGTACATCTCATAGAGTAGGTCTAGACAGCGACGCTCGGAGCGATCAGAGGGTAGTTCGACACGTATCACCGAGGAGAGGGGTAAGTCTTCCTTTTTCATCGTTATCTCCATATCCTGCTCGTAGGCAACGCGGGTCTCTACGAGCGGAGAGTAGGTGATAGGGATCTCGGTATACTTCTGATTAATATGGTAAGGATAGTGCTGCGCAGGGTCGTCGAGTGTCACAGTGATAGGCCCCACGGGAGTCTCTTGAGTCGTACCGACAGGGATGACTACATCGTACGGCTCATAAAGCGGCTGACCCTGCACGACACCTGAGAACGCACTCATCGTAACCTGCTTCGGATGCACTGGGTCATCAAGCCGAGCGATGCAGTCCACCTTGTCTGTTGGTAGGAGGTTGCCAAAGTGTACTAAGATCGGCGTCTGATTGTAGTAGTCACGCATCCCAAAGGGAGTCTTGACCCAGTAGTCCACCTGAAAGTCAATACGCTTGCCCGCCTCTTCGACGGCCGTCGTCGTACTGAGCAAAGCTGCGATATACTCAGGCGTCCATGGCGACGTCTTGAGCGTCGAGTCGCTCAGCTGCATAATCGGCTCCGTCAGCTCGTGTGGTTGCCGTGAGGAGAGGTGCATGTAGTACGTCTGACGCCCTAGGGGACGATGGTCTGCGATGACCTTGCCCAGTACGACAAAGAGTACGACAGAGAGTACAAACCAGTACCACTGCTTCAGGATCAAACGAAGGATCTGCGAGAAGGTGGGGCGTGAGCCCTCGTCTGGATAGCTTGGCTGATCGTTGACAGCTCTATTGGGGAGCGATGATTGGGTCATAATGTGTGGCTATATGGTGCAAAGATAAGAAAGTCCGTCCGATATCGCTAGAGAAGCAAGCCAGCGTCAGTGCGATCGAGGAAAGGAGGGACTGGAGATGGGGGTAAAAGCTAATGAATCGCCAGTCGAGACGAAAAGTAGATAAGAGACGTCAGACGAAAGCTGCTTGCGCATCGTCTCAGAGCCCTCGTACCCCGATGCCATAAAGGCTGTCGCTAGCGCATCTGCCTCAGCGCAGGTAGGGGCGATCACTGAGGCACTCAGTATATCAGTCTCTGCGGGGTAACCGCTCAGAGCGGAGATGGTGTGTCCGTAGATCCTTCCGTCGGCTGCGACTTTGTAGTTACGATAGTTGCCCGAGGTGGCTAGCCCTCCACGCTCGCCTGGCAAGTCAATGACCTCTTGTAGCTCTTGGCTTATTCCCAGTGAGTCTAGATCAGGCTTAGAGATGCCGACGCGCCATGCAGCACCTCGTGGGTTGCGTCCCGAGTAAGCTATCTCGCCACCTATCTCCACTAGGTAGTTGGTCACGCCCGCCCTGCGTAGCCTTGCGCCCACAAGATCAGAAGCATATCCCTTGGCAACGGAGGCGAAGTCTAGCTCCATAGCGGGGTTTGCTTTGGTCAGTTCAGTGGGGGTGCAGGAAACTTTGTCCATACCGACCAGCTGCAGCAAACTATCCACCTGTGGCTGCGTGAGCGGGTAGCCCTGCTCGAAGCCAAAGCCCCACGCATTGACCAGCGGAGCGATGGTCACGTCGTAGGCACCGCCAGACTGCTCGTAGACCCTTCGCGCTACGCTGTAGATCGCGTAGAAAGTGCTTTCTACCGTCATCGACAAGTTGTTATTGACCGCATAGATCATAGAGGTCGAGTCAAAGGGATTTGCCACATGGTTGACCTCTTGCAGTGCCTCATTGATCTGATCAGACAAGTCCTCATCAGCCTGATAGGTGATGCGATAGAGCGTGCCGAAGATGAGTCCCTCGGCACTTCTGTAAGGTGCCTCTTTGTGGCATCCGCTCAGCAGGATGAGCGAGAGGAGTAGTAAGGTGACGGTGCGACGCATGGCGATGCGATAAGCTTAGATGAAGGTGACCAGCTCCTCCATCGTCTTGCGACGTGGATTGCCCTCTTTGCCGGCAAAAGCAGGGTCTGGATGCCCCACCGCTAAGATCAGTATTGGCTCCTCATACTCAGGTATCTGGAGTAACTCACGGCAGATCTCCTGATCGAAAGCTGCTACCGTCGTAGCCCCCAGTCCCATATCCTCAGCCTTGAGGAGCATGTGCGTCAGCGCTATCGAGGTGTCTACATAGGTAAGGTCACAGTGGGGACGCTGCCACGCCTTGTCGTGATCGCCGATGATGACGATATAGCTCGGAGCGTGATAAAACCAAGGCTGCTGACTTACAGCGTGAAGCTTCGTGCGCTCCTCCTCAGAGAGTACGACGACGAAGCGGAGGGGCTGAAAGTTCTTTGCTGAGGGAGCTAGTCGCCCAGCCTCCAGGATCGGCATGAGCTCAGCACGTGTCATCGGCTTGGTCGCGTCAAAGTGGCGCACCGTACGCCGTGTTGATATGATTTGGTCGAAGGTCTTAGTCATAGTTCTGCTGCTATATTGTAATTGTCACGATTGGGATCGCGGCGCGTGATCATCTCTCCGATGAAGCCTGCACAGAAGAGCTGCACGCCGATGATCATTGCTGCGAGAGAGATGTAGAAGTAGACTCGATCTGTCACGAGCGGTGCGGGGGTGCCACTGATGAGTGCGGAGAGCTTGAACGAGAGGACCACGATGAGTGCTATGAAGCCAACGAGAAACATGAGCGACCCCCAGAAGCCAAAGAAGTGCATCGGCTTGCGTCCGAAGCGATGGGTGAACCATAGCGTCAGGAGATCGAGATAGCCGTTGAAGAAGCGGTCTAGTCCAAACTTCGAGTGCCCATACTTACGAGGTGCGTGGTGTACCACCTGCTCGCCAATTTTGGCGAAGCCTGCGTTCTTTGCTAGGTAAGGGATGTAGCGGTGCATATCGTTGTACAGCTCGATGCTATGCACCACTTCTGCACGATACGCCTTGAGCCCGCAGTTAAAGTCGTGCAGGTTCTTAATCCCTGAGACGCGTCTTGCGGTCGCGTTAAATAGCTTCGTGGGGATTGTCTTGGAGAGCGGATCGTAGCGTTTCTTCTTCCATCCGCTCACGAGGTCGTACCCCTCATGGACGATCATGTTGTACATTCCGCCGATCTCCTCGGGAGCATCCTGCAAGTCGGCATCCATCGTGAAGACCACTCGGCCACGAGTACGAGCGAAGCCACATTGCAGTGCTGGTGACTTGCCGTAGTTTCGACGAAACTTGATACCATGCACCGCTGCGTCCTGAGCAGCTAGCCGCTCGATCACCGCCCACGAGTCGTCGCTACTGCCATCGTCGACGAAGATGATCTCGTAGCTCAGCCCCACCTCAGCGGTGTGAGCTACGATGCGCTCGTAGAGCTCGGGGAGGCTCTCAGCCTCGTTGAGCAGAGGGATGACCACAGAGATGTCGGGACACTCCGTGGCGGTCGTTTCGAGAGAGTTGGGATCAGTCATGAGGTCTACTTGTAGTACTATTGCACAAAGATACTAATTTGCTACCTACGAGCGACCGCGATAACTGATGAGCGTCCACTACGGGAGGGTCACTTTGTCAAGGATGCCGGTGAGGTAGGCTATCGCCAGACCGTAGTTGGTCATGGGCACTTGCTGAGCCGTGGCGAGGTCTTGGCGGGCGACGAGCATGCGTCGGTTGAACATACAAGCACCGCAGTGGATGACGAGGTCGTAGGGCGTGAGATCCTCGGGAAAGTCTCTACCCGATACATGCTCTATGGTGAGTGCCTCGCCGATGCGCTTGCGTAGGAGGCGGGGCAGCTTGACAGTGCCGATATCTTCGCCCTCGGGAGCGTGGGTGCAAGCCTCTGCTATGAGCAGACGGCTGGAGGGTGTGAGCCGACCAATGGCATTAGCCCCTGCGACCAGTCGCTCGAGGTCGCCACGCTGGGCACTCATGAGGATGGAGAAAGAGGTGAGCCGACAACCCTCGGGGACCAATGGCTCGACCGTGGCGAAGACTTGCGAGTCGGTGATGATGAGCTGAGGCGGAGCTGCCAGCTGTGATAGGACTGCGGGAAGCTCCTCTGGCGTGACGCATAGCGCGTGGCAACCTCTGTCTAGCAGCGCACGAATGGTCTGTACCTGTGGCAAGATCAGTCGTCCTGCGGGTGCTGCGCTATCTTGTGGCATCACGAGGAGTACGAGGTCGCCCGTTTCGCAGAGATTACCTAGGAGTGAAGGTTCTGGCTCGGATTCGTTGCGTAGCGTTCGCTTGATCGTCTCCAGTAGGGTGTCTAGGCTCTCGTCATCGTCCTGACGAAGCGTGAGCGGGGCATGGCCGAAGCATTGCACGATCTCCTCTTGTCGCTCTAGCCACGAGCTTTGCTCTGGCAGATCGGCACGAGCGATGATCGGAAGCGTCGGCACATTAGCCTCTCGCAAAGTGGTTATGATCGGAGTGTCGAGAGACTCCTCACGGCTGAGTAGGTAGAGGACTAGATCGGCAGAGCGCAGTGCTTGCTGCGTGACCCGCTGTCGCTCGGCTCCGAGAGGGGTGTCGTCGGCTAGTCCTGGGGTATCGACCAATAGGACGGGTCCTACGCTGGGTAGCTCGAAGAGCTTCTCCACGCTGTCAGTCGTGGTGCCAGCTTGGTCAGACACGAGCGACCGCTCTTGTCGTAGCAAGCGGTTGAAGAGCGTAGACTTGCCACTGTTGACCTGCCCTACGAGGAGGAGTCGCTTACGTTCGCTGGTGCCTTTTCCCCTTGGAGTCATATCCTTTATTCATTAGAAGCGGAAGTCGCGCTCTCCCGCCTTGATCTGCTGGAGACGCTGCTGAGCGATGGCTCGGACTCGCTCGTTGGGAATCGTGGGGAGTTGCTGCGAGATCATCTCTAGTCCCAGCTCTCGGGTTGCAGGTGAAGCGTAATCCTCGAGGTACTCTTGCAGCGTGAGCAGGGCATTAGGACCGCAGCAGTTGGAGATCTGACCACTCTTGCAGAGCGACATGAAGCGGTCGCCGGTACGTCCCTCGCGATAGCAAGCGGTGCAGAAGCTCGGTATGTGTCCCTGCTGGAGGAGCCAGTAGACCACCTCGTCGAGCGTGCGTGGATCGCTCACCTCAAACTGCTCTGAGTGGGCTGCCTCTGTCGTCTGCGCATAGCCTCCCACGGAGGTGCGGGAGCCTCCGCTGATCTGTGACACACCTACGTGGAGTGCTCGCTGGCGTACCGCCTCGCGCTCACGGGTCGAGACGATGATACCGGTGTAGGGCACCGCTAGTCGGGCCACCGCTATAATATGGAGGAAGGTATCGTCGGGGATTGCCTCGGGGAAGGAGTCGAGCGAGATGTCATCGGCAGGGCAAATGCGTGGCACGCTGATCGTGTGAGGTCCTACGCCAAAAGTTGCCTCTAGATGCTCCGCATGCATCATCAGACCGACGAAGTCATAGCGATAGGTACTCAAGCCAAAGAGCACGCCCAGCCCGACATCGTCGATGCCTCCTTGCATCGCTCTATCCATCGACTCGGTATGATAGGCGTAGTCGCTCTTAGGACCTCTCGGGTGTAGCTCCTCGTAGTGCTCCTTGTGGTAAGTCTCTTGGAAGAGGATGTAAGTGCCGATGCCTGCCTCGTGAAGCATACGATACTCCTCGACAGTGGTTGCGGCAATGTTGACATTGACACGACGAATCGCCCCATTCTTATGATGTATTGAGTAGATCGTCTGGATCGACTCAAGGATATACTCGATCGGGTTGTTGCGTGGGTCTTCGCCTGCCTCGAGAGCGAGACGCTTATGTCCCATATCTTGCAGGGCGATCACCTCCTGCCGTATCTGCTCCTGGGTCAGCTTGTGGCGAGGAATGGTGCGGTTCTTAGCGTGGTAAGGACAGTAGACGCAGCCGTTGATACAGTAGTTTGAGAGGTAGAGCGGAGCAAAGAGTACGATGCGCTTACCATAGAAGCGTAGCTTGATCTGCTCGGCCAGTTGTGCCACTCGTTGTCGTGTCGCAGGGTCCTCGGCGAGGAGGAGTACGGCAGCCTCTCGGTGATCTAGTCCACGCATCTCCGTAGCCTTGCGTAGGATATCAGAGATCACCTTCTCATCATCTTTGTATTGCTCCGCATAGCGGAGGGTGTCGATGATTTCATCATGATTGATGAAGTCACAGGCATCGTGCGATTGCTTATTGTAACTCATACATTCACTTTCTTAGCTGATGGGAGCGTCTCCACGCCCCCAGTCTATTTGGTAACCTATCGTGTCAAGCTGTGCCTGTAGGAGGGCGACACCCTCGGCAGCCTCAGAGCCTGAGTAGGCTTTGTTGTTATAGAGAGCGTAATCTGCTCTATGGTTTAATGGTGATAGATTGGGCATCACTACATTACATCCTGATCGTATGGCGGCTAGTCGTCCCTCGGGGTGGAGTGTGGCAACAGCTGTCGTGGCGGGGATCAGTGCCCGTGGATTGAGTAACCGACAGAGGGCGAGGAAGCGAAGCGTCATCGACAGGCTCCCCGCAGGGTAGGTCCCCAGAGGCGTGTCTTCATGAGGGATGAAAGGGCCAACGCCTATCATCTCCGGCTGCAGCCGACGGATGAAGTCTAAGTCTTGCGCTAAGTGTGCCGTAGTCTGCCCTGGCGAACCGACCATGATACCCGTCCCCACTTGATAGCCAATCTGCTTAAGGTCTCGGAGGGCTTGTAACCGATGCTCTTGCGCCATCGTGCTGGGGTGCAAGCTTTGGTAATGCTCCTTGTCGTAAGTTTCGTGACGCAGCAGGTAGCGGTTGGCCCCAGCGCGAAAGAGCGCCTCGTACTCCTCATACTCCATCTCTCCGAGTGAGAGCGTGATGGCGCACTCTGGATAGCTAGAGCGGATGTTGCGTACGAGTGAGAGTAGACGCTCGCCTCGCCAATAGAGGTCTTCGCCACCCTGTAGTACGAAGGTGCGAAAGCCTATCTCGTATCCTCTCGCACAGGCCGACATCACCTCATCTGCAGTAAGCCGATAGCGGGTGACGTGCTCATTGGTAGAGCGTATGCCACAGTAGTAGCAGTCGTTGCGACAGATGTTTGAGATCTCGATAAGACCTCGCAAATAGATCCTCCGTCCGAAGTGCTGCTCCGCAATAGCCTCGGCACGCACCTGAAGCTCATGCCCGAGGTGCGTGTCGTTACTGTCTAATAGAGCCTTCAGCTCAGGGATGGAGGCTGATGCTACTTGGCCTAGCGTATCACTCCTTCTCTTTATAGTTGGCATAGGTGAGGTCGATCTTCTCCACCTCTTTGAGTAGCTGGCGGCGACCAGCGAGTACATCGTTGAAGGCACTTGGTCCTGTCACGCATCCACCGAGACAAGCCATCACCTCGACAAACTGTGTGTCAGCCTTGCCACGCTTGCCGTAAGCCTTAAGCTTGGCAACAGCCTTCTTGTCCAGACCCGCGATCTCCTCAGCAGTGAGACGACCCACGAAGTCCTTGTACTCCTCCGTATTGCTCAGATAGGAGATGACAGCATCCTTGACACCGCCATTGCGAGCGAAGGCGTGTGCCTCACGTACTGACTCGACGGTTGGCTTGTAGCCCTCTACCGTGTTGATATCTATCTCCAGCCCCTCTAGGATAGATCCAAGCTCCTCAAAGGTGACCACCATATCGACATCCACGTTAGGACGCTGTATCTCCTTACGCTTAGCCACACA
>OCHI01002405.1_pt1 | contig 10653 bp, 7 predicted proteins | sample 1538691 | NCBI WGS metagenome assembly OCHI01 (sample SAMN04571718, study PRJEB22368) | human gut metagenome | biome: human gut; material: stool | host: Homo sapiens | place: Luxembourg | collected 2012-09-21 | reverse complement strand
CTGCAAGAGACGATCCATCTCCATCGGTAGGAAGAGCCGATCCTCGACCGTCATAGTCGTGTCGGCAGGCGCTCCCAGGGCTAGCTGCGTACCAAGACGATACCACGGATGATAGTCCGCATAGGCATCGATGAGACTGCGTAGCGACTCTTCTCTCGCCACTTGAGGCAGCTCTATGCGCCACCCCTTAGGGAGCGTTTGCTTGACAATAGAGTATGGCCGTGTAGCACAGTTGTCAAAGGCGAAGTTGTAGAGGTAGTATTTGTTCTCCTCCTTAATGTTCCACGCTAGGTAACTGCGTATCGCCTCTTCCTGCTCGGGAGAGAGGTCTAGCTCCAGCTCGTAGATGTTTTGCCCATAAGCATGGTAGCGATAGAGGAAGTAGTCCCACGGCTCCTGCTGTACGAAGTAACCGTCCGTCTCGCCTTTGATAAACTTCGTGTAGAAGCCTGGCTGGTCAAAGTCAAAGACCCCGTAGTTGTACACATAGTCGTCCTCTAGATCCTCCAAGCTACGCACGCGCATCGCTGCGTGTCCATAGATCGTGTAGGCTTCTGCCTGCGAGGGGGTGCAGAGTAGTATACTGATACGATGATACCCATCGGCAGTCGCACCAATCAGCGAGTCTGTACTGAGCGGCTCCTGCGCCGAGGCAGTGCTGCTCAGAGCGATACAGAGCGATGCTATAAGTAGTGTGAGTCTAGCCCACAGAGTGTTCATTCGTACCATACGATTAGCGGTCTTTGTTACCCATATATATAAGGTATAGGAGATGCTTACTCAAGCATCTCCCTATACTTCTTGTCTATAGCCTGACGATCGGCTTCCGTCGGATTAAAGTGCTCCGACTGTGCCAATTGGTCGATCAGTTTTTCATTCTCTGCAGAGGTCTGCTGAGGGATGAAGACATTCACATTGACCATCAGGTCGCCACGTCCATAACCCTGTACCGAGGGAAGACCCTTGCCACGCATACGGAGTACCTTGCCGGGCTGCGTACCAGGTTCTATCTTGAGGCGTGCACTACCATCGATCGTTGGCACTGTCACCTGTCCACCACGTATCGCCGTGTGAATAGGTATCAGGAGGTTGTAGATCAGGTCATTGCCATTGCGTATGAAGTCCTTGTGCTGCTCCTCTTGGATCACTACGAGCAGATCACCAGGTATACCATCTTGGGGAGCTGCATTACCCTTGCCCTGCAACGTCAGCTGCATACCGCCCACGACACCTGCTGGGATGTGGAAGGAGATAACCTCCTCACCTTTCGTCACACCCTTGCCGTGACACTTAGCGCAAGGCTTCGTGACCACCTCGCCAGCACCCCCACATGTGGGGCAAGTCGTCTGCGTGCGCATCTGACCGAAGATCGAGTTCCTCACGTCATAGACGACACCAGCACCACCACAAGTCGAGCAGCTACGCTTGCCATCGCTCTCCGTAGTGCCCTGACCATGACAGCCATCACACTGGATCAACTTCTTGACACGTAGCTTCTTGTCTACCCCGCTATTGATTTCCTCGAGCGTGAGACGCACCGTAACGCGCAGGTCGCTACCCACAGGACGCTGCACCCTACCGGAGCCAGCACCGCCGCCTCCGAAGTAATCGCCAAAGCCACCTCCGAAGATGTCGCCAAAACGGGAGAATATATCATCTACCGTAAAGCCGCCACCACCTCCGAAGCCGCCGAAGCCACCAGCTCCGTCTACGCCACTATGTCCAAACTGGTCATAGCGACTCTTCTTGTCGGGATCACTCAGCACATCATAAGCCTCCGCAACCTCCTTAAAGTGCTCCTCCGCCTCCTTGTCTCCAGGATTGCGGTCAGGGTGATACTTTAAGGCTTGCTTGCGGTAAGCCTTCTTTATCTCATCTGCCGAAGCGTCTCGTGAGACGCCCAGCAGCTCATAGTAGTCTTTCTTCGTTGCCATATATCTATCTTGTGCAGATCAAAGCTCCATGCCTCTTAGTTGCCGACCACCACATGCGCGTGGCGTAGCACCTTATCGTGAAGCATATAGCCCGTACGGACGCAATCGATCACCTGCCCCTTCTGCTCTGGAGTAGGTGCCGGAATCATTGCCACAGCCTCGTGTAGATTATCGTCAAAGGGACAGCCCGTCGCCTCGATCATCACGACACCCTGCTTCTCTAGGAAACCGATCAGCTTATTATATATAAGGAGTAGACCCTCTACGATCGGATCCTCCTCACTCTTGCTCTCACGGGCATGCTTGACCGCTAGCTCGAAGTCGTCCACGATCGGGAGTAGCTCCTTGAGGACGCGCTCTCCCCCATTCTTGATCAGGTCGCTCTTCTCCTGTAGCGTACGCTTGCGGTAGTTATCGTACTCAGCCAGCATACGGAGATGCTGATCATTGAGCTTGTCTAGCGACTCCTGTAGCTCAGCAATCTTCTGCGTTTCCTCACACTCAGGCGCTGCTGTATCCGTCTCAGTAGTTGCGGCTGCATCGCACGCCTGCTCTGGTGTCTCTTGGTTCATCTGATCCACTGAAGAGGCATCTATATGTTGTGGCTCTGTACAGTTGCCACCCTTCTTATTGTCCTTTTTCATATTAGCTCTATATTTCTATCATAAGACTATGCAACAACCTTGCCAAAGAGCAACTACAAGCGCACAGCCCAGCCAGACAAGTCATTCTGTCACCAAGCCGTAGCGACACATCTCGTAATGCAGGACAAAAGTACAACTAAATTTCTAGCTTCCCATAAGCTAGCTAGAACCTACACTTCGCAAATCGGGTATTCCTATGAGCCGATTAACCTGCTGTAGAGATACACGGCGCAGGTCAACGGGAAGGTATAATGTAGGGGTGCACGGATAGTATCTAGCGAGAGGGCATCCATCGTATCAAACCTAGAAGTATAACAACGACAAGAGGAGACTATTGATCACAACAATCTCCTCTGCTATTTTACGTCCCAACCTCTCTCCTCTCTATCCTTGTTCTAATGGAAGATGCTCTGCGAGAGGTATACTACATAGCAATCAGACTACAAGGAGACCAATCTTAATCCTTGTTCTAATGGAAGATGCTCTACGAGCTCACTTCTAAGAGTGCAACCTCTCTAATCGGTCTGTCTTAATCCTTGTTCTAATGGAAGATGCTCTGCGAGCTGGCCTAGTTGGCTTACTCGTCGAGGGACTTCTCCGTCTTAATCCTTGTTCTAATGGAAGATGCTCTGCGAGAAGATTTGCGACAGACTATTACATTTCCTCTGGTATAGTCTTAATCCTTGTTCTAATGGAAGATGCTCTGCGAGAGCTAAACTTAAGACGTGCTGAGAGTCAGTTGGTTACAGTGCCTTTTTTTCGAAAAATCCGCTTGATTTTCGAGGAAAAAGTGTACCTAACTGCCTGCAAATATACGAATTTCCCAGACTATGCCTTACCCTCCGTGAGCGATGTCACGAGCAATCCGCCAACAGAGAGTAAGATAGCTCAAATCACAGCCCATCAAGGGTGGCTGAGGGCATAAAGGGCAACTTCATAACTCTAGCCCCAAATGAGCATCGTGCAGGAGTCCTTGCAGCGATTGATCTAAGCTTAATGATTCGCTACATGTCGATTCTGTAGCTGAAGGCAATGCGTAGTCTTGTTTTCTAATAGGAATGTAATATGCCGATTCACTCAATGCGACAAGAAATCTAGTTACATCTTTGTCTATTAACGACATATTAGATAAGATCCCTTCGTCTGCAATGATTATGGTATGACGCTGAGCTCTACTAGTAGCAACATTAAATAAGCGCCTATTCAATGACCAGGTATAAACAGTGTTTGGAATAACATAGATGACAACATCCGTCGTTAGTCCTTGTATTCTAGACACTGTCTCAACCAATACGCTATTATGGCTACCTACTGTCTGAAAAATTGCTTTTTGTAAAGCCTTCACGGTATCAACATAGAAGCTTAACACAGAAATGTGCAACTTCTCATGCTGCCGAAGCAATGTGGATGTTAAAAGTGTGGCCAATATCAATGCTGACAAAGGCTTCCTATCGCCTAATGCCAAATTTGTTTTTAGTAGCGAAGGTCCGCCTTGAGAGTGGAATAGGCCTTTGAATATGCTATCATTGTCCAGATAATCTAAATTGATCTTCGTGTCAGCCTTAGAAATCAAGGTACCATTGTAAAAGAGGCCTGTAAACCTCGCAGCTCTCTCAGGAAGACGATACGTATCGGTTAATTGGTATGCTGCTATATGGCCAATCATCCCTATAGACACAAGTCCGTCCACGTAGAAGTGATAACTTCTGCGCGCTATCCGATCTTGATTAAGTGCAACGACTGGAGGTAACTGATTAGAGTCACCGACAAACATGCACTTCTTACCTAATAACTTAACAGCAGCAAACATTCCCAATAACGCTTGGCTTGCTTCATCCATTATAACTACATCAAAAGGTTGAATCAACTCGATACTTGTAGCCTCTCCACTCGTGATGTAAAATGTAGAAAGAACAACATGCCCAGGCTCTGCTGATATTTGCTTCATATTGAGCAAATCAGGGACTTCCTTTGATTCGTCAACAGAAAGTTTTGTCTTATGGACCTTTCTGGCCTTTAGGATTGCAGACAATTCCTCCTTTTGAGCGACTTCTATCAATGCTCTATTTGTCAGAGCCGTAACAAGGACAGAGTAACCCTTTTCAACGAGCTTCTTACATATGCAGGCTATTTGATATGTTTTGCCTGTTCCTGGAGGTCCTTGGAGTATCAATGAATTTGACAGAGCCAACTGATTCAGAAGGAATTCTGAAACATTTTGGTTAGAAATCGGCAAAGGCTCCAGGTCTCGTCTTTTTATACTGCCCTCTAAGATATTCTGAATCGTCTCATTGTTATTGGTCTTGACAATTTTCTGAAGGTTGCAAATGTATTGGTATGGGGGAACATTGGGACCTAAAATCAGGAATGCACCTTGGTGTCCGTCTAAATGTTCAGCAAATTCAATATCAACGCCTCTAAAGCCGACTAAAGAGAACCGAGCGTCTTCACGAAGAGGAGACTGCCAGATAGAGACCAACTCTGTCGCAAATCCTTTAGACTTAATAAGTTCGCCATAAGTCACATTGCTCCACTTCTTATAATTATGGTATTGTTTGGGGGTTGTAAAGCAATATAGGTATTCACCTTTTCTTGGCAATCCTCTGTTATTGCTAAACTTGAGAATCATTTCTCCATTCTCGATCTTTACAAATTGAGCAATAAACAATTCTTCTCGCTCTAAAAGGAGATAAGAGGCAGAGGTGTCAAGTTTATGCTGAAATTGGTCGGTTTGAGCACGGAGCTCTTCTTCTAAGAAGAGATTATGTTCTTGTCTTGTGTATATCATAGGATTGAAGAAGCATCGTCTATGTCACTACTAGAGCTGTTATTCTCATTAAACAGATAATCACTGAGCTCCTCACCCCTCTGCTGATTTGGATTAAGAGCAGTCAAGTCAAGATGCACATTATTGAAGTAGTGCATGACTTCCATGATTTTGTTGACACGTTCATCCGACATCAAGTTGATTGTGTCAAATGAGATGGTCAGTTTATCGTGATACGTAAAGAGCTCATAAGCTTTAATCGGAGCAATTTTTTCACCGCCAAAGTGCAACCACAACATCGAGTTTGGCTTGAATAGTTGCTTCCACTCATTCGGATTAACTTCTAACTGACGGCTGAAGTTTTTACAGCTTTTCACGACGAGCGGGTATGCCACCTCTCCGAATGTAACACCATGAATCGTGGATTGCTCTGATTCGGCATTGCTGATGTCGAAGCCAAGCGTTTCGAGATGAGCTAATACCAGACGCTTCGCCTCACTGCTCTCTGCAATCTGAGACAGCTTGTCGATTCCTCCTCCGATTCTACCGCCAACCGAAACGTTAGAACCTTCTACTATATTTGCAGGGAGCAACTCGTTCTCTATATCTGTAACATCATACTCTTTATCCTCTAAGTACTCAATAATACCCGCGAATTCTGGTTCTGTCATGATGACAAAAAGCTCGCGCTCCTTACCCGTTATTTCCAGATAAGAGCATAAAGGATGAAGAAGGGGCTCCAATTTAGCTGGACGCAACTCTCCTGTAAAGTAGAACTTTCCATTCTGTGCGAAGGTAATTTTCGAAATGGTGTCATCAGAATCATCGTATGTCAAGGAGATACTCTCACACTGATAGAAGCTTGTGCTTTCAATCTTTTGCCGAAGGGTTTCTTTGCTCTGATGATACGTTCTCTTATTATTGCAGTCACGAGCCAGAACTGCTAAAGCAGGAAGTGTGGACAGAAGACGAGTATAGATATCTGTGTTCAAGACATCTCCCTCAAACGTAGGTGTTACATTATCCGCCGTGATAATCTTAACACCCATTAAAGACATAAGGTTCAAAACACCACCCTTGTCTTTGGGCTTCCCTATATATACCTGATTTAGACCGCTGAATCCATCCAGCGTAATATACCTGAGCTCAGCGGGAGAGACAAACCGCCCATCTCTAGATAAGACAACCGCATCTTGCGCCCAAGATTGAATAGCACATTGGACAGAGCTCGCATTCACCCCAAGCTCTACAATCCTATCGTATATTTTACAAATGCGCGCCTTGTTCTCATCCAAACGGTCTAGATCCTTACTTATAAGATTCAGTACCTCCAGCAAATCGGAGATTTTCAAATCCTTCTTTAATTGGAGCGTATCTTCCCATGACTCATCGATAGCACAGTCAATATTGATAATCGGAAGATAAGGACCCGCAAGGCTACAATTCATCTCCGAGTGATAAAACAATTCGCGAGATAGTCGCATAGTGCCATCTGAAGCCGGTAGTTTCTGTTTCTTATGAATCATGTCATACAGAAATGAATGTCCGCCACTAAATGACTTATAAGACAGCGCTTTATAAAACAAGCCAAAAACACCTTCAATAGTGTCGTCATGATCTTTCATTGGCGACTTTAAGATGACTGTCCAGATGAGTTTACTCAACTCATAGTCATCTGAATCCAAGCTTAACAAAGGAGCATACACGACACTAAAACACTTCGGATCGAAGTAGTAGTTTTTACCAGTATTAGATGATGGCCTAAACTCTTGCCCCGATTTTTTGATTATCGCTTGTAAATGCTCAACCCTATCACAGTCTTCGCTACAATAGAACTTCCTCCATTGCAATTCCAGCGAAGAGAAAACGCCCAACTTTCTAAAGAAGGCCTTGTACAGATCTCTTTCATTCTCATCCTCAATATATTCAGCACTAACAAAAATATCCTCATTATAAACAGGCTCAAGATCCACGTCTGGCTTATATTCACTACATAAGTATGCATCCATCGGATCCACTAGCTCCCCCTTTGTTGTTAAGAGTTTGACACAGGCAAACCTATAGGAGGGAATCTCATCGAAAAAGTTTTGTCGTTTATATACACGATATAAGTATCTACCTACATCCAGAGCGTTATCCTTAGTGATATATCCAGGACGACAAACTACCTGTTTGATCAGGCTCATATCCGAAGCCTCCCTAACACCTAACTTCCCTAACCAACAACAAATTGTGGATTCGAGACCTCCTAGCATGCTATATAAGGTCTCATCCAATACAAAAGCATCGTCAGAAAATTCGTTCTTGAAGCCAGACGGGAATTGCAATTCTGACGGAGTTCTCAAAATACCATTTGTGTCAAACAGGAACTTTGTTGAAGATAATATCTCTAACAGAGCGTCTTGCTCTGTTTTATTCGCAAAGTAGTATTCATGAAGGAACTTCACCAATTGAGCATCCTCCTCAGGAGTTAAATGATCAAAGGCATTGCTATCTTCAAACAAATCTTTTAGATCATCCCTCTCAAATATCGTTACGCCATAGGATCTAAAAACTGCAACTCCCTCGTTCGCAGCAATACTATTGGTATTAAATGCCGTCCCATTTTTCCGATTTATATGCTCTATCAAAATGGAAGAAGCTATCTGTGTTGTTAATCCTATTCGATCTATGAGGGCATCCTCGCCTTGAGTAAATCTGCGCATCTAACAGATGGGATGAACGCTATTTTTGCAATAACATCCTTCATTGCATCCTCATAAGACTTCAACAACTCATTGCCAGAACCATATGATTTCTTTGGTAGGACTTCATAATAATTGGAATGTTTCTTAGAGAAGGAAGCAACCCACTTGAGATATTCCTCTGGAATCTTTGAGATGAGCACCTTGTTCCACTCAGCATCCACATCAAGGTGTTGTCTACCTTCATCTGTAATGAAGTTTGCATTCACTAAGAAAGGGAAGTCCTTGCCAAAGCTGTAAGAGGTAGGCAAATAGGTATACACTACAGCACTCTCTGCTTTCTTCAGCTTTCCATCTTCAAGAGCAATCGCAAAGGACAAGTCAAACGATGTGGCATTTTTTAATTTATCGGGTGTGCTCTTATGCTTCTCAATCCTTCTTCTTTGTTCCGTCGTCAGATTCAATGGCACTTCCTGATTCTGATAAACCATCCATCGGCTATCCTCTTTTCCATTCACATAAAGTACGACCTCTTCGTCTTGGGAACATTTTTCTATTGTACATTGTGTGTTACCATGATAGGTAAAAGACATCTTGATGCTACTGTCCTTTAGAAAAATCAGAAAGCGACAAGACTCCATGAGTCCCTGTACACTTTCTGCCAACTTAGTCTCATCTTCTGGGTCAATGGCAATATAGGTAGCAACATTGGCATTTCCCTCGTTCAAGTCAATAGGCACTTCTGATTCAATCGGAATCACCTGCCATGGCATAGTGTACTCTGACACATCTGCAGGCTTAGGTCCGAGCGAACTATTCCAACGCTCATTCCAATACTCGCGCCAATATTCTCTATCAAATCGAAAACACTGATCACCAGTATGAATATAAACTTTGGATGATATACCAAACACCGACTTAAACCCAATGCCCTTGTAGCCTATTTTCTTCGCATTTCGAACCTTTTCACCCTTGCGACCAACGAAACAGAGTCCTTCAATATCTTCATCTGTAAAAGGGTCGCCATTATGCATAAAGACGAGGTATCCACCCTGTAGGCTGATTGAGATGTCTAGACAATCATTGCCACTGTGGGCATCTACTGCATTCTGAAGGAGTTCGAATATAAATCGTTCTCCTTCTGTATAGATGCCAGAGGATAGCTTTTCCAAACTATTCTCTTGCATAGTAGCCTGCTCTGGATTACTATAGTTGCTTCTCTTTTCATGTAACTTTTGAATGAATGACATACTGCTATATTGTTGTATTATATTCGTTGAACAGTCGCGTTTCTCTAAATGTTATTACAGGAGTAATCTGTTTGAGGGTATCCAAGTCAATTATTGACGAGAGTGGCAATCTATCTATATAAAAGTAGTTGCGTCTGAGACTTTTCTATTAAAGGATCGCCAATCTATGGATACAAAGGTACACAATTGGTCGATTGCTCAAGCATAGAAAATAGATCTCAATCAGAGATCGCCAAAGTGATCAAAACACATCGTAGCACTATCTCTCGGGAGTTGTCCCTAGACTGAGCTTAACGATTAGTCAGGCTATGGCGAGTCAGATTAGTTTGCGACTGGTGGCTACGGCGATGGCCTCGGCGATATTGCCCACCCCCAGCTTCTGAAAGAGAGCCTTGCGGTACCCCTTGACAGAGTCCTCTGAGCGGTGGATGATTTGTGCGATTTCTCCCACAGACAAGCCTTGGTGTGCTAGACTGATTACGGCTTTTTCGTGTTCACTGAGTGTGAGGTCTTCGATCTGCCTCCAGCGACCACTTTTTGAGGAGAGCCTCCATCGCTTACCTGAGTTGACCGCAGAGATATACGCCTCCCCTACCTCTCGTGTGTGAGCTAGAGAGACGAGACAGAGCGACAGCCAAATGTTACCTGACGTGTCTAGCTTGAGTGGCGTGAGCTGATGATTGATCAAGAGCGGTTCTTTAGACTCGGAGGGTATGATCCGAAAGTTGTAAGCGATGGTGTAGTCAATACGCTCCGAGACGGCTATCTCCTTAAAGAATTCGAAGCCTGCCCGATTGACACGCTCGAGGAATGCTAGATCATCCTCTGGTACATGACGATAGTAAAACTGATACCCCTCGCTCATCACTTCGTCTACAGACTCGCCACAGAGGAAGAGCGGGTTGCTAGAGATATAGAGGAAGTTCAGCTTGTTGTAGTCGATGATATAGAGGGACTTGTAAGTAAGCCGAGCCAAGGCCTTAGCAGACTCTACATAGGGATGTAGCCCTTGATATAGAGCTTCGTCTACTCGGGGACGTGTCTCTGCTGGAGGACTCAGTCGATCGTATTCGTTACAAGGAAGACTCATATTAAGGACTACTCTTCTTGAGTCTGTTGACTTTTGCAACAGTCTCTTCTTATGAACAGGCAACGCAAAGGTACTCATTTCGCATTAGACCATTACCCGAAAGGGTGAAAAGTGCAAAGCTGACACATTATATATAATGAGTCTGTTGATTTTTGCAACAGTCTTATGATGCGTCAACTCTGTCTGGGGGAAAATTCAACGTCGGCTCGTTACAATAATTTAGAGCCGACTACATATCGATACGGTGCTGTGTCGGGGAAAAGTGATTTCCACGTGGATATTTC
>OCHI01002385.1_pt1 | contig 10740 bp, 4 predicted proteins | sample 1538691 | NCBI WGS metagenome assembly OCHI01 (sample SAMN04571718, study PRJEB22368) | human gut metagenome | biome: human gut; material: stool | host: Homo sapiens | place: Luxembourg | collected 2012-09-21 | reverse complement strand
GCAAAATAGCGTTTACCGCCATCGGTATCAACAGCAAGGCCACGACCAGCGATATGGTAAGTGTTGCCACGATAGAAATTCCGATGTGTTCCCCGATCAGCTTGACCAAGTAATTGTCCGCAAAAAGGAAAGGCAGGAACACGGTAATCGTAGTGACCGTGGCCGCCATGATTGCTTTCCATACTTCGGTAGTTCCCCGCACACAGGCCTCGTCGGTGGAAACTCCCAACCCCTTCAGTCGATAGATGTTCTCCATAACGACGATGGAGTTATCCAGCAACATACCGACGGCGAGTGCGATACCCGTGAGGGTTAGCGTGTTGATCGTTATTCCGAATAGATAAAAGAAATAGAATGACGAGAACACGGAAATCGGAATGGCAAAAGCCACGATGGAGATGATCCGTATTTTCCGGAGGAACAGAAACAACACGAATATGGCCAGTAAAGCTCCCGAAAGTCCGAGATCGATGATTTGGTCAATGTTTTTATTCATCACGTCGGCAGCGTCGTCTTCCACTTCAATAAGAACCCCTTTGGATTCTAATTCTGCATTCAAACGATCAATTTCCTGCCGAACCTTTTCGGAAAGGTCAATCACGTTAGCTAACGGGGATTTGGACAGGATGCAGGAAATCACCTCTTTCCCGTTGGTACGGGCGTAGGATTCCTCTTCCTTCACGCCGAACTGGATTTCAGCGATGTCTTTCAACTGGATCGGACCATCGGCAACCACGATACTTCCCAAGTCTTCCGTGGCAAGGTATTCGGCTGTCACGTTGACAAAATAACGTTTATTGTTCTCGTAAACCGAACCGGCAAAACTCTTTTCTGCCAAGTTGCTCGAAATGGCCCTGCTGATCGTTGATGTCGTAATGTTTAGAGCCTTGCATCTTTCCGGATCGACAATAACTTCGATGCTTTTTTGTCGCCCTCCCATGATGGTGACATTAGCGATTCCGTCGATATTTTCCAGGTAGGGAACAATCTCTGAATCGGCAATGTTACGCACGTAGTCAATGTCGTCCTCCCCGAGAATCCGTAGGTTCATGAACATATCACTGGCGGAACCCGAAGAAGATTTGTTCACGTTTAACCTGAAATTATCAGGTAGATTCGGGGTGATGCTTTTTATTTTTTCTTCCAGTTGTAGAAAGGTATATTTCAAGTCAACGTCCTGTTTGAAAGAGACGGTTACCTGTCCTCCTCTCGAATAAATCTGGGTTTCTATTTTTTCTACCCCGTTCAGGGCACTGACGGCCCCTTCCACGGGAATAGCTACTTGATTTTCTATATAGGAAGGGTCGGATTCTGTTTCGGAGCTAATGCTCACGCTCAACACCGGCAGTTCGGCATTGGGGTATAATTCCATGGGAAGGTGTTTATAGGAGAAAATTCCCATAAGTACCAGTCCGATGAAAAGCATCGATACAAGAACCCTTCTTTTTATAATCGTGTTCATGATTTCTTTCTGTCAATAACGTAATACACACACGGGATAACGATCAGCGTCATGATAGTCGAGGTCAGCAACCCACCGATCACGGCAAGTGCCATGGGCGAGCGCAAGGAAGCTCCCTCCCCGAATCCGAAACACATGGGCAGCAATGCCAGAATCGTCGTGGCACTGGTCATGATAATCGGACGCACGCGATGCTGTGCTGCCATTTGGATGGCCTCTTCCAACGGGTGACCCTCTTCTTTCAGACGATTGATCGCGTCCACGAGTATGATAGAACTGTTCACGGCAATACCTGCCAGCATGATAATCCCGATAAAGGCCATCATGTTGAGTGTTTGTCCGGTGAGCAGGAACGCCAAAATACATCCCACGCCGGCTAACGGAATGGTCAGTAGGATCGTGAACGGGTGGCGCAAGGATTCGAATTGCGCTGCCATCACCATATATACTAACAATATGGATAAAAACAGGGCAAATCCCAACCCGCTGAATGACTCTTGTCGCATCTCTTCCTCTCCCGTTATCTTGGCTGAATACTTGGCCGGGAATTCAACCTCGGACAATTTAGCTTTAATGGCAGGGGTGACATGGCTCAGTGAGTATTGCTTCTCGAGCATGGCTGTCACGATACCTGTCCGGCTTTGGTTAACCCGGTTAATCTCTTTCGGGGCTGACGTGATTTCGATGTCGGCAATCTCTCCGAGACGGTATTTCTTTTCGCCTTGTACGATTTCAATATCATAAATTTCAGAAAGGGTCACTTCGGGTACTTTGATGTTGATGTCGATCGTTTCGCCTTGTGTTTCGAAAGTTCCGGCATCCTTACCTGCCAGTTTCTCGCTGACTTGGTTACTTACCGTGGCAACATCGATCCCGTAGATTCCACTTTTCAAGCGGTCAATCTTGATATTTACTTCCGGAGCCCCTTTTTCCAGGGAAGATTTGATATCGTATATACCGGGGATTCCGATGATTTTCTCTTTTATCTCGGTACATAGTTCATCCAACAATTCAAGTTCCTCCCCTTTCACCTCGATCACCAATGGTGCCCCCTCTGTTCCCAGAATACTTTGTAAGGCAGATTCCCCTTTCTCGTAGGAGATTTCCACGCCTTCCGGCAAGGGATAATTCTCGTTAATATTCGTGATAAAATAATCGGCATCCAGCTTGGAGTCTTTTTTTATCTTTACCTTGATCTGGGATTGATTTTCTGATTCCAACTTTCCTCCGCTTTGGCTTTCCAAGTTGGATGGACCTACCAGCGTGTATTGCCATTCGATATCATCTTGCCCTAGCGTTCGAATGGCATCTTCAATGGTTCCCACGGCGTTATCCGTACTTTTTAATCTTGTTCCCGGTTCCATGGTAACGAGGATTGAAAATTCCTTCGACTCTGTTTTGGGCATGAATTCCATTCCGATTAACGGTAACATCAGGTAAGAGACGATCATAAGAATCGTAGCGACACCAATCACCAAGTATTTCCTCTTGAGTACTTTTCCGACGAAATTCCCGAAACCTTTGATCGTGATGGCATGACTGGAAATGTTGTCTTTCTTCCGCATGAATTTCGATGCCAGCATCGGGATAAACAGGATGGAAACAAACAGCGAGGATAACAGAGAGAAACTAACCGTCCACGCTTGTTCTTTAAACAGCTCTCCGGCAGCTCCTTGTAGGTACACGATCGGAAGGAACACCACGATGGTGGTTAAAGTGGAGGCCGTGATCGCTCCTGCGACTTCCGAGGTACCCCTCACGGCAGCCTCTGCGGGTGGCAGGTTATTCTCATCCATGTTTCGGAAGATATTTTCCATCACGACGATGGCATTATCGACCAGCATTCCCGCACCCAGTGCGAGTCCTCCCAACGTCATGATGTTGATGGAAAGGCCGTTGAAGTACATCAAATTGAACGTGGCAATAATCGAGATCGGGATGGAGAGACTGACAATTAATGTCATGTTCACTCGTCGCAAGAATATATAAAGTATAATAACGGCGAGAATGATACCCATTAACGCGGAATCTTTAACCTCGTTGATGGAACTCCCGATAAATTCTCCCTGGTTACTGATGATATGGAAATCATATCCCGGCAGACTTTTACGGAATTCATCAATCTTGGCCAGCAAGTTTTCCACGGCATTTACCGTGTTATATTTATTTTCTTTGTAAATACTGATTCCCAGACAACGTTCTCCGTTGTAACGGGCCAAATTTTCCGGGTCTTTGTTGCGAATGGACACGGTGGCCACGTCTTTTAGGTATACCGGGGCTTTTGTTTTACTGGCACTGCTTGTCGATTCCGAGGAAGAGGAACTTCCGCCGGAAGAATTCTCTTTAAATGCCACGATAATGTTTTCAATATCTTGGAGGCTGGTAATTAGGTTTACCCCTTTCACCGTGTATTGAATATCTCCGTCCGTGATCGTTCCCCCGGAAACATTTTGATTGATGGCCGTGATTTGTGAGGCAATCCCGTCGGCTGTTAACCCGAATGCCTCCAGCATGTAAGGATTCGTGGATATTTCGACGATAGCCTGTTCCTGTCCGTTCAACTGAATATCTGCGATTCCGTCTACCCGGACGAGTTCATTACGCATGTAATTTTCTGCGATCTTTCGCAATTCGTTCATGTCCTTCACCTCGTTATGGGTGAGGGCGATGGTCATGATCGGTGTTGCGTTGGCATCGTAACGGGTAACGTTGACTTCTTCGATGGTTTCATCTTGGGAAAGAGAAGAAACGCTTCGCTGTAAATCCAGGAAAGCGGCATCCATGTCTTGATCCCACCCGTATTCCACGGTGACTTTCGTGTACCCGACTTTCGTGACGCTGTACACGCTCTTCACGCCTTCCTGACGTGCAGCTGTCGACTCGACATTGGTCGTGATTAGTTTTTCAACCTCTTCGGGTGGTCTCTGACCGCTTTTCACTTCCACGTAAAGAGCGGGATTTTTCAAGTCAGGGAAAAGATCTGTCCCTAATTTATTATAGGATATTGTACCCAGTAAACATACCGCCAGCGTGAGCATCAATACGCTTACCGGGTATTTTACTGCAAATTTGGTAATACTGTTCATGTCTTTTTATTTCATGATTTTTACTTTGCCTCTGTTTCTCAGGAATTCGTAGCCTTTCACCACGATCTTGTCTCCTTGGTTCAGACCGCTTTCCACCTCGATGAAACGATCGTCACTGATACCAACCGTGATAATTTTTTCCATAGCCCGGTTTTGCTCCACCGTGTAGACAATCCGGTTCCCCCCTCGGCGGGAATTAACGATGTCCTTCGGTATGACAATAACCGAATCTTTTTGCAAAGTAATAATCTCTCCTTTTGCGAACATTCCGGGACGTTTCAGTTCCGGGTTGTTAATCGTGATGTATCCGGTGTATGTACGGGTATCCTCGTTAATTGCCGGGGATAGCTGGGAAACAAGGCCGGACAGGGTATCTGATTTGATATTATAATTGGTGACCAACACTTTTTGACCCACTTTCACCTTGTCGATCGTGTTTTCCGGCAATGCGATTTCCATGTACATCTGGCTGTAGTCCATCAAGCCGACCATCGTTTCTCCCGATGCGATCTCCACGTTCGGGGTAAAATACGGTAGGTTCACGATAGCTCCTTTGAACGGGGCTTTAATCGTTAGTTTTGCCAGCTCCGTGTAGGCCGATTCCAGTGCCGATTGAGCCTGTATGTAACTACTTTCAGCATTTAGTACATCTTTTTCCGTGGCACCGCCTTTTTCAAATACGGCTTTTTGGCCTTCCCACTCTTTTTTGGCGATGTCAACCTGCATCTTTTTTGTCGACAACGATACGGTATTTTCGTGTTCTTTATTATTTAACTTGATAAGCACGGCACCTTCCTCGACAATGTCGCCTAGCTTGTAGGGGCGCTTGGTCTTGGGGTTAATCATCAACTCGTATTTGCCGTTTGTCTCGGATTTCACTTCCACCGTTTTGGCCGCTTTGGCTGTTCCTGTCGTGGTGGTCAGTTCCCGGACATCACGTTTTCCGACTTCGGCAAGCCAGACCGGAGTGGTTGTTTCTGAAGAAGAATTCATTCGTTGCTCGTTACAAGCGTTCAAGGTGTAAGCCAATAAAATCACCCCGATATATTTTATAGATTTGTTGATCATAGCGTTTTGTTTATATTTTGTGTTAGGGTTATTTCAATAAATCAACCGGTAAATAAGACCTGTTATTTTGGTAATCCCACAGGGTTTGGATTTTCAGATCCAGTAATTTCAATTTATATGAAATGATGGCATCCGTCAATGAGTTTTTGGCGTCAGTCAACTGAGTCTGTTGATTTTTAAGTTCCATACCGGTAAGGTTCCCGCTACGATATTTTTCAACGTTTATGTCATACGTGCGTTCGGCATTTTTAACCGTTTGGCGGGCGATTTCGATTTGTCTTAATAACTTGGGTAGTTCCCGACACACCTGACGTACATCGAGCATGATGGATTTTCTTTCTTCCTCGTTACTGATTTCCGTGTTCTCGTTGGATAATTCCGTGCTGCGGATGTTGGCTTTTCTTGCGCCCCAATCCCAGATCGGCACGGTCAGCGTAATCCCGATCGTTTCATTGTCATCCGGTTTCGAGAAAGCTCCGTTGAACTTGTCTCCTTGGCCCATCAATCCCACTCTGGCGGAGATGCTACCTTTAAATTTATTGTTGTCTTTTGCCTCGATCAGGCTGAAAATACCTTCTTCAATGGCAATTTGTTGCTGGCGGATCTCCATGCGTTGAGTTAAAGCGTATTTGACAGCTTGATTTACATCTACGTGAACCGAATCAACCTGGATGTTAGGTAGGATGCTGATGTCTATATCCAACGGTAAACCCAAGGTTTGCTTGAATTGATCTTTGGTATTCTCGTAACTTGTTTCCGTGTCGGCGAGTGAATTCTCGTTCGTGGCCAAGGTCACTTCCGCTTGGAAAAGTTCTTCCGGGGCAATCAAACCTTGTTCCACTTTATTTTTGATTAATTCGTAGTTTTCTTTTTGACTCTGGAAAGCTTCTCGGGCAGTGACTAATCTTTTATAAGATTGGTAAACGCCATAAAACGCCGAAGTCACGTTTTTCTCGATGTTCAGTTGGGCCAGAGCGTATTGTATTTTTGCTTTCTCAAGATTGAATTCCAACCTTTTCAATTGCATTTTTGTCTTGTTGTAGGTAAAGATCGGTTGCTCCAAATTTAAGCTGAGATTATTTGAAAAAGAAGTACTTTTGGCTCCGAAAGATTGGTTGTCATCATCCTGCCAGTTGAACGAGTTGCTGAGGGTGACTGTTCCGTCAGTCCACTTTATCGGTTGACTGATCCTAAAGTCCAAACCGGAACTCATGGATTTACGGGTATACCATTGCGTGTTGTACTCGTCGAACGACGTGCTTCTGGTATATTGAAACGGGCTCAGGTTCAAACTGAACTGTGATTTTAACGAAGCTTTTTGCTGGATCAGAGCCAGCTCACTTTGTTCCAAGCTCATTTTACTTTGAATGATGGAAGGGCTTTGTTGATAAGCAATTTCTAAAGCTTTTTCCAACGTCAAAATTTCTTGAGCAAACGTTGATCCGGAACAAAGCATGAGTATTCCCGAAATAATCAACGATATTGACGCGATCTTTTTCATAATATGTTGTTGTTATTTTTATTTGTTATTGTTCGTGTACACCCATTTCACTGCATCGGCAAAGATGATTTGGTTTGATTCCGATCCCTTGTCACTTAAGGTGATCTTGGCCTCTCCTGCCGAGAAATAGAAAGATCCTAGTGTCATCCATCCCTGTCGTCCCCGACCCGTTTCGACTGAAATTTCTTCTTCCCCGTCATCATGTTTTACCGTATAATATTGCATTTTTTTCTCTTCACTTCCTCTACGGCGCCATCCCATCATGGGGAGTTCGGACGTGTACACGAATACCTCGTAGAATCCCGGAATTTGTATCTGGGTCGTCCATTCCGTCTTGTTACTACCACTTCCGGATTTTTTGTACACCGCACTATTGATATAGTCACCATAATAATTTACCCCGATGGTAGCTGTCCATTTACTAGGGGGCATCCAGAAATTCAAGTTTTTGTATTTATCTTCACTTTCTTTCTTGAAGAAAGATTGTAGTTTGTTCTTCTGATTGGATTCGATAATCCTGAATCCGGGATCTTCATTGTCTACCGTGATCTCTTTCGGGTTAAACGTGAAAAGGGCGGCATTTGAGTCGAATATGCCTGTAACCGTGTCGGTCGTCGTGGTTGTCACTTTGGCGAAATTCTGCATGATCGTGCTAGGTAGATTCTGCGAGATGTTCGTGTTAATCGTGAGATTACTCGGACGTTCGTCACATAGAATACGAATCTCTTTGTATTTCTGCGGTTCGATAATATAATTTTTCGCCGGTTTGGATTCCATTTGGGCTGCTCGTCCTCTTCTTCCCCGCGGACCTCCGGGGAACATACTGCCTCCTTCTTCAACATTGACGGAGATCACGCCTTCTACATTCGTGGGGTTGTATACTTGGAACTTCACGATATATTTCGTGTAATCCCCGATTTCCACTTGATCGGCATCCACCCCCTTCACGATAAAACGGGGCGTGCTGTTGATCGTGTACCAGTTCGGGATGAAATCCATTAGATTGAAATGGAATTTACGTGTAAACTCGCTGTTTAGGCGGGTGAAATTAACTTCTTGGAATTGGTATTTCTTCATGAACTCAGCCATGAATTCCTTGAATTCGTTTGATGAAAGACGGGAGTTTATATAGTTCCTCAGGTAAACGCCCTTCAGTTTCATCATTTCGTAAAATACCTCTGTCGAAAGCGTGTTGTCAAGTACGGCTTGTTCAAAACTTTTCCCGTTCAAGTAAGCAGCTGCACGCTGGTCATCGCCCATCCCGTTGAACATCCGGAAGAAATGTCTGCCTTGCGTGCTTTCCTCCTGTTTGAGCATCGTGTTCATCACGATGTCTATGATCGGAAAATTTTGGGAGTAGATAGACCCCGCGTAATTGAAGTACATAGATGACAAATCGTACTTGTTTAGTTTAGAGGTACCGGACCATTCTCCCGAGAACATATTCACAAAAGTATTTCCATCCTCTTGGAACGTTTCTTCCGAGAGAAGAACTCGTCGGGCAAAATCCCGTATGACGTTCATCTCCACGTCAATCTCTTCCATGCCACCTCCACGGGGATCATTGCGTCCCCAGTCAGCTATTCTTTCTTTAGCGAATTTGAAATTACTACTGGGTAGGGTGGTGGCAAATTCCGGAAGGAAAACCATTTCCGGTTGTGTTTGCTCGCTGTTTCCTTTCCAATTGCGCACGTAGCCCGTGTAGGAAATGGGCGTTTCCGCCATGATGAATTTTTGGTACGGGTATTTACGCCCTTTTCTCAGTTCGTATTCGGATTTCACATCTTGAAGGAATCCGGATAATGTGTCCGAAATGTTAGGAAAAACTTCAGAATAGAAATCGTGACCCTTAAAATTGTATAATTCGATCTGCACGGAATCGACCAAGATACTCTTCTTCTCGTAATCTCCGATGGCTAAACTGATGCCGGGTAATTGCTCTTTATTTCGGAATATCGTCGTGTCCCCCGATTGTGAAGGTTGTCCCTGTGAAAGAATCGTCCGGTCATTGGAATGAATCACTTTTAGCGTGTAATTTGAGAAGTTTTTTCGGATATTGTAAGGAGCCTCCGGGTTTACCGGTGGAAAGGTCGAGGGGTACCACAAGCATTCCGGGGTCAGCAGGGTAAATTTGTCCTGCACGAAAGCGTATCTTTTCCCGAAGCGGAGAATACTGCTTCCGGTTTGCGTGTCGTAATATTCTTCGTCCGTGATATCTAGGTAACAAATGTTCTCGTCGATGGAACCGTTGTACGTGATATCCAGTTCAAGGCTCTCGTACGGGTGGAGTTTGTGTTCTACTATAATAACTTGTGCGTCTCTTTTGTAGGGAATATCTTCTCCTTGCCGGGTTAATTTCTCAATTTGAAGGGAGGGGTTCAGGTAGAACATGACTTTGTCGACCTCCTGATGATTCCGGTTCTGAATTTTTATGTGTGAATTGACGGAAATCTTTTTATCGTTCTGCGAGAATACAATCTCTTGGTCAATCAAATGAACTTTGTCAATGTTATTGTATTTTTTGTATCTTTCAGAGTATAATTTGCGTTGATTATCAATTTGATTGAACCGGTTGAAATAGATGAAGCCACAGCTGATCCCGATGATCAGGATCATACATCCCAAAGCATTCAGCAAGATATTTTTCTTGGGATGCAACGGTAAGCGGTTGACCATAGCGATGGTAAACGTGAGTAATCCCATTCCCAAGAACAGGAATGTCAACCGTTGAACGAGATAGGGGAACAAGTTCGTGTGTCCCAGCACGTCGGAAAACATATTCGGCACCGTGAGGGCGAAGAAGTCAAATGTCCCGTGTTCGGCGTCTCCGAGATAAGATAATGTCACCCCGATAAATCCTAGCATGATGACGAACGTAACCGCCTGGTTACGAATGAAACTCATGATGACGAACGATAGCCCTAGTACGAAAATCAGTGACGGGATCGATAACGTGAGCAGGTAGAAGAAATAGGGGAACAAGGCAAACGGGGAGGCACTTGCGAATAAGTGAATGAAACCAGCGATGAGTAAGGCGATCATGTTTAACGATACAAACACTTTCATGATCCCCCATGTCTTCCCGATAATGTAATCCGCGTTACTCATCGGTCGTACGTAAATCACCTCGGCAGTATCTAATTTCTTGTCTCGCTTTAAAAAACTTCCTGCCAGAAATATGGCAATGACGGATTGTGCGATATTGAAAAGGTAGATATTGACAAACGGGATGGAGGACGGCATGGCAACCATGACCCATTCGAACCATCCTAGGTTTGACTGTGTACCCATGTGAAAAAATACGATAACTAAAAGGGATAGAATAGCGAATATACGAAATAGCCAGCTTCTCCGCAGGAGCTTGGTCTCGTATCTCGATATTGTGCTGATGTTGTGAATATTCATCGCTGGTTTCTTCTATGATTTACTTGAACAATTCGTTTTCTTTGATCGCTTCGACCTGCATATTCATCTTGTCCTTCAACAAGTAGTCCATGTAGTAAACGTAAGCATGTTCGAGATTTGGTTCGATGGCTTTGTGCGAGTAACCGTCGATGCCATCGGCTACAACTTGAATCTCCATACCGCCGTCCGTCGGGATGGTTGAAATAATCGGGTATTTA
>OCHI01002382.1_pt1 | contig 10743 bp, 9 predicted proteins | sample 1538691 | NCBI WGS metagenome assembly OCHI01 (sample SAMN04571718, study PRJEB22368) | human gut metagenome | biome: human gut; material: stool | host: Homo sapiens | place: Luxembourg | collected 2012-09-21 | reverse complement strand
CACCTTGGCCTGCAGCTTGACCGGCTTGCCGCAGAGGGCGTCGCCCGAGACTTCGAGCGACTCAAGAGACCAATTAACAACTTTGTATTTAGAAGTGCTAGTCACATACCCATTGGAGTCAATGACATCAACATAGATCTCATATTCACCAGCCTGGGGCAGGGTCCAAGAAATCGACGGCGAAGTTAAGTCTTGACCGATTACACCCCAATTGGAATCACTCCAATCAGACCCAGCCCTATGCCAAACAAACTTATATCTAAGGCCATCAGTCTTGCCGCTAACATTTACACCGATTTTTACCGTTGACCCCGCATGTCCCAGTTCTTCCGAGAAGGAAATTCCATTGACGGAGTAGGGATGCGGGAACTGCGCGATGATTGCGGCAGCGTCAGCCTCGCCAAGACGGCGGCAACCATCGTCCGAGAAATAGTTGACCACATCACCGTAATTCGAGATAAAGCCATGTTCGATAAGAATACCTGGAATTCCCTGCTCGCGAGCGCAGCGGATAACGGCGAACTCGTCGCCTACCTCCATTTGAAATACGCCGCGGTACGTTAGTCCCATAGCAGCAAGGTTGTTCATGACCTTGTTGGCAAGCTCAACAGAGACCTGCGTGTAGTCGGTGCCATTTGCGGTAGGAGCATAAACTTCTGCGCCGTGAGCTCCAGAAGACCCAGAGTTGATGTGAAAGCTAACAAAGGCCTGCGCGCCCTGATCAATGCAGCGCTGTACGCGATAAAGATAATCATTGCTGGGATAGTAGCCAGACTGCTCGCGCGCAAGAACGATCTTAAAGCCGTAAGCTTCAAGTTTATTTTTGCAGGCTGTCATGATCTTCCAGGTAAGGTCGGCTTCACTCTTGCCATTACCCTGAGCGCCAGAATCCACCCCGCCATGTCCGGCGTCAAGTGCAATAACCCCCACATTACGCGCGGAGCGCTCAGCGTAGGTAGATACTCCATCAGGCGAATCAGCGCATTCCAACGCCTGCTGGATTGATTGAGCCTCAACGGCATTGCCATCACCGTCTGCATAGTAAACAGAAGTGCCCTCGGAGCTCACGGAGCTATCAACGACCGTAAACGAATAATCCCTGTCGGAAAGATCCAACTCATGCTCAGAGTCATCGGCCCGCAAAACATAGGTTATCGAAGTCAGAAAGTAAGTATTGGATTTCAACGTCGAGCCAAATACAAAGGCAGCAGAATTGTCAGCCGTTCCAGATGCTTCAATAGTCCCCTGAATCCCATTGGCACTTACATAGTTGAGAGTTGCGGAGGAAAGGCTATCGTCGTCATCGGGAGTAGCAAAGGCAACGACCTGATCAGTCCCGCTGGGAAGGCTCGGGGAGGCAAGATATACATATTGGAAAGAAGAATCGACCGGTTCAGCCTGCTGATAGTTCTCAGATACATCAACGCCAAAATCCTCATCAGCCGATTCGTCAACGTTCGTTGCCGACGATGAGTCATCTGCAGCGCCAACATCGACAGAGCCCGCATCACGCGAGGCCACGCCATCATTGTCTGCAGTCGCAGCGTCCACGGCAGCGTCCGCAGACGGGACGTTGCTCACAGCGTAGGCGGCAGTCACAGGGCCCATAAAGGATGAAATGGTCAAAAGACCAGCAAGAGAAAAAGCTGTTGAGGCACGCAATGCCTTTTTCATATCGAATCCCCCGTCACAAATGATGTTACTAAGAGAAGATTATCTTACAATCCCTTCTGCATCGCAATTCCAGTTATTCGAAGCGCGGGAATTGTTATAAAGGCAGACGGAAATCTGCTCTTATAAAAAGCAGGTTACGTTCTCAGCAAACTTTTGTTTTTCAGTCCTTCTATAGACACAGTGTTAGCTCTAGTTTTTGAAGCAATTAGCGGCGCCCCAAACAGCACAAGCGCCAGTGACACGAAAATCCACTGAAGCACGCAATTCGTTTAAGCACGTGGCGGACGACGAAAGCGTGTACGCAGCCGCGAAATACAGCAAAATGCCCCAATGTTTCGCTTGTATCAGAGGCGTCTGGGGCTTCATCGAAAGAGTGGCCTGGCTAACGCATTCAAGAAAAGTAGAGCGTGGTCTTCATGAATCAAACGCCAGTAAGCAACGCTCGCGCGCGTCTTTGAATCTTCTAATGGGCAAGAAGAGAGGGATCTAGGAGAGACCTAATAGTTCTTGGAATCTGGGAATCATCGAACTCACCATCTTTAAACAAGAGAATCATATAGCTTCTTATCGTTCTGTCTCGAAAAGATATGAGTGACCAGATGCACATCGTGGGCCTTTGAAAAACAATCTTCGTCCCTTAAAGATTCAGCAACATAACAACCGCCCCAATCAAAAAAGCCGAGATAGCCCCGGCTGATAATCAAAGAGGCGGTTGGATTGGCAACACCTATTTGGACGATTCCGGGAGGGACAGCCCCGCCTCCCTGGACTCGATCGGAGACATGTAGCCCAGCGTCGAGTAGATCCTGAAGTTGTCGTACCAGTGCACGTAGTCCGAGAGCTTGGCCCGGAGCTCGCGCGTCGTGCCGAACGCCTCACGGTGGACGAGCCCGGCCTTCAGTATCCTGTCGGTCGACTCGTCGACGGCGTTGTCGTAGGGGCAGCCCTTGGCCGATAGCGACCTCTCTATGCCGAAGACCTCGAGCATCAGGTCGATCTCGGCGTTGTCGAACTCGCTGCCGCGGCCCGTGCGGAACACCTCGATGTCCGGGATCGGGATGGAGGGCGTCGCGAACGCCGGCTTGACCAGCCGGGCGTCCTTCCTGGGCCCGGCGGAGTGGCCGACGATCTCCCTGTTGCAGGGGTCGACGAGCAGGCAGACGTAGTTCCACGAGGCCCCGACGCGCACGTAGGCCAGGTCGCTGCATATATGGGTGCGCGGCGCCCTACCGCCGAAGCCGCGCGCGACGACGTTCGGCACGTCGGCCTCGTTGACCGCCCCGGGGTGCACCTTGAACCTCTTCCTGCCGCATGCGCCAACCGGGCCGTTCCCCCTCATGATGTGGAAGGCCCGGCGACGGCTGACGGCGGCCAACCCATCGAGCGACGCGTTCATCTTGCGCGAGCCGTACCGGCCCTTGCTGGCGCAGTAGAGGGTCGTGCCCCGAGGCACGTCGGACAGGAAGCACCTCATGAAGCGGGCCTCGAAGCGCCTGTCGGATCGAGCCACACGCGCCGCACGGCGTCGTGGACCTCGGACCAGTCGTCCTCAGGGCAGCCGTTCGATGCCCAGCTCCAGTAGCCCGACCTTCTCACCCCCAGCACCCCGGCCATCATGGTCAGCGCGAAGCTACCTTTCTCCGGCAACACGAGCCCGCACTTGGCTAGAGTGCTTCTCTTTGGCGAAGAAGGCAGCGGCTTTTTTAGGAACGCATTCTCCATCTTGAGCTCGCATATTCGCTTCTTGGCCTCGCGCAGCTCGCGGTCCTCGGCTCTCGGGTCGGGCTCGCCGGAGAGCTCGCGCCGGCGCTTGAGCGCCCAGTCGTTAACCGTCTTGGCGTTGAGCCCGAGCTCGTCGCAGGCCTGGGCTATGGGCACCCTGTCGAGATGACGTAGTCGGCGGTCTCCCGCCTGATCCCGTCGGTGTACTTCTTCTGATTGGCGACCATTCGGCAATCCTTTCGTTTATCAGCCCACATGCAGTCTAAGGCACCGCGGTGTCGCGGTCCTTCCAGCCTGCGTGTCCGAAAAAAACGATACAGGTCAAACGAGCTACTCAGGTAGGGCTTCGAACGGGCCGGCAGCTGGCCGCCCGCCGGCCGCGGCGCTGACATACCCGTGTGCGAAGGGCCGGGGCGCGGGCATACCGATGACGTGAGGGTCACTACAGGCCGGGTGACGGCACTCGGCGCGGACTACCGAGGCCCGCAGCGCTCGGGTGCGCCAACGCCACGTGCGGCGGGCGACCTAAATATTATTCTGGAACACTCAAGCGCTCTCTCAAGATTGGGTCGAAGTCTTTCAGGCGTTCGGACTTGATGACGATGCCCAAGTTCAACATGTCTTGAACGTTTACGTGAGCAATCGTAGATACGGTGATATCACCGAGAACGTTTCTAATGGGAACAGCGCGTAGAATGCCCAACAGATAGAGTCTGCTTCCCACGACGACCGCGCCATTCTCGAGATAGGTTCCCTCGTTGTACAGGAAGACAGGGGAACCGCTTGAACCCGGGTAGCAAGCCATGTCCACTAAGAATTCCTTCTCGCCCCGATAATCGTATCTGTAGGGAGTCGCCGTGATTCCCCTGCGCACGATTGGCAAGTTGTTGGCCTCGTCCCAGATGCCGTTGGGGTACCCGATCATGGTCACTTCTTCCATGCAGCCCATGTCTTTAATCAGCGTCTTCGTCGGAAGCAGCTCCAGACTGAGCGGTATAGTGAGCAGATGCTTACCCGCCTGGATAAAACCGTTGAGAGCAGGGCCAATAGGCAGTACACACAAGTCCACGTTCTCGTCTGGATGCGAAATCCAATCGCTGTCCGAGCCACGCATGGTCAGCCGCTCGTTTATATTGAGCAAGTTGCCGTTCTCGTCGGCTCGCGAGAAGATGACCCGGTATTCATATCCGCCCTTGACCACATGTTTGTTGGTCACGACGGCAGGAACAAATGTCTTGCCGTCATCGCAGAATTTGAAAAAGAAACCAGTTCCAACCGAGCACTCTCCTGAGGGAAGCGATGCTTCAATTCGTATCGTCGTATGAAGAAGCTGCTCAGAAAGCTGCATAGATACCCTTCCTGTTTGTATAAAGGCTCTTCGATTGTACCCGATGACGATAATCCATAATCAATAAACAGTACCGTCTCGGGAACATCTTCGCGCAGGATCACGCAGAGAGCGTAGCCACGGACGCCGAGCATGGCGGCCATGGTGTCGCAGCGCGGAGTCGGCCCGCGCGAGATCAAGTTGTTGATGTAGTTGGGGACCTTGCCCAGGGCCGGCCCGATGTGGGTTATGGGAACCCAGACGGTCGCGACCGTCTGTATGAGGGCATCGCTGGCGTGCACGGATGAATCCTATCGAGTCCGCTTACAGGGACATGATACACGGCGACGGAATAGTTAGGCGATCGCAGAAGATTCCCGTCCCTCGAACGTTACGCAGTTGCAGAGCACGGGTACAAGGGTCGCAACGACGATGACCCCGACGCGACGGAAGACGACATGAGTAAGTGGATCGAGCCGTCAGCGGACACCAAGTACGTCTGCAACGACGGCGTGGTGATGACGTGGGTGAGTATCTGGGGCAAGGAGCGAATGTTCCAGTTCCCGGGCGCGTTCGAGCAGAGGTTTTTGAGTTTATAGGGAGCACACCATGTCTGACAACGCGATGAATATACCGGATGACGCACCCTCCGATGTGCAGGAGGAATCCCCCACGTCCCTTTTTATCTTGCAGAGGGGTGCAACAAGGCGTGAGGTAAACGCCTCGGAAGCCCGACATTTTGTCCAAGGCATTCTTTCCAGGTCGATCAACCTGGCCACGCTTATCGGCTCAGGCGCATCTACTCCGGCTATTCCCCTGATGGGTGAAACCTTCAGGAACATGCGAGCGGACCTCAAGCTCAAAGATCCCGAGCTATCTACCCTTCTGGAAAGTCGAATAACCAAAATTGCACGTCGAGATAACGAAGACCCTGCGAAGTACTCGAACATCGAGAACCTCCTTTCGTGGCTGAGTCAGCGCATCGAGGGCTCTCTAGATAGCGCCGATGAAGACAAGAGGGTTTCCGATGCAGTTCGCAAGGCCTTTCTCGAGTCCGTCGATATAAAATACAACACAGAACACTCAGACGTCCTCGATAGCTACCGCAGATTCGTTCAGGGACTTGGTATATCCCGCCAGATTCTTGCGCGCGGAGGGCAGGCTGCCTTCGATGTTGTCAACCTCTTCACCACGAACTACGACCTATTCCATGAGATGGCCCTTGAATCGAGCGACTACGCCTATGTCGACGGGTTCTCGAACGCGCTGATGCCCACATTCAGCCCGCGGGAATACCATCGCAGGCCGATTGACCTCGATGAGAGGTTCAGAGACCACTACGAACCGGTGAACCCCTTCTTCCGCCTTTACAAGATGCACGGCTCCATCAACTGGAGGGTCTATGACGGTAACGTCGTAAGGGCCCCAAAGTTTCCCGACATCGCCGACGAATACCAAGGCGACAAACAGCTTATTGCCCCGATGACTTCCAAATATGCCCTAACGCAAGGCACTCCTTATAGCGATATGTTTCGCGAGTTCGTAAACATCCTCGCCGTTCCCAACACCGTTCTTCTGACGTGCGGATTCAGCTTTGCAGACGCGCATATATCGAACCTAATCAGGCAGGCTCTTGCGAGGCCTGACTTCACTCTTCTCGCCTTCGTCGGCAACCCAGCAGAGACCGATATTGGTTCCCCCACACGGGATTTCTACGACAGAGCAGGTGGCGCGAACGCCTATTTCGTATATCCAAGCGAAAGGGATCCGAAGCCCAAGCGTCCGCTGTATTTCTCGGAATTCGCTGACTTTATCGGGCCTGAAATCACCTTCGGAGACGATGCTGCATCTGGATCTCTGGGGCTTGGTGACGGGAATGAATAACGGAGTCGCCAAGCCGGGTTGGCTGATAGGCACTATTTGCTACATGGACCAAGAGAAGATAAGGCTCCGCGCGTCGCGTTCCGACTTTTCCGATCGTATGCTCAATGGCGAGCCCAGGCATTTGAACGGGCTCAACCAGTACCTCTTCGCCTACCTCTCCATATCTACCAAGGTTATCTTCCGCGTGGTTTCCGCAGAAGAGGCCGAGAGACCGTATTCCGACCAGCCGTCGTCGAGGTTTAGTACGAGCTACATCTTCACAGCCACCCCCATTGGGGAGATTGAGAAGTCTACCTACGTTCCCGGCGTAGTAGACCTCCCTATGGTCGGTTCCAATGTCTACGCTTGCGATGAATCAATCCTCAAGAAGGTCTTTTGCGTACGGGAAGGAGTCGAGATTGGGTCTCTCGCTGGATACGATTCGGTAAGACCCACTTTTGATATCGATTCTCTGTTCTCTGGTCATCTCGCTATTCTCGGTAATACCGGCTCGGGAAAGTCCTCAACCGCGCGGCTCCTGCTTGATAGAGTAGCGTCGCTCTTAGATGCCGAGAACGCGTTCGATGCAGAGCCCCGATTCATCGTCTTCGACCTGCACGGTGATTATGACTTTCTCACGCGCGGCGGTTACGGCTGCACGAGACGAATCGATGCCGATGAGTACCACCTCGCGCCTGGAGAGTTGTCGATGGATGACTGGTCAGCTATTCTCGACCCCTCGCGACGCATCCAGAAACCTCTGCTTGAGAGGGCCGTGAGATACTCCCACCTCAACGAGGAGGGCAAGAAGAAGCTATTTGCAGCCTTCGCATATACCGCAATTCGGGACACGAGCATCGATAGCCACGCAGCGAGGAAGTTTCAGGTCTCAAAGTATTACCAGCCGATCGAGAAAGACCTTGACGCGATTCGCGGACAACGATCTGAGCCCCACTCTCGTGCTCGGATTGCTCACAATTTGCTAGCGTCCTTCAATTTGGATTACGGAAACATATCGAAAGATGTCGTCGAAGGGCTTGAGTCCCTTTTGAAGGAGTTCATCGAGGATGAATACATGTCCAACGGCCTTCCCAATGTCGAGCGCATCTTGTGCAGCTACGAGAAACCCGAAAGGGAGGTCTCAATCTCTGACGTCGTCGATGCGCTTGACTTCGTGTTCGATGAAGAAGAAGTGCGGGGCAACCGTCAGATAAGGTCGTATTCAGAGGGGCTGGTTACTCAGCTTAGAAACCTTAGGGAAAGGTATTCGCATGACCTCTTCTCACTTGAGCGGGGCGAGTCAATTGCAGCCCTCTTAAACAAGTGGCGTGGCATTCTTGTGCTAGACGTCTCTCAGATAATCGACGAGTCGGGACTGAAGTTGTTCTCCCACTACGTTGCGCGTACACTCTTTCAGGCTAGTCTAGATGCGGGAAGAGGTTCCTCAACACCCGTCTATCTCATTTTTGACGAGGCGCATCGCTATATCAGGGATGCAGACCTGACAGACGACTCAGTGTTCAATCGAATTGCACGGGAGGGCCGTAAGTTTGGCATTTACCTTACCGCCATCAGCCAAATCCCCAGTGAGCTTTCCCGCGTCGTGCTCTCTCAGACGGGAACCTTCATAATCCACCGCATTCAGAACTCTTACGACCTCGATTACGTTCGCCGCAATATCCCTTCCATATCAAATGGCCAGGTCATGCGCCTTCCCGCATTCGCCCCGGGAACCGCGACCGCGCTGGGAAGCTCCATTACGGTGCCCCTTGAACTACAGATAGACGATGACTTTGCCGACGAGACGCCAACGATCCGGATGATGAAGAGCAATCGGATTCGATAAAGCTATTTGTGGCCGGCCCGGAGAATGCCCGCAACGGAGACGTTGTGGGCATTTCCTTTTGCCCGCTCGGGGCACGGGAGTCATACGTGGGTGAGTAGGATGGTAAGCCGCAGGGCAGCAAGGGCAGCCGGAGGAGCCGCAGGAGCAGGCGCCGCAGGTAGAGGCGGTGTCGAACTACTGCGAGCTTCTCAACCGGCGGGACGCGCGCTACGCCTAGCAACAAGCCAGAACAAGCACAGTAATTTTCAGCGCACCATACACGCACTCGCTGCTAAGGTTCGGCCCCAGCCACGGATCACCCGTCAAGAAGAACTCCAGCCAGTGCTGCATAAACAGTGCCTGCTCGCGCTTCCAACGGCGCAGCTTTTCCTCGCTGGCCTCTTCCCTGCTGCGCGAAGTGAACTCGTAGTGGTGCAGCTCAGCATAAGGTGTAAAGATGGTGCGGTAGCCCCCATACGCGCAGGCAAAAATCCGCATCGTTAAAACCGACGGCAAACTTCTCGTCGCAGCCTTCAACCCGTTCATAAACGTCGCGACGGACCATCTGGCAGGCGCCCGTAACGGCGCTGAAGTTGCCCGGGTGCACGGCACGGGCAAGATATCCCTCGCGCTTTGCCGAAAAGTCCCAGTTGGCATGGGCAAGGGCGCCGCGCACGCCGACCACAATGCCAGCTAGCTGAACCAGATGGCCAGCAAAGTAGAGCTTGGCACCCACCAAAGCCCATTACTTGCTCAGGATGACCAGGAAGGTCAAGAGAAGTAGGAGAAGGATAATCCTATCCATCTGACTACCCCCTGCCTTGTAGAACCGCGGCCCGGAATACAGCTGGCTTCGGAGAACAAGGCAGAGGACGACACACCGCCGCGTCCAGCTAAAAATTAAACAGAAATACGTACGCATGTTCGCGTTTCGTGGTACACTGTATCTACCAGAATAAGACAGAGTGAAAGTCGCTTCGGAGGCCCCCAATGGTACGAAGCGCCGGCGTCGCGTGCCCCGACCCTGGCTTAGCCGGCGCACGCGACGCCGACTGACCGGCGGGATGCCGGTTGAAGCTACGCAATACCGGCATGTTGAAACCACTCGTCCTCCGGCGTGCGGATCATAGCATGTCGACTAAACCGAAGGGGCATACATCATGGACAATTCCAACGCAAGCCAGCAGATCGCTTTGTACGAGGACCCCGACCACGCAGTCCACCTTGACGTGCGCGTCGACGGCGATACGGTCTGGCTAACCCAGCAGCAGATGGCGACGTTGTTCGGGCGCGGAGTGCCGACTATCTCCAAGCACATTCATTCCGCAGCAAAGGAAGAGCTTGCCGGAATTCGAACTATTTCATTTTTTGAAATAGTTCGCTTAGAGGGAACAAGAACGGTCAAACGTCAGGTCGAGCACTACAACCTCGACATGATCATCTCGGTTGGCTACCGCGTGAAGTCTCAGCAGGGCGTGTACTTCCGCCGGTGGGCAAATGGCGTGCTCAAGCAGCATCTACTCCAGGGATACTCCATCAACCAAAAGAGACTCGAGGCGCTCGGAACGGTCTTCAAGGTCCTCGAGAGGTCGAGTACTCCGGAACTCTCCGGTGCGGCAGAAATTCTACAGAAGTACCTTCCGAGCCTGACTCTGCTCGATGAATACGACACGGGAAGGATGAAGGCGCCCCAGGGCAACGAGCCCAACTGGGAGCTCGGTTACACCGAAGCCCTCGAAGTCGTCCGCAGCCTACCGTTCTACTCGTCGTCCACCCTGTTCGGACGAGAGCGGGACAACCAGTTCGCCGGAATCATCAGCGCCCTCTATCAGGGCTTTGGCGACCAAGACCTATATCCCTCCGTTCAAGCAAAGGCCGCCAACCTTCTCTACCTCGTAGTGAAGGACCATCCATTCTTGGATGGCAACAAGCGCTCTGCAGCGGCGCTCTTCATTCACTTCCTCGACAAGAACGGGATACTGCGCAACGGCGAAAGACTCCGCGTGGAGGGCAACGCGCTCGCGGCCATGACGCTCATGATTGCCCTCTCTGACCCAAGCGAGAAGGACTCCATGGTTACGCTGGTGGAGAATTTCATCGCGTAGCGCCTTCGCCCGAGCACCAGAATCGACGTTCCTTCATATAGCAGATGCAAACGAGGAAAGAGCCATCAAAGTAAGGCACCGTCATGGCGAGGGAGGTGCCGCAATGAGTCGTTCCATGAAAAGCCATATAAGCCTACAATTGTCATCAGATGTAGGCTTATATGGCTTTCGAGGGGAGGTCGGCATGGTGATCACCTACCGGGAGGCGCTGGCTGAACTCGGGAGCA
>OCHI01002370.1_pt1 | contig 10803 bp, 8 predicted proteins | sample 1538691 | NCBI WGS metagenome assembly OCHI01 (sample SAMN04571718, study PRJEB22368) | human gut metagenome | biome: human gut; material: stool | host: Homo sapiens | place: Luxembourg | collected 2012-09-21 | reverse complement strand
ATTATTTTATATATAAATATTAAAAAAATCAAGACACAATTAATGTTAATAGGGATGATTTAAGATTTTTTAAAATCCTAAATCATCCCTATTAACTAAGAGTAAGTCTATAAGCCGGGTTCTGTCTTGAATAGCCATTTATCTAGAATATATATTGCTATATATTTCAAGCCCCCTACACACATAAAAAGAGACGAGCAGTCTTTAACCTTTTTACTCATGTGTGGCGTTGCTCCAGGTGGGGTTTACACGAACAGGAAATATCACTATTTCCCCGGTGAGCTCTTACCTCCCCTTTTCACCCTTACCAATTTCTTGGCGGTTATTTTCTGTTGCACTTTCCTTAAGGTCACCCTCACTAGACGTTATCTAGCACCATTGCTCTATGGAGCCCGGACTTTCCTCTCATGGAACCTTACGGTTACCATCAGCGACTATTCGGCTTACTCCTATCTATTTTAAAATCATTATGTAATTTTGTCAAGTTAAAATGCCTTATACTCAAAATTACTCATGAATTCAAATAATTCCTTAACTCTTTTCAAAGTAATAATTTCATTTTTTTGCAAAGGTGATTTTTTTAGTTCTGTTATCATTTCTTTTTTATAGCAATTTTTTTGCATTTTATAAATCAAATATCTAACATCCATATAATCAAAATAAATTTGATATCCATCTCTTAAATCCATCCAAAATTGTTCAAAAGAATAGTTCTCCATCTTTTTTCATTCCTTTCATATGTTAAAGTCAATTTGTTAAGAAAATATTATATTTATTTTTTCGTTCCTTGCTAAAATATTTTCCCACCCACTAAACTTCGTTTAGAAGGTTAGCGAAAAAAATTTCAAACTGCGCGTTACTCAAAACCAAAATATAATATTTTCTTTATCCACCAATCAACTTTTATTTAATCATTTCATCAAATTCATTTTCTGAAATAACTGTAACTCCTAATTTATTTGCCTTATCCAATTTACTTCCAGCATCTTCTCCTGCTAAAACATAATTTGTTTTTTTAGAAACAGAACCAGATACCTTTCCTCCAAATTTTTCAACTATTGCACCAGCCTCATCTCTAGTATATTTTTCCAAAGCTCCTGTAAGCACAAATGTCATTCCAGCAAATCTATCATCCACACCTTCTTCAACAAATGCATTCATATTAACACCTGCATCTTTTAATTTTTGAATTAAATCCTTCGTTTGTTCTTGTTCAAAAAATTCAAAAATCGCTTGTGCAGTTATCTCTCCTGTGTCATCAACAGCAAGTAAATCTTCATAAGAAGCATTCATTAATTCATCCATACTCTTAAATCTTTTAGCCAAACTCTTAGCACCTTTAACACCAACATGTCTAATTCCAAGCGCATTAATTAATCTATATAAATCATTATTTTTACTTTCTTCTATTGCATCTATCAAATTCTGAGCAAATTTTGTTCCGTCTTTTTTTAAAGTTTTAACATCTTCAACAGTTAATGTATATAAATCAGGTATATTCTTTATTAAATCTCTGTTTAAAAATTCTTCTATAATTGAATATCCTAAGCCTTTTATATTCATCGCTTCTCTAGATGCAAAATGCCATATACTTCTAAACAATTTTGCCTGACATTCAATTCCAATACATCTTAAAACTGCTTCTCCTTCTTCTCTAACAGCATCAGCACCGCAAACTGGACACTTTGTTGGCATCTTAAACTCTTTTTGTGTACCATCTCTTTTGGATTTAACAACCTCAACTACTTCTGGTATAACATCACCAGCCTTTTGAATAATAACTGTATCACCAATCATTAAATCTTTTTCTTTTATAAAATCTTCATTATGCAAAGTAGTTTTTGAAATTGTTGAACCTGCAACTTTAACAGGCTCTAAGATTGCCATTGGAGTAATAGCTCCCGTTCTACCAACTTGACACACAATATCTTTCAAAAGTGTTTCTTTTTGCTCTGGAGGATATTTGTATGCAATAGCCCACTTTGGAGTTTTATAATTTGTACCTAAGATTTCTCTTAATTGTAAATCATCAACCTTAATTACTGCACCATCAATACCAAATGTTAAACTCTCTCTATCCTCACCAATTTTATTAATTGCGGAAATTGCTTCATCTAAATTCTCGCAGAAAATTTTTACAGGATTAACATTAAATCCTAACTTCTCCATATATAGTAAAGACTCGTAATGAGATGTAAATTTAATAGTATCAGATTTTTGAACATTAAAAATGTATATATCTAATGGTCTTTTTGCAGTTTCTTTACTATCTAATTGCCTTAATGAGCCAGCCGCAGCATTTCTAGCATTTGCAAACAATGGCTGTTCTAGTATTTCTCTTTCTTCATTCATCTTATCAAATCCTGCTTTAGAAATAAATACCTCACCACGTACAATAATATCAACATCTTCCTTTAATTTTTTAGGAATATGAGGAATTGTTTTTAAATTTTCAGTAATATCTTCTCCAACTAGTCCATTACCTCTAGTTGCTCCTCTTACAAAGATTCCATTTTTGTATTCAAGACTAACAGATAAACCATCAATTTTTGTTTCTACAACATATTTTAAAGGAATATTTTTTTCTTCTGCAACTTTTCTAACCCTATCATCAAAATCTTTTAAATCATCAAAATTAAAAATATCTAATAAACTTTGAAGAGGCACTTCATGAGTTACCTTTTCAAAACCTTCTTTAACAGTTCCTCCAACATGTTGCGTTAATGAACTTGAATCAATCAAATCCGGATATTTATTTTCCAAATTACGAAGTTCCAACATTAACATATCATATTCAAAATCACTAATCTCTGGATCATCATCATCATAATATCTTTTAGCATGATATGCTGTAATTTCTCTTAATTCTTTAATCCTTTTTTCTGCTTGTTTTTTAGTCATCTTATGTAACACTCCAATCAATAATTCTTAAACATTTTCTTCTAGAACAAAAGCGAATTATTTATAACATTTGCACTTATTATAATTTTTTAGTCCGCTTCTTTGTTTGTGTGCGAAATTTGCAAAGCAAATTTCTATACATTGTTATATTTAAAAAATAGGAAACTCGAAGAACTTTTCTATTATTTAAATAAGCTTCTGCCCTTCCAAACATAATCCCAACCTGAGAAAATTGTTGCAACAACAGAAATAGACATCATTACAGAAGTAATAATATTTATAACCAAATGAACTCCTGATAAGTTTCCTGAAATAAAATTAAAGAAACCACCGACATCAACAAAAGCAAAAATAAGAGCAATCATTTGAGTTACAGTTTTTAATTTTCCCCATACTGAAGCTGCAATTACGACTCCACCTTTCTCAACAGCTACAAGTCTAAAACCTGATACAATAAATTCTCTAGCTAGTACAATAACTGGAATCCAAGCTGGAAGCAATCCTCTTTCTACTAGTAATATCATTGCAGTCAAAACTAATATTTTATCTGCTAAAGGATCTAAAAACTTTCCAAATGTAGTTACCTGATTTCTAGATCTTGCTATGTATCCATCTAACTTATCAGTTATTGAAGCTATTATAAAAATCAAATCCATAATAAGCATTTCAACTGGTACAGTATACACATCCCCACCAATAGGTATGTATGCAAATACCACCATAACAGGCACCAGAATCATCCTAAAAATAGTTAATTTGTTTGCTAAATTCATAAACTTTCTCCCACCTTTTTATTTATTTTTATACCATAGTTAAATTCTCTGAATCTTCTTTTATAAGAAGTTCGGAGAATTCTCCTAAAATATTATTAATATCAATTTTGATTTTTAGCTTGTACAATCTCAACAATATCAGATATATACTTTCCGATTATTGGTATGTTCAACTTCACAATATATTGCAATATATATATCAAAATAGCAGTTATTAAATAAAAACCTATACTAAATCCTAATCCCCTTGAAATTCCAGCAAGTAAATTTCTAAAAAATATTTTTCTTTTACTCTCAAGCAGTTCTATAAGCTCTACAATTCTTGCATTTTCTAACGAATTATTCAATTTCTCAACAATTTTTAAAATTTTTCTTATCATATTTTAGGACTCCAAACAATATATATATGTATATATTGTTTGAAGTTTTCTAAAACATTATTCTTTAGAATCTAAAAATCCACTTTTATTATTAGTAGTTTCTGTATTTTGTTTTTCAACCGCTTCTAATTGATCTATCAACGTTTGTAGTTTTTCAATATCAGTACCAATAAGCTCCCAGTTCTTTGATTCTGTTGATTCTTTTAAATTCTTGCTTGCCTTTATAATAGCATTTATTAATTGTTGCTTATCTTCTGTGTTAACAAATTCAATTTTACCAGCTGAATCAGTTAATAACGTTGTAAGTGCCTCAACCAAATCATCACCAATTGCAACCTTAGTTCCTGATGCAACTATAACCTTTTTCAATGTTGGAACCTTTGACTGTTCATTTAATAAAACTTGATATACTGGTTCAATATACAAAATACTATTTTCGATTGGAACAATATAAGTTTTTCTTATTATTTGTGTTCCTGTTGTGTTAATCTTTTCGAGCTCATCTGAAATTGTTTTATCTTGATCTATCTGAACATTAAGTTGTTGTATAGCCGGTAATGTTGTATCAGAAATTAGTTTATACATCGTTAATTTATTTTTTCCATCACTATAAGTTCCGACTAAATAAGAATTTAAACTTTGTTTATTAGCCTTAGTATAAGGTAATACAAGTCCAAGCTCTTCACTAGTAGCATCTGATGTTTTTAAAACTGTATAATATGGTTCTACTGAAATTTTATTCATATCACCACTACCAATTTGCCTATCTGCTTCCCATACATCATCACTTCTATAAAGAATTTCAGTATTTACATTATGATATCTTTCTAGAACTGTTGCTTGTATTTTGTATAAAAACTCAGGATAAACAATATTTTTTTGAATATCTTCTGGTATAGATTCATTTTTATCAACAAACAATTCTGGATACATATTATAATATGACATCGCTATAGGATCTGTTGAATCTGTTATATAAAATTTAGTTGTACCATCATATGCATCAATAACTACTTTAATAGAATTTCTTATATAATTAATTTGTTTATACTTTCCTTCAACTTGAATTGTTGTTTTTTGTGAATATGGATAACTATTAGATACTGTATATGCATCTAGTACCCATACAAGTTCTCCATCATCTCTAATTACCATATAAGGTGATTCGTCATATAGTAAATATGGAAGTAAAACTTTAGCTCTATCTCGAATATTTCTATTCATCAAAATCTTACTATCTGAATTCATACTACTGTTAAATAATAATTTATAATTTTTTTCAGATATTGAAAGAACTGCTCTATCAAACAAATTAGCTGATATTCCAGCTTCTCCATCATACTCATTTTCTTCATATGATGTAGTTGAAGTTGGATAATCAAATTCTTTTTTATCTTTCACATTTGTAACAATAGTATCATTTGTAGCTAGCCCAAAATAAATTCGTGGTTCTGCAATTTTTATCTTATCTTCATCACTTGTATATTTAGATTGAATATACGATAATCCACCTGTAGTTTTATCTACAGTAGTTGCATCTGAAATAACCACTCCATATCCATGTGTATATTGATAAGTTTTATTATTGTATGTTCTATTAGCACCGCTTATAATTTCTCTAGGAGTAATATATAAAGATTTCATTCTTCCATTAACTCTATATCTTCCTATTTGAGTTGTCTTATATGTATAATATCCTTCATTATCTTTATATTCTACCAAATTGGTTAAAGTTGTTTCTTTATCAAGCAAAGTAATTTGTCTTATTAAATCGGCATTCTTTGAAATAGTTATATCATCTAATGTTGAAGTATTATCTATTTCTTTTTCTTCAATATCAACACTATATGCTATTCTTGTATTCTTTATATTCTCATCTATATATTTTTTCTGTTTATCAAGTTCATTTCGCTCTGCATAGATATATTGGAATCCAGTCATAACAACAAACAAAATAACTAAATATATTGGAGTTATAAGCATTGAAGAAACAATCTTTTTAACTTTAAATTTTTTTAAATACTTTATAACTCTGCATAATGAGAACAAAATAACAACTGCTAAAATTTTATATCCTAGTACCTTTACTTTAACTTCAGTCAAACCAGCACCAACCAACTCAGTTCTAGCATCATCTTTCAATGTAATAAGATTTCCTGTAACAACTTCTTGTGAACTCAATATCATTAAGCATGCAATTAAAAATGCAATAATAAATAAGTTAGTAAATAATTGTTTCAAAAAATTATTTTTTCTTAACTCATTAGCTTCAACACCTTGTAAACAAACATTTATTATTACTATATAATAAACTGAAATATATACTGTAAGTAACACTAAAAATGCAATAGCAAAAATTAAAACTGCTTTAATAAATGGAATTTGGAACATATAAAACGATACGTCCATTCCAAAAACAGGATCATTTATTCCAAATTTAGCAACACTAGTAAACATCAAAAACTTCTGTGTTAATGTCCATTGTGCAACAAATGCAACAATCACACTAACAATAAAAGAAATTGATTTGTTGGGAAGTTTAGGCATTTCCTTCTGCTCCTTATCAAACAGCTCTTTTAAAAATCCTCTAACCACTTTATTAGAAATAAAAATAGCTAAATAAGAAATTACAAAAGCTACTAAGAAAACTAAATACTTTGTTTTTACATTTTTCTCAAATATAGAAACATATTGCTCTCCTATTTCTTTGTATTGTAAATACTCACTTCTTGTAGAAATCATAATTATTAGAGCATATACTATTAAAAAAAATATTACAATTGCTCTTCTCGATACGATTTTCTTCATTTTTTCTTTCATTTTTCTAATCCTTTCTTACAAGATTTCAAAATTAGTAATTACATCATTTTTTACTAAAACAGGCATTTTTCTAAATCTGTTTCTTTATTCCTGTATGAAATTAAATTTACAGATTTCTATGCATTTATTAATATTTATATAATAGCAGAAACAAAATCCTCCGCATTAAATTTTTCCATATCGTCAACACCTTCACCAACGCCTATAAACTTAACTGGAATTTTATTTTCAGCAACAATTCCAACAACAACTCCACCTTTAGCAGTTCCATCAAGTTTAGTAAGAACAATACCAGTAATATCAGTTGTTTCTTTAAATGCCTTTACTTGCATAATAGCATTTTGACCAGTTGTTCCATCTAAAACAAGTAAAACCTCCTTTGATGAATCTGGCAATTCTCTATTTATAACCTTATTAATTTTAGCAAGTTCATCCATTAAGTTCTTTTTATTATGAAGTCTACCAGCAGTATCACAAATTAAAACATCAGCTTGTTGCTCTTTAGCAACTTGAATAGCATCAAAAACAACTGATGCTGGATCACTACCTTCTGGTTTTTTAACTAATTCGCAATCAGTTCTTTGAGCCCATATTTCAATTTGCTCAACAGCAGCAGCTCTAAAAGTATCAGCAGCAGCTATAACAACTTTCTTTCCGCTCTTTTTTAAATTATTAGCAATCTTACCAATAGAAGTTGTTTTTCCTACTCCATTAACACCAACCACTAATATGACAGAAGGAACTGTAGCTAAATCCAATGCAGTATCACCTACATCAAGTAATTTTATCATTTCTTCTTTTAACACTCTTCTAACTGCTTCTTCATCTTGAATATTTTCTTTTTTTATTCTTATTCTTAATTCATTTATTATTTTTGTTGATGTTTCTATTCCAATATCAGACATTATTAATGCTTCTTCTAATTCATCTAATAAATCTTCATCAACCTTTCTAAAATTTGCAAAAACATCATTAATCTTTTCATTTAATGTTTGCTTAGTCTTACCAAGCCCCTCCCTTAATTTATCAAAAAATCCCATATAATCCTCCACAAAGCATATTACTTATTTATATTTTTTAGACTTTATAAGTATATCATATTTTTTTATTATTGTATATTTTTATGATATTTTTTTGATATTTTCTGCACATAAAAAACAATATTTATAACTCAAGTAAAATATTATATCTGTTTGAATATTTTTTTCTTACGGATATCGTTATCTAGTTTTTTAGCTTTAGAATAATAAACTATAGCTTTTATAATTTCAACTGGCATTGCAACAAGACCAATTATCATAGCTAATACAAATTTAAAGAAAATAAAACAAAAAATAAAGTAAGATTTCTCTTACTTTATTTTTTTACTTTATCGTTACTTAGCAATCATATACATTTAATTCACGAAGGTAAGATATATATAACTAAGTCTTTCAAATTTTTTTCTCTATCTGAATATTAACATACACAAAAGGCAAAATTTGTCGAAACCTGTCGACAATAAAAAAATTTAATGTTTTTTATTGTTTATAAAATATATTTAAACATTTAATTTTAAAATAACGAAAGCTAGCTCCAACAAGAGCCAGCTTTTGCCACTTCATAAATTATTTTTTCTCGTTCTTAGGAAACAACTGATATGAATCTCTCCTAGTTGATTTTTCACAGCTAATAATAGTTCCATCAAAATCACTATCAAGTATCTTAAACCCAATTGGCTGTAATGCATAGATAGGTACAAACTTTTTAGTACCGTCCAAAATTGCCATGAACTCCATCAGTTTCTCTTCTTCCGTTTTTTCTTTCTTCAAAGTTCTTTCCAGCTTAAAAACAGACCAGAAGTCATAAAAAACATTCAAAGAAAACTTTCTCATACAAAGCTCAGCCCACTCATGATTTACTCGATGGATAACTGTCCACAAGCTCTCATAGCTCTGAAAAATCATTCCGTCTCGCCAGTTCTCCGGTTTATTCTCAGCATCCTCTATATAGCGAGCGCCTACAGCATTTTTAGCCAAAATCTCAGAAATACAGTTAATCTTAGCACCAATCTTATGCTCTGCATTTCCTCCAGAATCATAAACCTGCATAAGTTCCTGCCTGATAAAAATCAGTTCGTCAAAAATTTTGTTAATTGCTGTCACATCTTCTTTACTATAAGTAGCAAAATTTGGTACATTTTCAGAAAGATATTTAGCACATTCTACAAGTCTTTCTAAGCTCCAGCAAACTTCATTGCCATCCCACTCAATTGGTAAAGCAATTACACTTTTGCAAAACTTTTCAAGTTCCATCCGAATTTCTTTAGCACAAGGCTTTCGAGAATATCTTCCCTCTAAAGCTTCAACCATATTTGCCACCATCCGAGAAACAAAAACATTGTCATACATACTAAGTCCTCCTTTTACTTTTACCATGCATTTTTATCCCACCAGGCACCGCCTGGTGGGATAACGATTTACTTAGTACTAGTTAATCTCTTGTAAGTTTCAAAAGAGTTCCCTCTTTCCTGATAACACAAAGCAATCCAGAGCTCATCAGCGCACTCTTCACAATAGCATTTTTCATGCGAAGCCAACATCATGTATTTAAAATACACCGGATAATGTCTCGCCTTATCTGTTGAAGGTTTTCCCAGCCACAAATACTTATCCATAATAAGTACACTGAACTTCATTCCATTATCCAACTCCACATTGGTAAAAGAAATCCAGTCATCCTCAGGATTTGTAATCTCCCGCATTTTTTCCTCAATCTCAGACAAGAGCTGTTCACTTGCCTTAATATACCAGGTATTGTTCTGCATTCTTGCATCTTCATCATAGTATTTAGCCCAAGGTATCTCATCTTCAATCCGAATCAGTTCAAACTGCGAATATGGCAACCCAAAGAATATAATATTCTTCAACTCAACTACAAACTGCCGTGCCTTCTCAGGATCAACTACATCTTTCAGAAAATCGTAAATTTTCGTAAAAGCATCTGCCTGTACCAAGATTCTTTCACCATCCATAGCTATTGCATATACCTTGCTTTCTACGATTTTGAAATCTTTTTCAACAACATACTTGCCAAATAATAAATCCCTTATCTTTGGCTCAACCTCATCGATAGTTTTTTCATAAAAGTTGTCTGACAGAACAAAAGATAACTTGCTGAAAACAAACGACTCTGTGCTGAAATCAACCTCTTCCTCATACTCATTCCATAAATAAGTACGAACACTCACCTCATCCAACTTCCTGATACAAGTATGAAGCTCACCTGAAAGATCCCGTGATATATTGAGTTCATTTCTCAAACTCTCCCAGAACGCTGTATCAGCAAAAATCATAGCATTGCTCCACGGAATGCAAGTTGGTTTCCAAACATTGCATCTTACATCATGTTTCCATAAGAAAAAACCATGTGGATAGTACACACCATTGTTATCTGGAAATTTTGTATGCTCATAAAACCGATCAGTTACTTTACTAGCGATCTTCCCAGAAATTTCTTTTGCCTTTCTCCAAGAACTAGTTCTTGAAAAATAACTTTCAATGGTAGCTTTTATTCCGTCCTCATAATACTTTCTGTCAATTTGTACATACTGAACATCTGCTTTGCCATCGTCTAAATAAATCATTTTTTTCCTCCTTTTACAAGGGCATTAATATATTTAAATCATAAATACATTAATAAAAATATATTAACAGTTTACAGTTACAATGGATTATTCCATTTTAATGCAATTAATATTCTATCATAAGTTAACATAAAAATCAACATTCATATCTCAAAAAAATGCATATATCAATAAATATCTATACAAATCATACTATTTAATATATAATTTTGCTATATTATCAATAAAAGGAGAACTAACGGAAAAGAAATATTTAAATTTAGCACTTCCATCTGGATTCGAATGTCTAATAAGTATCTTGATT
>OCHI01002367.1_pt1 | contig 10805 bp, 12 predicted proteins | sample 1538691 | NCBI WGS metagenome assembly OCHI01 (sample SAMN04571718, study PRJEB22368) | human gut metagenome | biome: human gut; material: stool | host: Homo sapiens | place: Luxembourg | collected 2012-09-21 | reverse complement strand
GCTGATGAAAATACGCTGCGCCGCGCCGGGGCAAAGGAGGCCTTTGCCGCTGTGCTGAGCCAATGCTCATATTATCAATGGGATGCGGAGTCGGCAATACATATGACGGATTTGGTAGCTGGGCTGGTGCGGCGTGCGGATGTATATCGGCTTAGCTGCCGCGCTGACGAAGAGGCGGTGCGGCTGCTGCAAAACGAATTGTTTGGGGGATAAAATGGAAAATAACAGCGCAGAACCGCGCCTATCATCATATCTTCATGCAAAGGCCTGCCGGGCGGGAACGCCGCTTGCGGGCAATTTTGAGCTTACGCCGCGGTGTAATTTCAACTGCAAAATGTGCTATGTTCACCTGAGCGAGGCGGAGCAGAAGCGGCGCGGCGCGGAGCTGAGCGCGGACGAATGGCTGAGCATTGCGGAAACGGCGCGCGGCGAGGGTATGCTTTTTCTGCTGCTTACGGGCGGCGAGCCGCTGATAAGGCCGGATTTCAGGTATATTCTGAGCGAGCTGAAAAAGATGGGCCTGATGGTGAGTATAAACAGCAACGCTTCGCTTATAGATAAGGACATGCTGGACTTTTTCCGCCATGAGCCGCCGTTCAGGTTCAACATAACCCTTTACGGCGCAAGCGGGGCAGCGTATGAGCGGCTTTGCGGCAGCAATGCGTTCGATAGGGTGCTTGCTAACATACAGGCGCTTAAGGACATAGGCATCGGCGTAAAGCTGAACGTGTCGCTTACGCAGTACAATGCGGCGGACATGCAGCGCATTTATGAAATTGCCGAATCGCTCGGCACGCCGATGCAGCTTGCAACGTATATGTTCCCGCCCATACGGCGCGACACAGCCATGGTTGGCGAGAACGATCGCTTCAGCGCGGAGGATGCCGCCATGTACAGCGTAATGTGGGACAGGATGCGCTTTAGCGAAGAGCAGTTCCGTGCGCGGGCGGAGGCCATGCGCCGCGGCATAAGCGTAAGCGAAAATACGGACTGCGAAGGCACCCCGGGCGAAGGCATAATGTGCCGCGCGGGCAGGAGCGCATTCTGGATAAACTGGCAGGGCGTAATGACCCCATGCGGCATGATGACAGAACCTGTGGCAAGCGTGAAGGAGCTTGGGTTCATAAAGGCCTGGGAAGCTACAAAGGCGGCAACGGCACAAATACGCCTGCCGGCGGAGTGCGCCGTATGCGGATATAAGCATGCGTGCCATGCCTGCGCCGCCATGTGCGTAACGGAAACGGGGCATTTTAACGTTAAGCCGGAATATGTGTGCAGCATGACGCACGAAACGGTTCGGCTTACATTGGAGGAGGAAAGCAAATGAAAATACTGAAACGGCTTATTAAGCGAAACATTGCGGGCGATATCATACTGGTACCCGTAGGGGATGCATCGCTTGAAATAAAGGGGCTTATAACGCTGAACGAAACAGGAGAGTTCCTGTGGGACGCGCTTGAAAAGGCGGAAAACGAAAGCGCGCTTGCGGCCATGCTTGCCGCGGAATATGATGTTGATACGGCAACGGCTGAGGCCGATACAAAAGTTTTTTTGCAAAAACTGAAAGAATTAGGTATAATCGAATAGTAAAATAAAACTACCGACGGAGTGGGGGATCTTGACGGGAGTATATTGTGTTTTTTGCAGAACCGGTTTTGAAGCGGGCATAGAGTCCCGCCTTAAGCGGCGCGGTTACGCTACGCTGGTTCCGAAAATAAAAAAGTTTAAGCCGAGCGGAGGAAAGCTGGTTGAAAAAGAACTGTGCCTTCTGCCCGGCTATGTGTTCTTTGAAACGGACGAAAAAGAGCTTGACGTACGCTCGATAAACACGCTGCAAAATGCCATAAAACTGCTGCAGTATGATGACGGCGAATATCGCCTGCGTGGTGCCGATTTGGACTTTGTTGAGTGGATACGGCGGCACGCTGGCACGATAGAGCCGACAAAGGTAATAAAGGAAGGGACAAAGATACGCTTTGTGGAAGGCCCGCTGTGCGAACTGAATGGGCGCGTGCTTAAGGTAAACAAAAGCCGCAGACAGGTGCAGATAGAACTGAACAATGCCGACGGCCTGTTGAGCACGATTTGGTGCGCTATTGAATACGTTGAACCGGAGCAGCCTATTGAATGACTGCTCCGGTCCTTTTTATCTTTGACTATGCCACATTATAAGGAAGGCTATGCCGAAATTGAGCACAGTAAGCGCTGGCATACCAAGCTTGAATGAGGTATGCAGCGTTTTATGATGGAATACCTTCATGCCAAGCATTCCGCCTATTCCGCCGCCAAGTGCAGCCACTGTGAAAAGCGACTTTTCGCTTATGCGGCGCGCACCCTGCTTGGTCTTTGCTTTATCTATGCCCATCATAAGGAACAGTATAAGGCTCATTATGCCAAGATATGTGATGATGATTGTGAACAGAGTTTTTTCGTCCATATTATTCATCCTCGCCGTTATCGTCTGATTTATTTGCGTTGTTTGGACACTCGCGGCAAAAGCGCGGCGCCTTCGGGGAGGACACGATGTCCAGCACGTCGCGCGGCGGCAGGCGGAGATTGTCCCACATGCCGTATTTTCCCGTGTCTGCAATGGCGTTCATTATGCGTTCCTCTGCGTCCGGTATAAGGCCGGTAAAGAAGCGCATCACCTGCTTCATTTCCTCTCGCTTGGTATGGCCTGCGGCGGGGCAGTTTGGCTTGCGTATGGGCAGCTCAAGCCGCGTGGCGATGCTGAGAGCCTGCTTTTCCGGCAGGAATACCATCGGGCGGATAACGGTAACGTCCTTGCGGCCAAGGTATGTTACCGGACCGAAGGTATTTAGCCTGCTTTCGTAAAGAAGGCTCATGAAGAAGGTTTCTATAACGTCGTCTCGGTTGTGGCCAAGGGCTACAAGATTGCAGCCGCGTTCCTTGGCAGCATCGTTCAACGCACCGCGCCTAAGCTTTGCGCAAAGGGCGCAAGGGTGGCTTTCCTTACGTATGTTGAACACAACATCCCCAATGTCGGTTTTTATAATGTCAAACGGCACGTCTATGCTGCGCGCAAATTCCTCTACCGGGGCAAGATCCTGGTTCGTCAGCCCAAGATCGAGCATCACGCCGCATACGTCAAAATGCCTGTAACAAAACCGCTGATACAGCTTTAATCCATACAGCAGCAGAAGGCTGTCTTTTCCGCCTGATACGCCAACACATATTTTATCTCCTTCGCGTATCATATTGTATCTTTCGTCCGCGCGGCGGATGCAGCCCAAAACTCTTTTCATGTCCTTAGTTCCTTTTTTGTCGCTCATTTTTGCAGTATACCATAATTCGGCCCCGAAAAGAACATATAAAATGTATTTATGTATTTAAGGTGAATTTGTATAAACCGCTATTGCCCAAACGCATGAAAAAAGGTTATAATAATACATGACCATTTCAGTAGCGTTATTGAACGCAGAGGGAGGCTCAACTTGATAAAGGTAATCTTTGGCGAAACCGGCGCGGGCAAGACCAAGCGCATAATTGACATTGCTAACGAAACGCTTAAAACGGCTAACGGCAGCATAGTGTTCATCGATAACGACAGCCAGTATATGTTTGGCTTGAAGCATGATATCCGTTTTGTGGATGCTTCGGAATATCATATAGACAGTCCCAAGATGTTTTTCGGCTTCGTTTCCGGCATTGCGGCGCAGGATTTCGATTTGGAATACCTTTTTGTTGACGGCTTTATGAAAATAGTCCATCATCCGCTGGATACTCTTGAGGATCTGTTCAAGGAGATGGCAGCGTTTGCCGAGCGCCGCAAGGTTAAGCTGGTGCTTAGCATAACCGGCAGCGTAAATGATGCGCCCGCGTTCCTTAAGCCCTATATAGACGAAGAATAATTATTCATGCCGTTGCGGCGGCGCATAGGCTGCGCTGCCGTGCGGCGTTTGTGTGCGCAATTCATGTTGCATTGCGCGCTGAATTATGATAAAATACAACTTGCGCCGGAATGATGGAATTGGCAGACGTGACGGACTCAAAATCCGTTGTTGGCGACAACGTGTGGGTTCGAGTCCCACTTCCGGCACCAAATAAAAAAGCCCATGCGTTGACATGGGCTTTTCTTGTTTTCATTGGACTTGGGGAAGAAGCACCCAATATGTTTGATATGGTATAATAATCAAAACCATGCAGGAGGGGGGGTCTATGATGTACGGTGTATATCTGCTTCCGATGACGGCTGAAATGTACCACGATTACTTTAAGAAATATCAAAACGACCTTGAAAAGTAAACAGGCTCCGTTATGGGGCCTGAATTGTTTTTTCTCCAAATCACATCCGTACAACATTGGCAAAATAAATATCAGAATTTATCAAAATGGCGGGAATATAATAAAGATTGGCATTGCTAACAATAAATAATGTTGATATAATAACAATATAACACAGGCACAGTATTTGAACTCTAAGGCACAGTTGAACAAGCGGAGCATGGCCGCATAGGCCGGGAGATAACAGCATATGGATGAAACGGTATTTTTGGCGCATATTGCGGAAGACGGAAGAGAACAAACGGTTGATGAACATGAGCGCGGCACGGCGGAACTGTGCGCAAAGTTTGCGGCGCAGTTTGGCGCGGAAGAATACGCCAAGCTTGAAGCGATGTGGCATGATGACGGCAAAAACACTCAGGGCTTTCAGCGAAGGCTGCGCGGCGGGCCGGCAGTTGACCATTCAACGGCGGGCGCATTTGAATGCTTCAGGGCTAACGCCGTGCACGAAGCGATATGCATTGCGGGGCATCACGGCGGATTACCGGACGTGGGTAATGCTAAAATGGACACGCCAGAGGACAGCACATTCTTCGGCAGGATGAAAAAGGCAATAAACGGCGGTATAGAAGAGCCGCGCGGCATGGATAGGCCGATAACAGCCCCACAAAGGCCGAATTTTTACGGGGACAGGTTCTATGAATCCGTATGGATAAAAATGCTGTATTCATGCCTTGTTGACGCAGACTATTTGGACACTGAAAACTTCATGTCAGGCGGAAAGGCGGCACGCGAAGAATACGATGATATGGCAACGCTGTTGGCATATTTTGAAAAGCATATTGCTCCGTGGGCTAACCCGCAGAGTGAGCTGAACAAAAAACGCTGGGAAATGTCTTGCTGCGGGCGAAGGTCCAAGGGGAATATACACGCTGAGCGCACCAACCGGCAGCGGCAAAACCACGGCGTCGCTTGCATTTGCGCTGAAGCATGCCGTGAAGCACAGCATGCAGCGTATAATATACGTTATCCCTTACACATCTATAATCGACCAAAACGCCAAGGTATTCAGGGGAATACTGCATGATAAAAACGTGCTGGAGCATCACAGCGGCATAGTGTTCGATAAGGAAGATAAGGATTTCGATTCGGCGGACTACAAAAGCGCGCTTGCGGCGGAAAACTGGGATGCGCCGGTGGTGGTGACCACGGCGGTGCAGTTCTTTGAATCGTTTTATGCCAACCGCTCCTCAAAATGCCGAAAGCTGCACAATGTAACAAACAGCGTAATTATATTTGACGAAGCGCAGATGATGCCAAGCGAAAATCTGCTGCCTTGCGTTGCGGCAATAAGCACGCTGTGTGCGCATTTCAACTCCACCGCCGTGTTATGCACGGCAACACAGCCGGTGGTGGACGATTATATTGTAAAATACGCGCCAAACATTGCCATAAAAGAGATATGTCCGGAAGTTAGGCGGACATATGAGCAGTTCAAACGGGTCACATTTGAACAGGCAGGTGAGCTGGATGATGTGGCGCTGGCGGCGCGGCTTGGCGGGCATGAGCAGGTGCTATGCATAGTCAATTCGCGCAAGGCGGCGCAGGCCGTGTTTAATAAGCTGCCCAAGGAAGGTAGGTTTCATCTGTCCACGCTGATGTACCCCGAACACAGGCAAAAAACCATAGACATTATCAGGCAAAGGCTGACGGACGGCGAGGTATGCAGGGTTGTTTCAACGTCGCTTATAGAGGCGGGCGTGGACATAGACTTCCCGACGGTATATAGGGAAATGGCCGGGCTTGATTCCATACTTCAGGCGGCGGGGCGATGCAACCGCGAAGGCAAACGCAGCCGCAAGGAGAGCATGGTTACCGTATTTACGGGCGAACACCGTGCGCCGAGAATGCTGAAAATGAACATATCTGCGGCTAACAGCGCCATGCGCGGGGAGGAGGACATAGATTCGCCGGAGGTTGTGCGCAAGTATTTCAATACGTATAGGGCTTATCTCGGCGACGGGACGGACAAGGCGCGCGTGGTGGAGGCGTTTGAAAAGGACAAGGTTTACGGCATGATGCCGTTCAAAACGGTTGCCGAGAAGTTCCGCATAATTGACCAGAACACGCGGACGGTATACATACCGCTTGGCAAAGGCGTGGAGAGCATTGCGCGGCTGAGAAGCGGCGAAAAGTCCCGCAAGCTATTCAGAGAGGCAGGCCGCTACGGAGTGACTATATACGAAAACCAGTTTGAAACACTCTATTATTCGGGCTGCATAGAAATGATAGACGATGAAAACGCCGTGCTGATAAACACGGGCATTTATGATGAAAAGATGGGGCTGAAGATAGAGGAGAGCAGCAATATATATTTTATAATATAAAACAGCGAAAGGAGTGATATCTTGTCTGTAAGGATAGAAGTATGGGGCGACTACGCATGCTTCAGCAGACCCGAGCTTAAAACGGAGCGCGTGAGTTACGACGTGATGACTCCGTCGGCAGCGCGGGGCATAGTTGAAGCAATACTGTGGCACCCGGGACTGAGATGGCACATAGACAAAATCTATGTGCGTGCGCCTATGCGCTTTACAAATATAAGGCGTAACGAGGTCAAGGATGTTGTGAGCGGCCGCAAGCTTAAAACAATAATGGAAAAAGGCAGCGGCGAAGCGTACATTGCAACGCCCGAAAGCATACAGCAGCGCGCGGCGATGGTGCTGAAGGATGTGCACTATGTGATAGAGGCGCATTTTGACATGACCGAGCAGGCCAGCGCAAGCGATAATCCTGCAAAGTTTCAGCAGATGGTAAAGCGGCGCGCGGAGAAAGGCCAGTGCTATCATCAGCCGTATTTGGGTACGCGTGAATTTCCTGCGCGGTTTGGTCTTTGCGATGAGATGCCGTCTTGCCCCGATGAGCTGAAAGGCGAAAGAGACCTTGGCTGGATGCTGCTGGATATGGATTATTCAAACGATGACGGAATCAGGCCGATGTTCTTCAGGGCGAGCATGAAGGACGGGGTCATAACCGTTCCGCCGATAGGCAGCGAGGGGGTGAAGTCATGATACTTCAGGCGCTGACTAAATTATATGAAGATTTGGCGGAGCAGGGCAAAATAGCGCGCGAAGGCTGGAACGCAGTGAAGATAAGCTATCTGCTGGAGATTGATGAGGACGGCACGCTGCTTGGCATCGTTCCTCAGTTCAAGGAAGTGGTTTCCGGCAAAAAGACGCTGTCCGTGCCGATGGATAGAATATTGCCCGCGGCTGTGAAACGTTCTTCCGGCATTGCGTCGAATTTTCTTTGGGATAATTCCGCATACATGCTGGGTATAGACGGCAAGGGTAAACCTGAACGCGCTAAGGAATGCTTTGAAGCATGCAAAGGCTTTCACCATGAGCTGCTTGACGGTATAGACACCGCGGCGGCAAGGGCGATACTTAACTTCTTTGATGGGTGGGAGCCCGCGTCGGCTGCCGAGCATCCGCTGATAGCCGAAAATCTGAATGAATTGTACAAAGGTGGCAGTGTAACGTTCTATGTAAACGGTCGCCTTGCTGCCGAGGATGCGAAAATAAAGGCCGCATGGCAGAGATATTACGACAATAGCGACGGAGAACGGATGCAGTGCCTTGTTACCGGTAAAGAGGACGTTATTATGCCAACGCATCCGGCAATAAAGGGCGTTGCGGATGCGCAGTCGAGCGGCGCGGCGCTGGTATCGTTCAACGCGTCTGCATTCTGCTCATACGGAAAGGAGCAGAATTACAATGCACCCGTCGGCAAATACGCGGCGTTTGCGTACACATCCGCGCTGAACTATCTGCTGTCAGATAGGGAAAACGTACACCGCATAGGCGACACTACCGTTGTATGCTGGGCAGAGGGAGCGGAGGAACAGTATAACGGGCTGACCAATATGTGGATGTTCGGGGACGATAACAACACCGGACTGAGCGACGCCGACCTTTACGCGGCGGTAAAGCGAATAACGGAAGGCAAGTATTGCAATGAGCTGAAAATAGACCCGAAACGACCGTATTATATGCTCGGGCTTGCGCCGAACGCAGCGCGGTTGTCGGTAAGCTTTTTCCTGCGTAATGAGTTCGGCAGCTTTATACGCAACGTGAACGAGCATTACGAGCGCATGGAGATAGTTAAAAGCAAGTTCGATAAATTCGACACCCTGCCCATATGGGCCATGCTGAATGAAACCGTGAACCCGAAATCCCAGGATAAAAAACCAAGCTCCGTGCTTGCAAAGTCAACGGCGCGGGCGATATTCGCAGGCACGGCATACCCGGCGGCGCTTTTGAACGGGGCGATGCTGCGCATAAGGGCCGAACGGAACATAACCCGCGGCCGCGCGGCGATAATCAAGGCATATTATCTGAAAAACACAAATAAGGGCTGTCCAAAGGAGGTATTGACGGTGAGCCTTAATGAACAAAGCACAAACATACCATATACGCTCGGAAGGCTGTTTGCCTATTATGAAAAGGTGCAGAAGGAGGTCAACCCGGAAATAAATGCCACGATTGTGGATAAATATTATATTTCCGCCATGTCTACTCCGGCACGGACATTCAAACTGCTGAATGGGCTGTATCAAAGCCATCTTCGCAAACTCTACAGACTTAATAAAGATAGAGCAAGGTGGTTCGACATGGAAGTTGGTAAACTAAAAGATGTATTTGACGAAACGTACCCGATAAAGCATACATCGCAGGAACAATGCTCGTTCGATCTTGGCTATTATCATCAAAAACAATGGTTTTATACTAAAAAGGAGGACAGGTAACAATGGAAGCTATTAAGAACCGCTACGATTTCGTGATACTGTTTGACGTGGAGAACGGCAATCCCAACGGCGATCCCGATTCCGGAAACATGCCGCGCATAGATCCGGAAACCGGCTACGGGCTGGTTACGGACGTTTGCCTGAAGCGCAAAATACGCAACTATGTGGAAACGATAAAGGAAGGCGAAAGCGGCTACCGCATATATATAAAGGATAACGTGCCGCTGAACAGGAGCGACCGCGAAGCGTACGACTACCTTGGAATAGAGCCGGCAAAGGTTGCGGACGCGAAGAAAAAGAAAGAGAATCTGGACATTGAAATACGGGACTTCATGTGCAAAAACTTCTATGATATCCGTACGTTCGGCGCCGTGATGACGACGTTTGTGAAGGACAAGCTAAACTGCGGCCAGGTGCGCGGCCCCGTACAGCTAAGCTTTGCAAAGAGCGTGGACCCGATAATGCCGCAGGAAGTGACCATAACCCGCGTTGCAATAACAACGGAGGCGGACGCCGAAAAGAAGGGCACGGAGATGGGCCGCAAATTTATTGTTCCTTATGCGCTATATAGGGCGGAAGGCTACGTTTCTGCCAACCTTGCACGCAAGACCACCGGATTTTCTGAGGAGGATCTTGAACTGCTGTGGCAGGCGATAATGAATATGTTTGAAGTTGACCATGCCGCGGCGCGCGGAAAAATGGCCACAAGGGAACTTATTGTGTTCAAGCATGATTCGGAGCTTGGCAACGCGCCGGCATATAAGCTTTTCGATTTGGTAAAGGCTGAGCGCAGAGAAGGAGTGGATACGCCGCGCGCGTATTCGGATTACAATGTTTCGGTTGATGAAGCAGCGCTCCCCTCGGGCGTTGAATGCATAAGAATATAACCGACTATCGTGAGGAGGATTATCTCCAGATATCGGGGCTACAGCATTTCAGGTTCTGCCGAAGGCAATGGGCGCTGATACACATAGAAAAGCTGTGGGCGGAGAACTACCGCACGGTGGACGGCGAACTGATGCACGAGCATGTGCATGACGCGGAATTTAACGAAAGCCGCGGCGATGTTATTATACGGCGCGGTGTATATGTACACTCGGCAGAACTTGGCATATCCGGTCAGTGCGACGCATTGGAGTTCCATAAAGGCAGCATCGGAGTACCAATGGTAAAGAAGGGCTGTGGCAGCCGTATCCCGTGGAATACAAGCGCGGCGAATTCAGGACGGACACGGGGGACACATTACAGCTTTGCGCGCAGGCTATGTGCCTTGAGCATATGCTGTGCTGTAAAATAGAGCGCGGTGCATTGTTTTACGGCATGCCGAGGCGGCGCATGGAAATAACCTTCACGGACGAACTGCGCAAGGAGGTGCTTGAGGCGATAGCCGAAATGCACGATATGTACAGCCGCGGCTATACGCCGAAGGTTAAGCCGACCAAGTCCTGCGCGGCATGTTCGCTGAATGAACTGTGCTTGCCTTCGCTCATGAAAAAGCGCTCGGTCGGCGCGTACATAAGGGCGGCGATGGAGGAGATCACATGAAAAGGTTCCTTAATACGTTTTATGTGCTTTCGGAGGACATATACCTGTCGCTTGAAGGTGAAAACGTGGTTGCAATGCGGGACAAGCAGGAGGTTGCCAGATATCCGCTGCACACATTGCAGGGCATAGTATCGTTTTCATATGCCGGCGCATCACCAGCGCTTATGGGTGCATGCGCCAAGCGCGGTGTGGGGTTCGCACTCTGCAC
>OCHI01002364.1_pt1 | contig 10817 bp, 6 predicted proteins | sample 1538691 | NCBI WGS metagenome assembly OCHI01 (sample SAMN04571718, study PRJEB22368) | human gut metagenome | biome: human gut; material: stool | host: Homo sapiens | place: Luxembourg | collected 2012-09-21 | reverse complement strand
GGGATTCGGCTTCGGTCACATACGTAGGTATGCTCCCTTCAGACCTCACCCTCAGTGCCTTGCGCTTCATCCTTTCTGCAAAGTCAGGACAATCTTGCGAGCAAGATTGTGAAACTGTTGACTTTGCAACAGTCTCATTATTACCTAGGCAGCTCCTCTGGATTATTTACCTTGCATCGGGTAGACAGTGTGCTATCTGAAGAAATATTACTATCTTTGCATCGTAATGAACCGGTTGAGGTCGTACGGCTCACGAGCAGTTGACTCAGCTTAGGTATGGAGGAGGAAGCCATGCGACAGCGGTTCCCTCCTTTTTGTATATAAACCATCGAGTATCATGATAGATCTAGCAGTACTCCGCACAGAAATAGAGCAGATGCTCCACGAGGACGAGTTCGTCGTGGAGATAACTAGTAGCCCAGGGGATCAGATCCGCGTAGTGATCGATGCCATGGGAGGCTTGCCCATCTCTCGCTGTGTCGAGGTCTCTAGAGCCATCACGCAGCTACACGATCGTGACGAGGAGGAGGACTACGCCCTCGAGGTGTCGTCACCCAGTCTCTCCGATCCGTGGCAGGTCTACGAGCAGTACACACGTCATCTGGAGGCACCCGTGCAGGCGGTCGATGCGTCTGGCATGAAGTGGCACGGCAAGCTCCTAGAGGTCGGCGCCCGAGGTGCTGATCAGCTCCCCGAGTATGTCGTCCTAGAGATCGAGCGCACAGAGACCATACAGGATGGTAAGAAGAAGAAAAAGCAGCAGATCATCGAGCCACACCGCATCGAGCATGATCAGCTCAAGCGCATCTCGTACGACCTAGACAAGGCACTCTGATAGCGATCCCCCTCCCCCACCATTACTTAGATATACTAGTCCCACAGACAGAGACCCAACATACATATATGGCTAGAAAGAAAGAAGCAACGAGCTTAAAGGTTCTACTCACTGAGTTCAAAGAGCTAAAGAACATAGACGAGGAGACGATGCTCCACGTATTAGAGGACTCCTTCCGGAGCATCCTCGCTAAGATGTTTGGTTCAGACGACAACTTTGACGTGATCATCAATGCGGATAGCGGAGACTTTGAGATCTGGCGTACCCGCGAGGTGGTTGCTGACGATGCTGTCGAGCGAGAGAACGAGCAGGTAGCCTACACGGAGGCTCGTGAGATAGATCCCGAGGCAGAGATCGGAGATGATGTGACCGACTCCGTAGACTTCCTCTCCTTCGGTCGGCGTGCCATCGTCAATCTACGCCAGACCCTCTCGAGCAAGATCTTGGATCTGCAGAAGGAGCACTTCTACCAGACCTTCATAGAGCGTGTAGGAGAGCTGATCACGGCCGAGGTCTATCAGGTGTGGAAGCGTGAGACCCTCCTCGTCGACGAGGATGGCAACGAGCTCATCATGCCCAAGAGCGAGCAGATCCCTGACGAGTACTTCCGCAAGGGCGATAGCGTCCATGCCGTCATAGCTCGTGTAGATAATGAGAACAATAACCCTCGCGTCACGCTCTCACGTACTAGCCCTGAGTTCCTCAAGCGTCTCTTCGAAATCAACGTCCCCGAGATCTCTGACGGACTGATCACCATCAAGCGTGTAGCACGCATCCCAGGCGTTCGCGCCAAGATTGCTGTCGAGTCGTACGATGATCGCATCGATCCTGTCGGCTCTTGTGTCGGTATGAATGGTAGCCGCATACGTGGCATCGTCCGGGAGCTACATGGGGAGAACATTGACGTCCTCACCTACACGGCAAACGATAGTCTCTTCATACAGCGTGCGCTGAGTCCGGCTAAGATCTCTTCGATCGAGCTCTATCCAGAGACCGCCAAGGCTGAGGTTTACCTACGTCCAGAGGATGTGCCTCTAGCTATTGGTAAGAACGCCAGCAACATCAAGCTAGCGTCCGTCCTGACAGGCTTTGAGATTGAGGTATTCCGTGATGCAGCTGATACGACCGAGGAGGATATCTACCTCTCCGAGTTTAGCGATGAGATCGAGGACTGGGTCATCAAGATGCTTCTAGACATAGGTCTCAACACGGCTCGTGCCGTCCTGACCACATCTCGCTCAGAGCTACTTAAGAAGACCGATCTGGAGATAGAGACCATCGACCGTGTCCTCCGCATCCTCTCGTCCGAGTTTGACCTTGAGGAGCTAGAGGAGATGGGGCTACCACAGGAAAACATTGACCTGCTCAAGAGTCCCGTGCCTACGCAAAGTGAGATCGCAGAGGCGATCATTGAAGACCTCAAGGAAGACGAAGCCACCGAGGAGTAAGCAGAGCACACCACCAGCCACTGTATAGGGGTGACCGTGACTGGACCCATTCATTAAGGATAAGAAATACCGAACCCCACCCGTAGACGAGCAATCAAGAGAAATATATGTCCATAAAACTGTTTAGCCTAGCCAAAGAACTCAACATCGGAGTCAACACGCTTGTCTCCTTCCTTAACGACAAGGGTAAGGAGGTAGACAACAACCCCAACACACGCATCACGGAGGATGAGTTTAATCTCGTCTTGCGCGACTTCACGCCGACCTTTGATGAGGAGACTGTGGAAAGAACCAAGAAGAAGTTTCTCCGCAGCAAGAGTGCGCCTAAGGCTAAAGCAGAGGAGCCTGCTAAGACAGCAAAGACCGAAGCGAATAGCCCCGAGGAGCAGCCCACCAAGGCTAAAGCTTCAGCAGCTAAGAAGGGCAAGGCAGAGCCAGACATCCCCACCACGGCCAGCACCTCACAGGTCAACGTCGTGGGACGTATAGAACTCGACAAGCACAACAACCCCATCTCGGCCTCTACAGACAAAACCTCCACGGCTACTCAGGAGGAGCCCGCCAAGCCTAAGGTAGCAGCTAAGACGAACAAGACCAAGAGTACGACTAAGAGCGCGCCCAAGAGTACGACGACGGCTAAACAGAAGGAGGCTACGCCGGAGGAGCCTGCCAAGCCGAAGGCAAGCACGACAACCGAGCAACCGAAGGCTAGCACGACCGCTGAGCAACCGAAGGCCGCTACGCCAACCAAGGAGACTAAGGAGACTAAGGAGGCACCCGAGACAAAAGAAACAAAGAGCGAGGCTAAGCCCGCAGAAAGCACCAAGCCCTCTGAGAAGGCTTCGTCTAAGGAGCAGGAGAGCGACGCCTCTAAGGAGTCAGCACCCGTTGCTTCTAAGGAACCTGCACAGAGCGAGACTAAGCCCGAGCCTGCCCAGGAAGAGCCAAAGCAGAAGGCTGCCGAGCAACCAGTCGCTGCCGCATCAGAACCAGCTGCCCCGGAGGCTCCCGCAGCGAAGCCCCAGGCAGAGACACCCACCGAGACTACGAAAGAGAACAAGGGTGAGGATGCGACCGAGATCTTCCGCATTGCTAAGAAAGAGGACGAGCCACAGCTCAAGGTGGTCGGCAAGATCGACCTCAGTAGTTTTAGCAGCTCTCGCTCTCGCAAGTCTAACAAGGACAAAGAGAGCAGTCGTCGCAAGCGCAAGCGCATCTCCTCAGGAGCTGTCGATGTCAAGAGCGAAGGCGCCAAAATACAGGATGATCGCTCAGGCAAGAAGGGCGGTCACACAGCAGCTCCACAGCGAGGTGAGCGCGGAGGACGCAACGAGCGTCGCACTGGACGTAAGAGCAGACGTCAGGAGCCTGTCTTGACTCCCGAGGAGCAGGACGAGCTAAGAGCTAAGCAGGTCAAGGAGACCCTAGCACGGCTCAACAACAAGCAGACCGTCTTCGGGCGTGCTGCTAAGTCTAGACGTGAGAAGCGCGAGGCACGTCGTGCCGAGTTTGAGCGTGAGCAGGAGCTCTCCACACAGGACGAGAAGGTACTCAAGCTGACTGAGTTCGTCACCGTCAGCGACCTGGCCAACATGATGAACGTACCCGTCACCGACGTCATCTCCACCTGTATGAGCATCGACATGATGGTGTCGATCAATCAGCGTCTCGATGCCGAGACGATCAATATCGTTGCCGAGGAGTTTGGCTACGAGACCGAGTTCGTATCGGCCAACGTCGTCGAGGCTATCACCGCCGACGAGGAACCCGACAAACCTGAGGATCTAGAGCCTCGTCCACCCGTCATCACCATCATGGGTCACGTAGACCACGGTAAGACATCGCTACTCGACTGCATCCGTCGTTCGGACGTTACTGCAGGCGAGGCGGGAGGTATCACGCAGCACATTGGTGCGTACAATGTGACCCTCTCTGATGGTCGTCGCCTCACCGTCCTAGACACACCAGGTCACGAGGCCTTTACCGCTATGCGTGCTCGTGGTGCGCAGATTACAGATATTGTGGTCATCGTCATTGCGGCAAACGATGCCGTGATGCCCCAGACCATCGAGGCACTCAACCATGCGAGTGCCGCCGGCGTGCCGATCATCTTTGCGATCAATAAGATCGATGTCAGCGGTGCCAACCCCGATAAGATCCGCGAGCAGCTCGCTGGTATGAACTACCTCGTCGAGGATTGGGGTGGTAAGTACCAGGTGCAGGAGATCTCTGCGAAGAAGAACATCGGCATCCCTGATCTACTAGACAAAATCTTCCTCGAGGCTGAGCTCCTCGAGCTTAAGTCCAATCCTCATCGTCGTGCCTCCGGCTCGGTCATCGAGTCTTCACTAGACAAGGGCAAGGGTTACCTCGCCTCCGTCTTGATCCAGCGAGGCACCCTCCACATTGGAGACTTCATCTTAGCTGGTAGCTACTACGGACGTGTCAAGGCTATGTACAATGAGTACAACAAGCGTGTCGACACCGCTGGGCTATCCACGGCCGTCTCCATCCTCGGCTTCAATGGGGCGCCGACGGCAGGCGATGACTTCAACGTCATGGAGAGCGAGCAGGAGGCTCGTGAGCTAGCGGTCAAGCGTGAGCAGCTACAGCGTGAGCAAGGCTTGCGTACGCAGAAGATGCTTACCCTCGACGACATCGGTCGTCGCATCGCTGTGGGCAACTTCCAGCAGTTTAACCTCATCATCAAGGGCGACGTGGACGGTTCCGTACAGGCACTGGCCAACTCCCTCATCGAGCTCTCGACGAAGGAGATCCAGGTGAGCGTCATCCATCAGGGTGTCGGCCAGATCACCGAGTCAGACATCCAGCTGGCTACGGCATCAGACGCTGTGATCATCGGCTTCCAGGTTCGTCCTAGTGCTCAGGCTCGTAGGCTAGCCGAGCAGGAGGGTGTCGAGATCCGCACCTACTCGGTCATCTACGATGCTATCGAGGACGTACACGATGCGCTCGAGGGTATGCTCTCGCCAGACATTCGCGAGCAGGTCACAGCCAATCTGGAGGTGCTGCAGACCTTCAAGGTCAGCAAGATCGGCACCATCGCCGGCTGTATGGTCACCGATGGCAAGATCAAGCGTACCGACAAGGTGCGCGTCATCCGCGACGGTGTGGTCATTCATACAGGCGAGCTAGAGTCGCTCAAGCGCTTCAAGGACGAAGCCAAGGAGGTGGTCTCAGGTCTCGAGTGCGGTATCAATATCAAGAACTACAACAATATAGAGGTGGACGACATCATCGAGTCCTTTGAGGAGATCGAGGTTCGGCGCAAGCTCTAGTCCCCTACCCCAATACATTTGTCTAAGTGGCGACTGCTTCTCACAGAGGAGCGGCCGCCACTTTTCTTTTGTCTCATCCCCACTTCAGCTAGGTTCATATGGGTGAAACTCTAGTGCCATCCCCCATTGGCACTCTAGTTCCATACGGGTGAAACTCCAGTTCCACCCCCCATTGGCACTACAGTTTCATAGGTAGGAAACTACAGTTTCATACGGAGGAAACTACAGTTTCATAGGTAAGAAACTCTAGTGCCATATAGGTGAAACTGGAGTGCCAGCGGGAGGAAAGAGAAAGGAGAGGGGATTTATTGTTACCTTTGTGGTAGGAGACTGTTGCCACGGCCTTCGCAGAGGATCACTCTGCAGGCTCCGTGGTAGAGATGACAGGCTTCTCTCTCCGCATTTACCGCTTCACCGTATGTCTCACACGACTCCCCCATTATCGTTTGTACCCTCTCCGCAGCCCGAGGGTTATCGCTACTATAATATACAGAGCGACACCGACCGCCAGCTCTTGGCCAGTCAGTGCAAGGAGCGATTGCAGGCCCTGCACCGCATACCCGTCGAGGAGCGGGCGCAGTATCATAGGGTGCTGCAGGAGCTACTCGGAGGGCTTGGCGAGGAGAGTTGGCTGGTGACCCCATTCTTCTGTGACTATGGGAGCGAGATTGAGGTGGGGAGTCATACCTTCATCAATAGTGGTTGCACCATGCTCGATGGCGGTCATGTGACCATCGGCGACTATGTACTCATCGGTCCCTCCGTGTCGCTCTACAGTGTGGGGCATCCGCTCGACCTCGAGGAGCGCGCTGCCGGCTGGGAGTTTGGCATCCCGATCATCATCGAGGACCATGTCTGGATCGGTGGTGGCTGTACGATCCTCCCCGGCGTAACCATTGGCCGTGGCTCCGTGATCGGTGCGGGGAGTGTCGTCACGAAGAGCATCCCCCCGATGAGCCTAGCCGTAGGCAATCCCTGCCATGTCATTCGTTCGCTCAGCAAGCCCACCGCCCCTCAAGATTAATCCGTTACTTTTACCCTATCTGAACTATGCCTACGCTCTATCTGCTTGACGCTTATGCCCTGATTTACCGAGCTTACTACGCCTTCATCAATCGCCCCCTCGTGGATGCGCAGGGGCGCGACACGAGTGCGCTCTACGGCTTCGCCTCCACGCTACAAGACATCATTGACAAGGAGCGACCCGACTACATCGCCGTGGCGATGGATATGCCGGGAGGAACCTTCCGCCACAAGGAGTACCCGGAGTACAAAGCCAATCGCCCCGAGACACCCGAGACGATACGCTTCTCGATGCCTTATATCAAAGAGTTGGTGCAGGCTTACCAGATACCTCTGCTAGGGGTCGAAGGGTACGAGGCGGACGACCTAATCGGCACGCTGAGCCGCCAAGCTGTCGAGGCGGGCTACGAGGTGCGCATGGTCACGCCTGACAAGGATTACGGGCAACTCGTCGGACCGCATGCACAGATGTTTGCGCCACAGCGCACGGGGTCAGGCTTTGAGCTACTAGGTGCCGAGGAGATCACCGCTAAGTACGGCATCCGCTATCCGCTACAGATGATTGACTACTTGGGACTTGTGGGCGATAGCTCGGACAATGTGCCCGGCTGTCCAGGCATTGGCAAAGTGGCAGCGCAGCGACTCCTCGAGGAGTTTGACTCGATCGAAGATATCTACGCACGCATTGACCAGGTGAAGCCGACCTATGCAAAAAAGCTCCTCGCAGCCAAGGAGCAGACGATGCTCTCGCGGCATCTCGTCACCATCGTGACCGACGTGCCTGGAGTCACCTTTGACCCCGATCAGATGAAGTGGCGAGGCCCCGACCACGCCGCTGTGGAGCGCATCTTCAAGGAGTTTGCCTTCACCTCACTCCTCAAGCGCATCGGCAAGCCCGCAGCGACCGCGCCACAGGTGGGTCTCTTTGACCTTGGCGGTAGTTCGACGCCAGCTAGTTCGCCAGCCACGATTGAGGTGTCGGGTCCCGTGAGTGCCGCAGCTCCTCTAGAAAACTATAAGACGGTTAGCGTGACCTTTACCGAAGTCAAAGGTTACGAAGCAGTGAACCAGCTCGCTAAGCAGTTGGCGGGCAGCTCCGTTGTCGCCTTTGACACTGAGACCGATGGCCTCGATGCGCTCTGTGCGGGCATCGTCGGTATGTCGCTCTGTGCCGATGAGCAGCAGGCTTACTTTATTCCGCTACCCGAGTCGGCTGAGGAGGCTGCGCATATACTCTCTCCGCTTAAGGATCTGATGCAAGACGAGCGTGTGCTCAAGGTGGCGCACAATGCGAAGTTTGACCTGGAGGTGCTGACACGCTACGGACTGCCCGAGGCGCGCCCGCTCTACGACACCATGCTGGCGCACTACCTGATCGATGCCGACCAGGGGCATAGTCTCGACGAACTGGCGGGCGGCTTGCTCCGCTACGACACGATACGCTACAAGGACCTTTCGCCTCAGGAGAGCTTTGCGCTACGCACTGACGTAGACCCCAAGCTCCTCTGCGACTACGCTAGCGAAGATGCCTACGTGACGCTACGCCTCTACCACGCCCTGCACAAGCAGCTCTCCCCTACCGAGCAGCGTCTCCTCACCGAGGTGGAGATACCGCTCCTCTACGTGCTGATGCACATGGAGCAGCGTGGCATCGTCCTCGACATCGAGGCACTACAGCGCTCCCGTCAGGAGCTACTCGAGAGCGTCCTCCGCCTAGAGCAGGAGATACAGAGCTACTCCTCACGAGGGCTTAACCTCAAGGTCAATAGCCCGAAGCAGATCGGCGAACTGCTCTTCGATGAGCTTAAGATTATGGAGAAGCCGCGCAAGACCAAGACTGGCAGCTACGTAACCAACGAGGAGACGCTCCTCCCGCTGCGCTCGCTCCACCCCGTCGTCGCGCTCATCCTAGACTACCGCGAGGCACGCAAGCTGCTCAACACCTATATAGATCCGCTGCCCAAGATGTGCTACCCCGATGGCAAGCTACACACTTCGTACAATCAGGCGGTCACCGCCACGGGCAGGCTCTCCTCGAGCAATCCGAATCTGCAAAACATCCCCATCCGTAGCGACCTTGGGCGTCCCCTGCGTCGTGCCTTTGTCGCTGATCCGTACTACACCCCGCGCCTATCGGCTTGCACGCCTGTGGATCACACCCATGAGGAGCCAATCGGCGCTGTCCTGCTCAGTGCGGACTACTCGCAGGTGGAGCTGCGCGTCATGGCGCATCTGAGCCAAGACCCAGCGATGATACACTCCTTCCTCTCGGGCGACGATATTCACACGGCGACAGCTGCTAAGGTCTTTAAGGTGGCTCCCGAAGAGGTGACCCCGCTGATGCGTAGCAAGGCGAAGACGGCCAACTTTGGCATCAACTACGGCATCACGCCCTATGGTCTGAGCCAGCGTCTCAACATCCCCGTTGGCGAGGCTGCCGAGCTGATCAAGGAGTACTTCGCCACTTTCACCCATATACAAGCCTTTATGAATGAGGCGATAGCACTCGCCTCCGAGCGAGGCTATACAGAGACCGCCTTCGGTCGTCGCCGGCAGCTGCGCAACCTCCGCACGGCGCGTGGAGCCCAGCGTGGCAATGCTGAGCGCAACGCGATCAACGCACCGATCCAAGGCACCGCCGCCGACATCATCAAGATCGCTATGATACGTGTCGAGGAGGAGCTGACGAAGCAACAGCTACGCAGCTACCTCGTCCTGCAGGTGCACGACGAACTGGTCCTCAACGTCTATCTCGACGAACTGGATCGTGTCACAGCCCTCGTTCGTGAAGCGATGGAGGGGGCCTGGCCCGAGTGCTCTGTACCGCTCGTCGTGGAGATCGGTACCGGCAAAGATTGGCTCGCAGCGCACTAGTTCGCCCGAGACAGAGAGGATGATGAGCCCGCTCACCCACGCCACACAGCGGCTAGCACGCACCCTGAGCCGTAAGGGAGGAGATCGCCTTAAGCTCCTCTCCGTCCTCGGTATGCACCTCTTGAGGAGACGCTACATAGGCGTTTTCATTGACCCTATCTTAGCCTGCAACCTCCGCTGTCAGATGTGCTACTTTAGCGATCCTGAGTATAGAGCTACGCTGCGTGGCAAGCTGACCACGGACGACTGCGAGGCGATAGCGGGTCATCTCTTTCCCTATGCGCTCAGGCTACAGATCGGTTGCGGTGCCGAGCCGACGCTCACCCCGGAGACAATGCTTCGTCTTGTGCAGCTGGGCCAGGAGTACCACGTCCCCTGGATCTCCGTCATAACAAATGGCAATGCCCTGACCGAGGAGACCCTGCGGGCACTCGTGACGGCGGGACTGAGTGAGCTGACGCTCTCGCTGCATGGCACCACGCAAGCGACTTATGAGCGGCTGATGGTGGGTGCCGAGTGGCAACGATTTGTCACGCTACTAGAGTGGTTGAAGGCGCTAGACAACCCACCCGCCGTACGGCTCAACTACACGGTCAATCGCGACAATCTGGAGGAGCTAAGCCGTCTACCTGACTTAATTCGTGACTATCCCGTTCGCACGGTGCAGATACGCCCCGTGCAGAAGATCGGCGAGAGTGCCTACAAGGAGTTCGACATGGCTCCCCTCGTAGCGGCCTACGACCGGGTCATAGCGACTACCATAGAGCGGCTTCGTGCTGAGGGGATAGAGGTCATTTGCCCCAGCAGTAAGAAGATGAGCCAGACGGCCAAGCCGCCTCGACGCTTGGCAAAGCTCTTTGAGGAGGCGACCTATTACTACCTCTCCCCGCAAAGCTTCGGGCCTCATGGTGTGGACTTTCGCGCGGTCTCGCTCAGGAACTATGCTCGCCAGTCGCACCTCGTCGGGCGGCTGCTTCGTGCCATCTTCACCCAGCGCAATGCCTACGCAGAGCGCGACACGCACACGACCAAAAAGCTAAACTACTAGTTCCCCGCTCCGCCCCTCCCGCCGAAAGCATACGAACTGTGCGCGGCGATATACGACCCCAAAACGAAACTGTTGCAAAAGTCAACAGTCTCATCAGGGCAAACTCACCGCCGACCTGTTACAATAATTTAGACCCAACGACATATCGAAACGGCACCATGTCGGGGAAAAGTGATTTCCACGTGGATATTTTGAAATTCCCACGTGGATATTTTTTATTTCCCAGGTAGGAAATAAAAAATTCTTCGGAGGAATCAAATGAAACTTCGGAGGAAATGAATGACGCCCAC
>OCHI01002362.1_pt1 | contig 10821 bp, 10 predicted proteins | sample 1538691 | NCBI WGS metagenome assembly OCHI01 (sample SAMN04571718, study PRJEB22368) | human gut metagenome | biome: human gut; material: stool | host: Homo sapiens | place: Luxembourg | collected 2012-09-21 | reverse complement strand
GCGCGCGCTCGAGCCGTTCGCCAGATCAACGAGTTCCCTCAGAGAGAGCCCCTCGTCTCCCCGAGTGGAATCAGACCCATTGATAAACCCGCCGGTTGACTCGATATACCCGTGTCCAGAAAAGTAGAAGAGCGCTATTTCGGCTTTTGACTGAAACAGCCTGCGCGCCTCATCTTTGATTGCAGCGCGATTCACGACATGGTCTGGGCCGGTTGCATACAGCTCCTTGCAGTCAAAGTTTCTGCTCCGAGAGGAATCCCCATTGCGCTTGAGGAGGCGCGCGACCTCCTCGGCATCGTTCACGCAACCCGAAAGATTTGGTATGCGCTTGTCAGAATAGTAGTTAACTCCAACTACTAGGGCCATTCTGTCCATCGCCCAGCTCCTACAGACTGTCGATGAAATCTTCGATATGGCTCCAGGTCCATGAAACCGTGCGTACACCGGGAAGATCAGTTCGGTCATCGCTATACGCCCAGATTCCCAGCACCTTCTTCCCCTCCTCGCGCGCGCAGCCGATTTCCCACTTTTCCCCACTTGAGCTCAACGAGTTCTTGCTTACGAGCGCAATCACGCCGTCGGAGCGCTTGATGCGAGTGCGGACCTTCTCCTTCCAGGCGGTTGCGTACGGCTCCTTGACCGACATATCGATATACTCGAAGGGCGACTTCGTGTTGAGCGACTGACCCTTCAGAAAATCGCGTTGACGTTCGTCCTCGATTGCAAACGCAACGAATACCGTCTTCTTTTCCATAAATCTCACCTTTCGCATATAAAAACAGCTCCTTATCAGTATAAACCTGACCGGTTGCGATTCTCCACCGGAGCGATCCACCTCATTACCGCGCCCATCTGCACGTCGCAAGGATCCCACCTCCAGCGGGCTCCGATAAAAGTGGGGAGTGGAAAATACTACGACATCCCATGTCGCAGTAAATGTCGTAGCAACGTCGTAGTAAACCAGCCACGCCGTCCTAAGACCCAACTTCGTGGCAGCCCATGCCCGAGATACGGCGGTGGCCTTCGGGTGGCGTCTTGATTCGAGACACCGTTGCCGCAGGCTTAGTCAAGCCCGTCGACCCCAACACGGCGCCGCGCCATATGCGCTACGTCCCATACTGGGCCTAAGGGGCAGCCTAACTTTCCGTAACTTTCCAAAAGAGGAGAATTGCCCCCTCTTTTTTTGATGGGCGGGGTTTCGAGCTGCGGATACGCATCTCTTCAAGTCGCCTCTAACTTTCCTTAACTTCCCATCCGTCCCATTCCCACGTGTTGCGCCTCAGCTGCGCGGCGTCAAGGGCGCTCGCGGAACCCCGCGCAAATCTGCGCTCCGCTCCGATTGGTGGGGGTTGCCGCGAACAACCCCTGACCCCCTTCGCCTCGGCGCGGCGCTTCAGGGAGCAAAGCGCAAGGCGCCGCAGGGCAAGCGCCTTCCGCTTTGCCCGCAGGCAGAGATTCTACGGGCCGGAAGGCCGGAAGGGAGCGGGACATGAAGGCGAGCGAGGTCATCGTGGAGCCGGAGGGGCGCAGGGACCGCAGCGCATGGGACAGGGGCTCCCGGCTCGAGCGCCTCCGGCCCGCCCTCGCGGTACAGCCTGCACCAGCGGTCGAGCGATGTAGCGGCGGCGATGCCGAAGCGGGCCATCGCCTCCGACCGCGGCATCCCCTCGTCCACGACGGCCCTCGCGACGGCGAGCTTGGTCTCCATGTCGTAGGTCCTGCGGCTCTCGCCCATCCCGATCAGCCCCTTCCTCCCGGTTGCCCGGTACGCGTAGAGCCATTTTCTCACCGCCGGGGCGGGAACGTCGAGCTTCTTGGCCGCGAGTTCGAAGCCGAGGCCAGCCTCGAACAGGTCGGCGGCGCGTGCCCTCATCTCGCGACCGTATCTTGCCTTCTTCCTGCGGGACATTTCCGATGCCTCCCTTTTCTCGAACCTTAATTTCAAAGTCCAAGAAATGGGATGCAGTTCACCGTCGGGGCGTTCCTCGAGTACTGCGAGCTGCGGGGGTTCCGCTCCCCGGACAACGACCCCCACGGCTGGGCGCGCGTCTGCCAGGCGGTGGCGAACTTCATGGGTGCCGACGGCCTCAGCGTGGGCATCTCGCGCTACGAGGGCGACGCGCGCATGGACCCGGGCGACAACGGGATCTACGTCATCGAGGGGTGGCGCATCGCCGAGCGCCTGCGGGCGGAGTACGACCCCGGCTGGGAGCCCACCGGGATACGGGATGTCCGCCCCGAGGATGAGCAGCGGGCCCACGACCGCGCCGAGATGCTGCGCGCCATCGACGCCTCGCGGCCCGAGGGCCAGAGGCTCGGGGCCTACCTCGATGCCGAGTGTTTTCCGTAACATCTAAATCGACAAAAACGGCAGCATAAAGTCGAAACTTCCCGCAAGGGGCATGCTGACCAGATCGCAGGGCCATCTTGGTGGTGCTTCGTATCTACCAAAGGAGGCCCGGAGAGGAAATGATCAGCATGACCGACAAGAATTCTATACGCCTGCTGTGGCGGCAGGGGGACAGCGTCGCCGAGGTCGAGCGCAAGACCGGCGTGAGCCGGGACACCGTCTACAAGTACCGCGACATGGACGACTTCAGCCCCGAGCCGCCCGCGAGGCGGGCGCAGGGCTCAAAGCTCGACCCGTACAGGCCCCTGATCGAGTCCTAGCTCAACGACAACATGCGCAGCGGGCGCAAGCAGCTACGGCACGCGGGGCGCGTATGACGCCGGGCCTTGACGGCCTTCCGGTTTATCTGACCACGCTACCAGTGGAAACGAACTCGGCACGCCGAGTTGCGCCGCAAAATCCCGGGCGCACGTAGTGCGCCCTTATCCGGCTCCTCCTCCTTTCCTCCAGGATGCCCGGACGGCAAGATTCGGAACGTCCCCTCAATATCCAAACTTCACGCAAGCCTAATGCGAATAGAGACAGACCTGGCAAATCAAGACACGGCTAGCCACTCGCACCCAAAGCCATTTGCCTAAAAATGAATACCGTTGACCGAAATGGAAATACGGTAACAACGAAAAAGACTAGTCAAGCTCGTTTTAAGCACCGTTTGTTCCAGCCCGCCCCAATTGCAGACATCCCAACTATCATGAATCCAGTAAACAGAGGCGGACATCAACATCCAACGCCGGCAAGCATGCGGGTGCCTCCTCTGCCTAAGGGGCAAACCCCCGAGATTAGTTAGGAGAGGGGAAGAGATGGATAAAGTCAAAACGGCCTTCCAGAACTTTGGCCGCGTTATCGTCGACCCTATTTTGTACCTTTCGGTAACGGGCATCATTTTGGCCATCGCCACGGTATGCTCGCTCGGCAGCGGAGTTGTCGCGGATCTGGGCACGCTGCTCTCCGCGGCAACCAACTCCGCGGTGATCGGCAACCTGCCGGTGATTTTCGCAGTCGGCCTAACGGCAGGCTTCGCAAAGAAGCAAAAATCCAACGCGGCAGTGTTTGGACTTATTAGTTACCTCATGTTCCTGTATGTCAACAACGCCTACCTGACGCTCACCGATCAGCTGGCAAAAGCCGGCGCGATGGGTCTGTATGGCACTGGCCAGGCAACGGTACTGGGTCTTCAAGTTACCGATGTCAACGTCTTCGGCGGCGTACTCATCGGATGTTTCTGCGGTTGGCTCTATAACAAACTGATCGACGTAAAGGTATCGGACTATATCCGGATTTACGGCGGACCCCGCCTGGCACTTCTGGCGATGATCCCGCTGAGCATTGTCTTTGGCATCGGAGCGACTGTCGTGTGGCCCCCTATCGCCAACGCCATCAGCAACGCGTCTTCATTCATCGCAGCCTCGGGCGGTCTGGGCGTTTTCATTTACGGCTTCCTGAACCGCGTCCTCGTACCTCTCGGCATGCACCACTTTATGTGGATGCCGTTTGACTACTCCGCGATTGGCGGCACGGCGGTCGTCGCCGGCCAGAGCGTTTCCGGCGCAGCAAACATCTTCTATGCCGAGCTTCCCCATATCGCCGACGGATCCCTCACCACAGTCGACCCCTCTGTCCGCTTTGCCATGTTCGGCTTTGGCAAGGAATTCGTAACCCTTGGCACCGTGCTCGCAATGATTGCAACTTCCCGTCCGGAGAATCGAAAAGCCGTCGCAGCCATGCTGGTGCCAATTTACATCACCGCCATGCTCTCCGGCATCACTGAGCCGCTCGACTTCATGATCCTGTTCGCGTCTCCGATTCTCTGGGTTGCCTACAGCCTGTTCTACGGACTGGGCGAGATGCTCCTGTTTGTCCTGGGAGTCCGCTTGCTTAACATGTACGGTGGCATCGAGCTGCTCACGCTCAGCCTGCCTTTGCCAATGGGCGTCACCAAGTTCCCGATTTACATCGTCTTGGGCATCGTGTTTGCCGCCGTTTCGTTCGTCGTGCTGGCGATGGTGATCAAGAAACTCAACCTCATGACGCCCGGTCGTTCTGCAGAGTGGTCTGCCGAGGTCTCTGGCGATGCCAACGCTCTCGAGTCTTCCGGAACGCCGGAAGTCGACGCAAAACAGCAGGAGATGGTGCAAAACATCATCGACGGCCTTGGCGGTAAGGACAATATCAACACCATGGGCTGCTGTATGACTCGCCTCCGTGTCGAGGTCAAGGATCCCAACAAGGTCAACGAAGAGATCATCAAGAAGGCTATTGACAAGGGCTTATTTAAGAACGGCACTAATGTCCAAATTATCGTGGGAACCAACGTGCACTCCGTCTACGACCTGCTTCGTCCCATCCTTAATCTGGAAGATTAACAGTCGCCTGATCGACAGACGACAAGCAAGGAGACCTCATGTTGACCAAAACGTTACATTCAATCCGAGGCATGTTCGAACGCTTGCTCAACATGTACAAAGAAAAGTCGACAAGGGGTCTTCTCGCTCTGATGGCTGCATTCGTATGCGGTTTTATCTGGCCACTCCTTGGTCTACTCGCTGCGGTTTGGACCCGGCATTCAGGAAAGCACGCGGATGCGGGCAGCGTTGCGGGCATGGCGGCCGTTATCAACATCGTTACTTACTTCATACAGATAGCGACCAGGATTGTCTGCGGCTCGATTTGATTTGAAAGGCATGAACAACATGAACGGATACAAGATTGTAATCTGCGGCGGCGGCAGCACCTATACCGCCGGTATCGTCAAAGACCTGATTGATCAAAAGGACGAACTGGGGATTCGTGAGCTTTGGCTCTATGACATCGACAAGGAACGCCAGGACACGGTCGCTGTGGTGGTTAAGGCAGTTATCGATGACCTTGCTCCCGAGATTCCCCTGCATGTAACTGTCGACCCCAAAGAAGCATTTACAGATGCGAACTTTGTTATGGCGCAGATGCGCGTGGGCGGGCTCAAGATGCGTATCCAAGATGAGCAGATCAGCCTGCGCCATGGCGTAGTCGGCCAGGAGACCTGCGGAGCAGGTGGCATGGCCTATGGCATGAGGACCATCTTCCCCATGTGCGAGCTTGTCGATTTCTGCGAGGAGTACGCCTGCAAGGACTACTGGATCGTCAACTACTCCAACCCCGCTGCCATCGTAGCCAAGGCGATGCACAAGCTACGTCCAAACGCTCGCATTCTCGACATCTGCGATATGCCAGTAGAGATTGAAGCCCGCATGGCGGAGATTTTGGGCTGCGAACTCAGCGACATTGAAGTCGACTACTTCGGCCTCAACCACTTTGGGTGGTTTACCAACGTGCGTTGCAAGGGCGTCGACGTTACAGACAAGCTCAAAGAGCATGTGCGTAAATTCGGCTACATTTCCGAGGCAAGCCTCAATGACGCCTTGGTAAAGGACCCCGATTGGGCCCATACCTTCAAGAATGCGGCGACGATTTCCACGCTATTCCAGGATTACCTCCCCAACACCTATTACCAGTACTACCTGTTGCCCGATGCCTGCGTGGAATACATGGACATCAATAACACGCGTGGCATGCAGGTCGTAAACGGCCGCGAAAAGCGGATCTTTGATGCTTCTGCGGCGCTTAAGCGCGGTGAAAAGGTCGATCTCACGCAATTCTATGTAGGCGTCCACGGCAGATTCATTGTCGATGTCGTCAAGTCTCTAGCGCATGACCTGCGACATCGCCAGCTGGTAATTGTGCCCAATAATGGCGCAATCGAGAATCTCTCGGACGACGCGACCGTCGAGATTCCGGCGTACATCACCGATCGAGGAGCCGAACCGGTCCGCGTCGGGAAGATCCCCCGCTTCTACAAGGGCCTTATCGAACAGCAGGATGCCTGCGAAGGCCTTGTGGTCGAAGCCGTTATCGAAGGCTCCTACCAGAAGGCACTCGAGGCCTTCACCCTCAATCGCACGATCCCCTCAGCGCGCGTGGCTAAGGAAGTCTTGGACGACATGATTGAGGCGAACAAGGGCTATTGGCCTGAACTGAAGTAGAGAAACCATCCAAATAGCAAAAGCACAAAAGGTGGCCTCAAGGCAAAAATGCTTTGGGGTCACCTTTTGTATGACTAAATCTCCGCAAAGCTCGTAAAGATGAACGAATCGGCCTCGTGTTTTACACGATAGTTCTCTTGATAATCCTGATTGAATATAAGCGAATAAATAACCTGAAGCGTATACGTGAGCGAGATCATGGAAGAGTAATTGGCAACCTTTCCAATCACGCGCTCTGATTTTGGAATGAGCAGGACAGTATCGCATTGCCTGGCGAGCGCCGAATCAGAAAACGCCGTGATTAAACACGGCTTGATTCCGCGCTCGGAAAGAGCGGCGGCGTATTTGGAATAATCATAGTGAATGCCGCTGTAGCTTAGGAATAAAAACAGGTCGCCGGGCCTACCGTTCTTAACGTGCAGTGTCTGCAGGCCCCCGTCGTCTGCCATGGTGACATGACGATCGAGCTTGAGAAGATTGTTGCGAAAGATACATCCCGCCAGATAGCTTTCCCCTTTAGCAAAGATGTAAATTCGCGGGGCGCTAAGAACTGCCTTGGCGATTATGCTCAATTTGGCGCTATCGAGCTCAATTTTCGTTTGATCTATGACGCCCTTCAAGAGATTTGCAAGGTTGCCCTCGATGGCCTCAATTGAATCGGTACTGCCAAAAGGACGATTGTGATCGACAGTGGCAGCCAGAAGATAGTCTCCGCTTATCTCCTGGATGAGCTGCATGATCAACTCTCGATAGCCGCTTAGGCCCAATTTCTTACAAAAGCGGATGATAGTCGCGTTCGAAGTGTAAGTCTCCTGTGCGAGCTTTGCCATAGTGAGGGTCTTAAGGTCGCCGGTATGATTGAGCAGATAGGTAGCAATGGCTCGGTCGGTTTCATTAAAAGACGCGCTGTTACGCAGGCTGTCAAGAATCATGGTCGCTCCGATCGCTTTAGTTTGTCACTTAATTATGTCATTATCAAAACGACGGGCAGCTCTTCATACGCTGACTTACGCCCTGCAATCTCTCTTCTGATATTCCGCATGCTTCGGCAACATTATTTGTGCGGAGCACATCGCTCAAGTCTCAGCGAACAGATACGAAGAAGTTCGATTGCCAGAATTCACTGCCCGCCTTGAGACGCTGAGACGGCCTCCGAACAAGCTACATGCGGACTTGAGACAGCATAGCGCTCGCCCGTCGGCATCCTACGACCTGTATCCCCCTCTCCCCTGTTTCCGTGTTGAGAGCAGTAGACGGGGCTCCAAGGGGACTTGTCCCTTTGGAGCGCAGGGTCCGGGGATGGCGCGGTCCATCCCCGGCACTATTATTAGCTAAGGACCGCCGGAACTCCTCCCAATTGGAGTTTATCGGTCGATAAGTCAAGCCGACCGGCCCGCGATTATCAATGGTTTATTTGCTTCACATAATAAATTGACTCAGGATTCACCCGCAAAGTAAACCGATAAAAAAGCTCGGAAGCAATTTTGCTTCCGAGCTGCTAAAAGTCTTGGTCGCGGGGGCAGGATTTGAACCTACGACCTCCGGGTTATGAGCCCGGCGAGCTACCAGACTGCTCCACCCCGCAATGTCTGGGCGCCTCATGTGCGCAAGAAAGAATATTACGCGGGAGTTCGGTAAACGGCAAGGAAAATCTCGTAGAGCATAATTCCTTCATATTTAAACCCCTCAGCCCCTATCACCGTAAACGAATCGCAGCCGAGCGCCGTCGACGGCACGTATACAATGGTGCGCGTCCTTTTATGCCAACACCGGGAGTAGACATGCTGCTCGCTATCGATATGGGAAACACGCAGACGGCCATGGGCCTGTTTGACGGAGACAAGCTGGTACAGTCGTGGCGCATGCCCACCGACCGCTCTTATACCGCCGACGAGATCCATGTGCGCCTGATGGGTTTCTTTAAGATGTACGGCCTTTCGCTCGACGCGGTCGACGCGATCGCCTTTGCGGGCGTGGTGCCGCAGCTCTCGCGCGAGTGGCACGCCGTGGCCGACGCCATCGTCATCGGACCGCAGACGGCCGCGGTGACCAAGCTGCGCGCGGCGCGTCCCCAGGCCGTAGGTGCCGACCGCGTCGCTAACGCCGTTGCGGCCGAAACTTTCTACGGCGCGCCGGCAATCGTGGTGGACTTTGGCACCGCGACCAATATCGACGTCATCGATGAGGACGGTTATTACATTGGTGGAGCGATTGCGCCGGGCATCCGCATTTCGATGGACGCGCTCGCCGCCCGAGCCGCCAAGCTCGCCAGCGTTCCGCTCGAGGCGCCCGAGCACGCCATCGGCCGCGATACCGAGGAGTGCATCAAGGTCGGCGCCGTAACGGGCGCCGCCGCCATGGCTGAGGGCCTGGTCGCGCGCATGAAGCGCGAGCTGGGCCGCGACGATGCCACCGTTATCGCCACGGGCGGCCTCGCCAGCATCGTCGCCGGTTCGACCGACGCCTTCGACGTGGTCGATGGCCAACTCACCATTAAGGGCATCTGCGAAATCTACCGCCGCATGCAGGAGCTGGGATAGAGCAGGGGCTTAAGTCGAGCACGCCCGATGCCACAGTCCCCGCAAAGGCTCGCCAAGCCTATTCCTCAGATAAGCGAAACCCTCCCCGGCACAGGCCGAGAAGGGTCTTGTTGCCATCGTTGTCTTTGAGCTCTGGTGCCCTGCGTTACAGACCGCGAATCCGTACGGCCTCGGGCGGAAACTCTTGCTCGCCGGCATCGGTCTTGATGGTCGCGCGACCCCAGATGTCCAGGCCCGCAAACACACCGACCGCAAGCGGCAAGCCGTTGGGCGACACCGCCGCAACTTGGCGACCGAGCAGCGGCACCATGTCGAAATACTCGCCCAGCACGGGAGCCAGCGGCCCTGCGGCGCCTTGCGGCGTGTTGGCAACAACCGCCCAGGTGTCCACACGGGTCAGCACGGCGGCGGCGAGCGCCTCGACCAGCACTTCGTCAGCCACGTCCACACCAAGCTCGCTCAGCGCCGAACGCTCAATATCCACCGTCACGGCGCCGAACATGCCCGCGGCACCGGCACCGCCGTTGACGGCGGAACGCGCGAACGACGTCTCGAACGCGGGCGCACCGCACACGATATCGCTCGGCCACTGAATACCCACCTTACCGGCAAGGCCCAACCCCGGCGTCGAAGCCGTGCCCGCGAGTGCGTCCATCATGCCCATCGCGGCCACAAACGGCAGGCCGTGGAAGGCGTGCATGTTCACGTCCGGACGCACGACCAGCGAAAACGTCAGCGATGCATCGCCCGCGTTCCACGCGCACCAGCCCGCGGACGCACCCTCGCGGCCCGCATCGCGCGCGGCGTCAAGCTCGGTACCGGCGGCTACAGCGTTCATCTCAATCATCTACATACGCCCCAATTCGCCCACGATATGGCCCACGCGGTCCTCGGGCTCCTTGACCTCGACGCCGTTGTAGCGGAAGAACCGCGCCGGGTCGTGCATCAGGTCCTCGAGCGGCACCAGCACAAAATCGCGCTCGCCGATCAGCGGATGCGGCAGGCGCAGCTTTTTGCCGCCGTGGGTCTCGCCGTCCATCCACAGCAGGTCCAGGTCGATGGTGCGCGGACCGTTGGCCTTGGCCTTTTTGGAGCGGTCGCGCCCCAGCTCGGCCTCGATCTTCATGAGCTCGTCGAGCAGCACCAGCGGCGCCAGCTCGGTCTTAATCTCGATGACGGCGTTGGCAAACGCGTCCTGGCGCGTCTCGTAGGCCGGCTCGCTCTCGTAAATCTTGGAGGAGTTGGACACGCAGGTGAGTGGAATCTCGGCGATCATCTCGCGTGCAGCGCGGATGTTGTCGCAGCGATGCCCCAGGTTGGAGCCCACGGCCACAAACGCGCGGCGCGGCTGCGGCTTGGCAACCGCCCAGTAGCCGTTCAGGAACTGCGCAAAACCCGCGGCGTCGTGCACGCGCACGATGTTGGCACCGGCCTGGATGGCGCCCAGGCACACGCCAAACGTAGCGGCATCGCGCTCGGCGGCCTCGGTCACGCCCGAGACGGCGCCCACAAAGCGCTTGCGCGACACGGCGCACATGAGCGGATATCCCAGCGACGCCATCTTGGCGGTCTCGCGCTGGATGACGATATCCTCGTTGGCCGTCTTGCCAAAGCCCGGGCCCGGATCGATGCAGATGCGGTCGCGCGACACGCCGGCATGGATGAGCGTGCGGGCCTGGTCGGACAGAAAGCCCATGACGCGGCGCATGATGGGCGCCGAATCGGGCAGGGTGAAGCGGCGGAGCTGCGAGGTGGGCACGTAGGCTTCCTCGCGGCGGGCGCTGCGGCGCATCATGGCGGCCAGGCGGTCATTGGACTCCGATGCGGCCTCGGTGGCTGCGGGAGTGGCCTC
>OCHI01002358.1_pt1 | contig 10833 bp, 8 predicted proteins | sample 1538691 | NCBI WGS metagenome assembly OCHI01 (sample SAMN04571718, study PRJEB22368) | human gut metagenome | biome: human gut; material: stool | host: Homo sapiens | place: Luxembourg | collected 2012-09-21 | reverse complement strand
TAGAGTAGCTCCTACGTTTGCCACCGTGGTCGTTTTGCCTACGCCTCCTTTGTGGTTTGCTATTGCTATTACTTTTGCCATTGCTGTATCTGTTTATCTGAACCCTATAAAGGGTATACTAGTTTACTTTATTACCTATTCTAGAATCCCTTCTGCGTGTTCTGCTGTACCTCGGCATCGGTATTAACTTCCCACCCTTTGACCTTTAGGGCTTCCGTATCGTTCTGCTTTATCTTCTTGGTCTTACCTTCCCAATCTAGAACAGTATCTATAGGGAAGTACCCATACCTGCGTTTCATCAAACGAACGAATAGCTTGTTCGGTATCGGCTCTATTAGCTCTCCTTTCTTGTTGCTGTAGCTACGAAGTTTTAGCCTACTTATTATAGCCTTCGCCTCGTTGTCCTCCTTGTCGCTTGGTGTCGGTTTCAACTCCTTAAGGTTGAACAGTCCTATACAGGTATCGGCTATCCTCTCAAAGTCTCCGCCCTCGCCTATGTTGGTCGTGTCTACTGTTGCGGGGCTATATACATTTCTATTGAACTGAGCCGCTAGGACAAAGGGTATACCTTGCTTGTTTGCGAAGTCCTTAATATCGTTTACTACCTTCTTAATCTCTTCGGTGCGTTGTCGGCTGAATTCCTCGCTATATATTAGCTGTGCATAGTCTATACATACTATAGATACGTTCCTGCTGGATATATAGTATTTAATAGCGTCTAGTAGCGTCTCCACCTTATAGGTTTCGTCCACGACTACCAAAGCTCCGCTAGCTAAATAGTCGTTAAAGAACTCGTCCTTCTTCTCTAGGAAGTTCTTATAGTGCCATTTCTCTCCCGTCTCCGTGTCGCCCTTACTTTCATCTTTTTGAAAGTATCTATCCGCTCTATCCCCCTTCTTTGTTTTGAAGTAGGATAGGATAGTATTAGCTGGATTTGCGCTTATATCGGGGTCGTTTACGTAGGTGTTTAATAGGTCTAGGATTAGCCTACGCTTGTCCACCTCGTAGGAAAAGTAAAGCACGCTCTTACCGTTCCCTAGGTCTAGGTTCCGCTTCACCTCGTTAAGGGCTATATTGTTTAGGAAGGTCGTTTTACCGTGACCACGATAGCCACAAACAAAGGTTAGCCCACTGTTAAGCGTTAAACGCTCTTCCTTTAGTCCGTCCTTAAATATATAGCCTGTTGGTATACCTTCTTGAACCTCTCCTAAGAACTTGTCGTACTCTAAAGCTCTCTTAGGCATAAAGACCTCTTCGTACTCTCTAGCTCGCTCCTTCGTTCCCTTCTCCTTGAACGCTTGGTTAATTACCTCGCTAGCCTTCTCGTCATCGCCTTCGTTTATTAGCTTCTGCGCCTCCCTTAGAGCTTTAGTTTTGCGCCTTTGAACTCTCTCTTCTTCCTCGTATTGGTTTACTTTATTAGCTCGCTCCTGTAGGTCGTCCACTTTGAACCCTAGCTCCTTCTGTCGGCTGGCTAGAGCGTTGTATATATCCGTCCTTTGCGTGGGGGTTGTGTACGGTTTATTTATAACGTCTATAAGGGTACGGCAAAAGTCCGCCTGCTCCTTGTCCGTTACGCCCTTCTTCTTCCTCTCTAGATAGTCCTCTGCTATGTTGCTTATTCTGTACAGGCTGTAGGGCTGAGCTGAGGCGACTATCTCGTTAAACTCGTCTATAGAGTGACTAGCTAGGTACTCGTCCGTGTCCTTAATTCCTTCGGGAAATTTAGCTACATAGACGCTAGTCTTTACGGCTCCTCTAGCCTGCTCTATCGTCTCTATCGTATTTTGGGTAAACTCCCGTCCTCTATTGTCGTTATCAAACAACAGGGTAAACTTGTTTACCCCTTTTCTAATAGCGTCCTCTACGTGTCCCACGCTTACGCCTCCGCCTGCTGTAGCTACTACGTTATCTGCTCCTCTTACTTGTGCGTGTAGTGCGTCTAGCTCGCCTTCTACGATAACGACATCGGGCATACCGAACTTAATACCTAATAGCCCGCTACTTATCCCTGTTATATAGCCCTTCGCCTTATCCTCCTCGTTTCCTTGGCTCTTTGTGTTTAAGTACTTCGGTGTCCCTTCTTCCGTAGGTGCGACCGCTCTAAACTTGAACCCTAGAACGCTATTACCGCTTCGGTAGGGTATCGCTAGTAGGTGCGTCTCTCCTACGACCGCTTTACCTGCCCTTAGGCTGTAGAGCTGGCTGTCGGGTAAGCTAGGTATCATATCGGTAGTTATAAGTCCGAACCTTGCCTTCTCTATTTCCTCGTCCGTCCACTGCCTGTCCTTTAGGTACTCTCGTACCTTCTTCGCCTCGGCTGTGTCCTCCCATAGAGCTTTACGAAATATCTCTTCCGCCTGCTCCATACCTTTCAACCTCTTCTGTTCGGCTATCCACCTCTTTTCGTCATATTCGGGCATTACTACCCCGCAAATACTAGATAGCTCCCTTAGGGCTTGAACAAAGTCTACCCCCTCAAGCTCTATATAGAGGTCTAATAGGCTCTTATTCTCCTTCCGTGAGTTGTCTATCGCCCTCGTTATATTATTCCCATAGACATAGGTAGATACTTTCCCCTTGCTATCTCTAGCCCCGTCTAAGTGGTAACGGCTCTCCCACCTACTTCCTACTTGTTTGAACTCCATACGCTGAAACGCCTCGCCTATGCGATTGTATAGAGCTGGGTATAGTATATCGTCCTTAAATTGACTTAGGTTTCTACTCCACATAAAGGTAATTTAGTTTACTTGGTGACTTATCTACTTGTTTACTTGGTGATTTGTTTACCCTTTACTGCCTAGTTGGCTGAGGTATTGATATTTGCCTTTACACTCTTCGTTAGAGCCTCTATTAGTGCCATTCGCTTGGTATCGTCCTTCACCTTAATACCGCCTGCGACCTTGACTTCTACGGCTGGTAACTCCTTAACCGCCCATTCTAGTTTACCGTCATCTGTGTAGAGCTGTACGTTCGTGTATTTGCCACTTAGGTACGGCTCTATCTTGATTGTACTTCCGTTAGCTACGTTAGCTAGCCCCTTACGGCTGGATAGCTGTAGTATAACGCTCTTAAAGGTGTTAGAGCTGTAAGGGAATCCTAGCGAATATACTTCTCCGCTCGTCACGTCCTTAAGGTCTATATACCAATACATAACCGTCTCGCCTCTAAAGGTGCGTTCCTTTTGGCTGATAGCTATTACTCTACCTGCTACGTAGCTGTAGCGTTCTTCTCCTTCGGGGGTTCGCTTTACGACCGCTCCGTTCGTCAGATTGAGGTAAGTCTTCCTACCTCCTTTAGTCGCTTCTGTAATCTTCTCTCCTAACATCGTTGTATGTGTTTTTGTGGTGTTGTGATTTGCTTTTAATTATCCTCCCATACCTCCCACTGTCTTACTACAGTGTATAGGGGGTTTGGTAGTGCTGAATCGTTAGAACGCCTCGTCTACTATCGCTTCGGGTGCGTCCTCTAGTCTTAGCTCGTCCTTAACGCTCTCGGTGTATATCTGCGTTGTGGCTGGTGAGGTGTGCCTTAATACCTTCTGCGCATCGTCTAGGCTCCCTCCGTGCTTTAGTATCGCTACGGCTGTCGTGTGTCTCAGTGAGTGAGCTGTAAATTCTCTTCCGTCTAACCCTATCGCCTTTAGTCCGTCCTTGCATAGTCCGCTAATCGTGCGGGTAGTTAGTCGCTCGCCCTCGTTTCGGTTGCTGTGGCTCGTGAATAGAGGTTCATTAGCTTTAGCTCCCTTCCGTGTTGCTAGATACGCCTCTATAGGCTTATACGCCTTGTCCGTGAGGATAACGTAATCATCTTTAGTATCGTGACCTTTACCCCATACTCGTAATATACGCCTGTTCCGCTTGAAGGTTATATCGCCTACGTCCGCTCTAACTACCTCTACAGTCCTTAGACCTGTACGTAGGATTAAATTAACGATAGCATAGTCTCGTAGGCTCCGCTCTTGGAAGTGCGTTAGTAGCTCGCTACTCTTGTCGTCCGTGAGGTGTTGCTTCTTAAACGCCTGTACCCTCCTCGGGGTGCGTACTCCCTTAGCTATGTTAGGGTACCACTTAACAGCCTCGGCAAACTCGTAGAACTTACGTATTGAAGTCAGGTAGGAAGATACCGTTAGCGAAGATAGTCCGCTAGCGAATAGACTATCCTTGTACTCTAGTATATCCGTACGGTCTAGTTCGCCTATCTTCTTACCCCTGTCCTCTACCCACCTAAAGAACAAAGCTAGAGTACGCCTATATACCTGCCGACTGCTATCCTTTACGTCCTGCGCAGATATGTAGTACTCTAGAACCTCCTGCCACGTGGTTACGTCTACCGACCTTTTAGCGACTGCCTGCGCCTCGCTCACCTGTATTGTATTTGCTATATCCATATTTCTACATCTATATTTGTTTACCCTTTCCAATAGCAAATGTAATACAACTTTTTTACCTGCCAAAACATTTTACTTGCTTGTTGAAAACTCGTTTCCGTCTCCGCTCCTGTATTACGTTCTATAACTCCCTAAGGGTAGTAAGCTGTACCGCCTGTTCTTCGGTGCCTACGATAATCGGGCATACAGGGCTAACCGCTAAATCGCTGAGCTTTTAATTCTATATACCTAGGTGCGCTTTTAATATCGCATAGGTATAACTTATCTACCTAAACGCAGAAACGCCCTTAAAACGCCTATAAACGCCTCGTTCTTCTGAGCTGATAGATTTACTACCCTCTTTTGGTCGTTCCGTCTCCCTTGCTTAGGTGCCTATCGCTGGATAGGCTGTAGCTGTTCCCTTAGGGTAGTTAGTCGCTCCTGTACCTGCTCCTGCTATCTACTGCCGTCTATTGCTTCGGCTGGTCGCCTGTATACCTCGGCATCGGCATACTACCGCCCTTAGCTCTCAGATAATACCGCTAACTGCCTACGCCTGCCGACTAAACGCAAATCTGCGCTGAGCGTCTAACGGCTGGTTATCCTGCCGACGCAAATCTGCGCCCGCTAGTATTATCCTATTCGGCTATTGTCCCTCCCTGCTCCTTAGCTCTATATCCCTAAGGGCTGTACCCTGTTGTACCTCGGCATCGCTACTGCCTACTCCTGCGACATCGGTATACCTCCCTAAGGGCTATACCCTGCTGAACCTCGGCATCGTTACTGCCTGCCCTGTACCTGCTCCTGTTGCTTAGTATAGAGCCAACGAAACGAATTTTCGGCTGGCTGAATCTAGCTGGGGGAAATTCTTCCCTTAGTGCTTACTGCTCTATAGGCTAGAGCTGACGGACGCAAACTTTAGCCTGTTGAACGCCTCGCGCGCGTATATGCACTAACTCCGTTTCCTCCGTTCCTCCGTTTTTATTCCCTAAGGGTATTAACCTTCCTCCCTGCTGAATTAGTCTGTTTTAGCTGGCATCTAAAAACGGGCATATAATACGCCTCTAGCTTGCTCCTGTACTCGCTTTAGTCCGATTTTGGCTGTTGCTGAGGTGTCGCATATATACCGCTTTAATTCGCATCTTCGAACCCTACGCTTTCCCGCTCCCTGTCTAGCTCTAATCCACTTTAACCGCTGGAAAATCACTTTTTTTTTGACCTCGTGCGTAAAAAAGGGGACGGGGTGGGTTTCGGGGTACCCCCTACCCCATATTAGAAAATCGCCCCCCCCTACCCTATACTGAGCTGGTGCGCCCTCGTAGGGGGCTATAGCTACTTCCTGTAGCTCGTGTATCGTTCCCTTAGGGTATTGACTGCTGAGCCGTTAATTCGTCTCAGTCGTTCCGCCTGTAGCTCCTGTATCATTCCCTTAGGGTATTGACTTCGTTCGCTTCGGTCGTTCGCTATCGTCTCGTCCCTGCTCCTCGTAGCGACTGAATCAAATTGTAGGGTAGTGAGGTTCTCCTACTGCTTCTTTTCTCCTTAGCTTCTCTCCCAAAAAATAGGCTCGCCCGTAAGGGCATTGAGCCTGTTTTTTACTCACAGAACTTCTAAAGAGTTCTGTAAGTATTCTAAGGAAATTTCCGACCTGTAGCTTTTCCGCTTCTGCACTGCGTTTGCTGGATTGGCACCGTATATAGATTTCCGCAAAGCGTATATAGATTTCCGCAAAAGCGTATATAGATTTCCGCAAAAGCGTATATAGATTTCCGCAAAATCTAGTAGGTCGCTATAGTCGCTTCTCAGTTAGAACCCTGTTTGTCTCCGTGCTGGTTTCTTTAGAATAGGTACTTCCTCTTCCTCGTTGTTCTCTATCGCTTTACAATAGCTCTCAGAATAAACGAACACGACCTTCTCCTGTCCTTTTGCTCCTGTCAATATCTTATAGTCCTCTATTAGACCTAGCTCTTTATATCCTTCTATGGCATTGTCTAAGTCTTGGTAGAATTTCCGTTTATATATGCGTTCGCTATCGTAGTCAGTCCTAGTCATCCTTTTTATGAACTCTACATTAAGCTCTAAGGTCATCTTCTTTCGCCTCGCCTTGGCTATCTCCTTTTCTAGCTCTTCCCTGCTTAGCTTCTTGTTCCTCTTCTCTTCCGCTCTCATATCCTTCTCCACTCTATTCGCTTCTCTTTCGTGGTTAAATTGCTGGCTAAGTAGATAGAACTGTAGGTTGCTGTATAGGTCTGTACCTCGTCCCTTCTTACTCCATACATCAAAAATTTTCTGTGGGACTTTGGCAAATCTGTTATCTAGCTCTTGGAAGAACGCTTTCCCAAAGGTTACGCTTATAGAATCTAGGTTGTTCCTCTTCTCGGGGCTTAGGTCTATAACTGCTCCTTCTATTGAAATTAGAGGTCGTATAATGATAGCTCTATCCTCTCCTGTTCCTAGTAGTTGGTATTGATAAATCCTAGATAGGTTAAATAGAGCTTCTATAATATCTTCCTTGTACCTCTTCCTAGCTGAATTGAATATAACCTTAGACAAGTCCGTTACTTTGACAATTCTAGTAACTGCTCCTCTGCCTAAGTCCTCTATCTTTTTATCTACCTGTCCTCCTCTTCCTATCTCTCTTGATAGTGCTGAGGCTAGAGCTACGACTATCTTAGATTGGTATATTGTTAGGGCTATAGGTTTATCTCTCCTACCTAGATTATCTAGTAAGGCATCGCTCTCCTTTAGTGCCTGTAAGTCCTTAACATCTTCTTCGGACATAAATCTACTTCCGTCAAATAGAGTTTCGTCACGACCGCTAGAGGCTGACCTGCTTAAAATGTACCCTAGCCTATTGTATGGTAGTCCGTCCTGTCGGCATAACGATAGCTCTACGTTACCTTTCTCTTCTTCTTCCGCTAGGAAGTTACTAGCCCTTGTTACCTTCTCATTTTCCATAGTTCTTTAGATAGTTGTTTATCATATTCTTGAAGTACGTCCTTTCGGTCTTGCTTGGCTCTATCTCCTCGTAGTAAGGTAATACCGCCTTTTTGCGGTCTTCTGCTACTACCTTCTGCCCTTTGTCTATCCTGTCCTGTAAGCGTCTCCTATCGTAGGCTGGTAGGTCGTCTATATAGGGGTTCCTCTTAATGGTCTTTATTCCGACCTCTATAGCCTCAAGGACAAAGTCGGCTGAGCTTGTCCGCTTCTTGAAATTCTCCGTCTCTATTACTAGAGCTTTAGCTAGTTCGTAAGAACATCTAAGTCCTTCCTCTCTAGACTTTATAACCTTGTACAGGTTATCCACGTTTATTCTAACTTCGGTATCTGTTAGCTCTACCTCGGCATACTCATTTATAAAGCTGAGGCGTTTAACCTTATCCATAAAGGTCGCTATAGCTTGCTCGTCTCCTGCATCTAATAGACCTTGGTAGATTATGTTTAAGTGGTCTTGCTCCTGCCTGTACGCTTCCAAAATGTTTAGGTAGCCTATCATAATATGTAGCTCCGCCTCGTATGAATTGAGAACTAGCCCAAAGGTAGGGGCTAACTTCGTATATACTGAATGTATAGCTATCCATTTGTTGTACTCCTCTTGCTCCTCCTGTGTCGTTATGGTATCTTTTATAGCCTGCACTTCTTCGGGGGTTACTATAGGGTCTTTATCCATTTGACTTAATACCCTAACGCGCCGACATACTAGCCTCGCTTTCTCCTTCGGGGTTCCGCTCTCTAGTATCTCCTGTAGTTCCTTTTTTATATCTGCTCTATTCATTTGGTTTGCTTCTTTTTCTTTGTCCTGCTGTATTGCTTGTGCTTCCGTCTAATAGAGTTCTCCTAAGGTCGCTTCGCTAGCTCTCCTTAACAGGCTCTTCGGCACGCCTGTAAATTCCGCTATATCGTCTATACTCGTCTGAATTCCTAGACTATCGGCTATTCGCTTATAAATGTATTTGGATAGGATAGCCTCGTCAATAGGGTAGAATGTTCCTTCGGCATCTTCGTACCCTATATAGAGTGTGTACTTCTTTCCTTCGTTAGGTATATGAACCGCATCGTATGAACTTAGAACTTCCTTTAATCTCTCGTAGCTCTCAGTCCTCGCAAATTCATACATAGCATATCTAATTAGAGCGTTAGAGGCTGAGTAGATATAGCTCTCCTCTGCTCCTTTCCTTTGGCTGGTTGTTAGCTCTATCCCTAGTAGCTTCTCAATTCCATTAGCGTAGCTCTTAGGGCTGGTAACCGCTACGCCTGTTAGCTTAGTGAGTAGAGCTGGATAGGGCATACACTTTAGCGGTATCTCTCCGTCCTCCTCGTAATCGTAGAACGCTTTATCTATACTCCTGTGCGCTTCCGTCTCCTCCTCGTCCATAAACGGGTGATAATACAAAGGGGCTGTAGTGTCTTCCCCTAGGTATTTGGCTAAAGTCTTCAAAGCGTCAGGGGTTAGTATATCCTCTATTGCTATCTCCTTTACAGGTTTGAAGAATAGCGTATTGTAGCTAGCTAAGTAGGGTATCTTATACTCTTGTGCGTTCCTGTAAGGAAACGTCCTATTCTCTAGGCTAGCCTCTTCGGCTGTTAGACCTAGGACTGAATAAAGTCCGTTTAGGTCGTCTTTGAATATATAGACTGTTTCGCCCGTCTCCTTCCCTTTTATGTAGGCAAATCTTTTACGACAAAACGATTCGTCCGCCTGTTCGTTTAGGATATATTCCACGCCCTTACTTTCGCTACATAATGGTGCTACGGTCATCCCTTGCTTGATAGCTTCCTCGTAGGTCGCTATTCTACTTATTAGTATCATCTCTTAGGTACTTCGTTAGTGGTTAGCCTTATCGGTCGTTGCTCTTGGTTTCTCCTCCCTTTGTTTCTATTTCCGTAATGTAAGAATTATCGAAATAGAAAAGGGTTTACTTTGTGACTTTGTTACTTGGTGACTTGGTGACTTGGTTACCCTTTTCGTCCTCTCGCTTCGGTAGCGTTAGACCGTTTAGGTAATCCATTACGGACTGCTCGGAGGTGTATAGTTTCTTTCCGTCTAGGTAAACAGAACGAATTAGCCCTCGCCTACGTAGCTGGTATACTCTACTCTTCTTAACTCCTAGTAATTCCGCTAGCTCGTCAGAATCGTACATCTTTAGCCCGTTAATCTCTATCATTGTCTTTACTGCTTGGTAGGTTTATAATTCCGTTCTTCTTCTCCCATTGGACTATATAGCCCTGTAGAGCTTCCCCTACAGTCTCCTTGTACGTCCTTGTGTCCGCTAGAGATATATACTTTAGCTTCCGTATTATCTCCTTCGGTACAATAAAGGTCGCCCTGTGTTCTCTTGGTTTGGCTGGGTTATTTCCTCTAGGTCTCCCTAGTCCTCTCTTCCGTACCTCGTTAAGCTTGTCCTCTAGTTCGGGGCTAATTCCTAACTCCTCTACGATACTCTTTGGTAGGTCGCTTTGGCTAGTCCTTCGGACTGCCTGTTCCTGTACCTGCTCCTGCTTCGGCTCCTGTTCCGCCTGTTGCTGAGGCTCTACAGGTGCCGTTATATCGCCTAGTAGGTCTTTTAATCTGTCTTTCTTTGCCATTGCTATTTAGTTCTTTCTTTGTTATTCTTACGCCTGCTCCTGCTGAGCTTAGCCCTTAGGTGCGTTAGCTTGTCTCTTACGGCTCATAAGGTGTCGTTAGGTGCGCCTCTACGTATTATCCCCTTAGTGGCATCGCTGAGGTAACTAGCCACTACGATAACCGCTATAAGGGCTATTATCTTACCTCCTGCCACTAGGTAGGGCATTACGTCCGCTAGTTCCACCTGCTTAGTATCTCCTTAGTGAGTGCCTCGTAGTCCTTCGCTCCGTTGCTGGTCGGCTCGTAGGTGTATATATCTTGTCCTGTTAGCGGTGCCTCCGCTAGGGCTATATTCTCCCTTATCTTGGTCTTGCATATTTTATTACCGTATCGCTCCCTTATCTGCTCTACGACTAGGTCGTTAAGCTTACGATTATTGTAGCGTGTTATGATTAGCCCGCTAATTGATAGGTCGCTATTAAGTACGCTAAGCTCGCTTACTACCTCCTCTAGCATCGTTAGACCTTTGTAGGGTAGTGCCTCGGCTGTCAGTGTTACATACAGGGCATTACAGGCGACTAGAGCGTTATAGGTTACTACTCCTAAGCTAGGCGGGCAATCTAGGATTATATAGTCGTACTCCTTTGATACGTCCGCTAGTAGCTTCTTTAGTCGTGATACCTTGGTACCGCTGAGGTCTGAATCTGCCCTTGCTAGGTCTATAGACGAAGGGGTTAAGTAGAGGTTATCCTGTATCTCTATCGTAGGTAGTTCCGCCTCGCCTGTCAGTGCATCGTATACGCTAGTGCCTATCTGCTCCTCGTCCTTAAGGAAACAAAAGGTTAGGTTACTCTGTGCGTCTAGGTCTACTAATAGCGTCCTGTACCCTAGCCTAGCT
>OCHI01002350.1_pt1 | contig 10865 bp, 9 predicted proteins | sample 1538691 | NCBI WGS metagenome assembly OCHI01 (sample SAMN04571718, study PRJEB22368) | human gut metagenome | biome: human gut; material: stool | host: Homo sapiens | place: Luxembourg | collected 2012-09-21 | reverse complement strand
TACCTTGCAACTTCTTGCAGATAATCTGTGCTCCAATCATACTAAAGGTTATGCCGTTGCCACCATATCCCAAATCAAAAAACATCCTGTCCTTATCTGGACAATTACCGATAAAGGGTAACCCATCTTTTGTTGTACTAAAAGTGCCACACCACGCCATTTCTGTTTTAAAAGGAATACTTGGAAATAATCTCCTAAATTTCTTTTCTAATACAAGAGTTTTCTTTCTGAGTAACGCATCACGGCGCTCCGGATCACTGAACTTTTCATCTTCACCACCGACAATGATACGATTTCCCCTTGTAGTCCGTATATACAAATATGGCTCAGCTGTTTCCCAAATTAAACACTGTTCAGGCCACAAATCTTTAGAATCTACCGGATGCGACACAAGTGCATAAGTTGAAGTCAAATCCATAATTTCCCGAGATAAAAACTTCCCTGCTTCAAATCCGGCTGCGATGATCACATATTTACACTCTATTTTATGCCCTCTATCTGTTTCCATAATATATCCTTCAGGCATTTCAACACATTCTGTTACACCGGTATGAGTAAAAATTTCCAGTCCATCTTTTTTCATATGGTAGAGCAAAAGACCAGTAGCCGCTTTGTAAGCATCCATCTGCGCCGATACTCGGTTTAACAGTGCATTGCCTGGAACCTCTATATTATACAGTTTTTTTATCTCCTCTTTTTCCAGCAGACGAACCGGCAAATTGTGCTTCTTTCGTATCACATATTCTTTTTCAATTAATTCTATATCCTTTGGAATACTAGCATAAAAAAGACTTGGTCGTTTTTCAAAATCAGCATCTACTCCTGTTTCCTTTAATACCTTTTCAATATCAGCAATTGATGCCAAAGATGCGCGATATGCAGAAACAGCATTATCCTCTCCAATAATTTCTGCCATTTCACAAAGAGGAACATCAATTTCATATTGCAGTAAAGCGGTACTTGCAATGGAACTTCCAGTTGCAATGCTTCGTTTGTCAACCATGCAACATCTTAAACCGGCACTACAAAGCTCGTGTACCATCAAAGCACCCGTTATACCAGACCCCACAACTACAATATCTGTTGAAAAATCATCCTCCAAGGGATGAAAGTAATCTAACAATGAATTTTTAACAACCCAATAGGGCAATCCTGAATGTAAGTCCATAATATATTGAATTATGTAAACTCCCTTTCATCCTCCTCCACACTTACAGCAGGGAGAAAAACGTAAAAACATGGAAAACACAAAAACATTCCCAAAAGAGTTTACTCCCGATTTATAATAAGATACTATTCACCCTGTTCAATTGCGCAATATCTTTTACATTGTATCAAAACGTTCTCAAAATAAACAACATCACACAAAAAAAGATAGTTCGAAGGAAAAGACTGGATTTAACATCTATTTAATGCATAAGAAATATTGTAAAACAACCAGCATATATGAAGGTATTCACCAAATAAAATATCAACATACTATCTAAATAATATATCAAGATATGAAATTAAATCTCAGTAGATCCATCACATACTTTTTTAACATTAAAAATAAATTCAATGACAATAATTATCAAATATATTCGGTGAGGTTGTAATTGCCCCTTTATCAGCAGGGCATATGGCGGTAGAAATACACAAAAAGCTCCGTAAATCAATGATTTACAGAGCTTTTAATCAGGAATACTCGTACTCGAAGCGGGACTTGAACCCGCACAGCCGCAATGGCCAAAGGATTTTAAGTCCTTCGTGTCTACCATTCCACCATTCGAGCATCCTTTCAAAGAGAGCGGAAAACGAGACTCGAACTCGCGACCCTAACCTTGGCAAGGTTATGCTCTACCAACTGAGCTATTTCCGCATTTTTTCAACGGGTGCAAAGATAATGAGTTTCCTTGTTTCTGCCAAACTTTCGATCAAAAAAGTTTGGCAGAAAATATTTTATCGCCCTAATAATGCTTTCTCAGCCTGCTCCATTCCACAGAAATTGAAGCCATCGACCACTTGTTGCATTAATGCGGAGATTTCATCATTACAAAGATTACCGATACTTCCTTCGTGTGTATGATGCACCTGTTTGTCATGAGTAAATTTTCCGGCTTCTATATCAAGACCTACTTTCTTATACGCATCACGGAAAGGCATACCTTCACGAGCCAGTCGATTCACTTCCTCGACACTGAAAATAAACAGATATTTATCATCATCAAGGATATGTTCATTCACCTTAATCTCATTCATGATATAAGTCGTCATCTGCAAGCAGTCCTTCAGTTCCTGAAAAGCGGGAAGGAAAACCTCTTTAATAATCTGTAAGTCACGGAAGTAACCGGATGGCAGATTGTTTGCTATCATCATTATCTGCTGAGGAAGAGACTGCAGTTTATTACATTTAGCACGTGTCAGTTCGAACACATCCGGATTCTTCTTATGAGGCATGATGCTCGAACCGGTAGTACAATCATCCGGCAGCTTCACGAAACCGAAATTCTGACTATTGAACATACAAGCATCAAAAGCCAGCTTGGAGATCGTCCCGGCAATGGTAGCCAATGCAAAAGCAACATTACGCTCCAACTTGCCACGTCCCATCTGCGCATAAACGACATTATAATTCAGCGAATCAAAACCTAACAAATCGGTTGTCATCGTCCGGTTCAATGGGAAAGAGGAGCCATATCCTGCTGCAGAGCCCAAAGGATTGCGATTGCACATCCTGAAAGCCGCTTGTAGGAACTGCATATCATCCACCAGGCTTTCGGCATAAGCACCGAACCACAATCCAAAGGATGAAGGCATCGCAATCTGCAAATGGGTATATCCCGGCATCAGGACATTTTTATATCGCTCACTCTGAAGAATCAACACATGAAAGAGTTGTTCCACCGCTTCCGCGATCTCGCGAATCTGTGTACGGGTAAAAAGTTTGAGGTCCAGCAAAACCTGATCATTCCGTGAACGACCACTGTGAATCTTCTTACCGACATCTCCCAAACGGCGGGTCAGCATCAATTCTACCTGCGAATGCACATCCTCTACTCCTTCTTCTATTATAAACTCACCTCTTTCGACCGAAGCATAAATAGTCTTCAACTCAGCCAACAACTGTTCCAGTTCTTCCTTGGTCAACAGACCGATACTTTCGAGCATCGTAATATGAGCCATAGAACCGAGTACATCATGTTTAGCCAGATAAAGATCCATCTCACGATCACGTCCCACCGTAAAACGTTCGATGTCTTTATTTACCTGCACGGATTTTTCCCAAAGTTTCTGCGCCATAATATTTAAGTATTAGGTAATAAGTAGTAAGTAATAGGTAATAATCGTAGTTACGTTGATACTCCGCGGGTATTACCTATTATTTATTACTTATTACCTGTTTAATAGTTAATCATCGACAGCATCTCAACCATCTTCTCCAGACCATCCTGAAGAGGTTTCTGTACCATCGCTTTCATAAACGGATTGATATCCATACTGATAGTCACTTTCAACTTGCACTCTTCCTCTGCTGTTGAGACTAGCTGAATCCACATATTAAAAGGTAGCGGAGAGTTGGTAGTTGCCAGTTTAATACATTTGCAAGGTTCACGCTCAACAATCTGCAACGTCAGCTGACCGATAGGCGAAACGCTAAAGCTCAGTGTATCCGAATCAAAACTCAAGTCCTGTATTTTATCTTCCGGTAAACGGTCTTTCACTGATTCCAGGTTGCTCAAGTCCGACAGCTTGGCATACACACGTTCCTGACTGTAAGGTATTACCTTTACACTACTTTCAAAATTAGCCATAATTCTTTATTCGTATAAAATCAAAGAAAGAACTATCCGAACAGATATTGTCCGAATGGTTCTTTCTTACTAAAATTTCCGATCAAATAATACAATATTATTTCCCTGCATCCCAATGAGCCGGGTCTTTACGCCAATCGTTCAATGTCGCAATATCTTCTTCTTCGATATAACCGGTACGAAGTGCTACATCAAGTACTGCTTCGTAATTGGTCAACGTCACCAAAGGTACTTTAGCATTCTTGAATGCTTCCTCGGCAACGGGAAAGCCATACGTATAGGCAGCTACCATACCGATCACTTCACAACCATCGCGACGAATTGCTTCCACAGCCTTCAAACTACTACCACCTGTAGAAATCAAATCTTCAACCACTACGACTTTCATACCCGGACGAAGTTCTCCTTCAATCAGGTTTTCCAATCCGTGGTCTTTCGGGGTAGAACGAACATACACGAACGGCAGATTCAACGCGTCAGCCACTAATGCTCCCTGAGGGATAGCACCTGTAGCCACACCTGCAATCGCATCCACCTGTCCGAATCGTTCCAATATCAGACGTGTAATTTCAATCTTCACAAAATTACGAAGAGAAGGATAGGACAGAGTTTTACGGTTGTCACAGTAAAAGGGGGATTTCCATCCAGAAGCCCATGTAAAAGGGTTAGCGGGTTGAAGTTTAATAGCTTTAATCTTCAACAGTTTCTCCGCAAATAGTCTCTCTAAGTTTTTCATAACTAAACTAACTATTAATTATTTGCCGCAAAAGTACAGAAATTGAACGAGAATAGAAAGAAGAATCCGTTTATTTTTTAACTGAATTGTTCCTCTTCCTCCGGAATTTCGATACAACGGCGTATATCTTTGAGTTCAAAACCACGGCTCACCGCAAATCGCATCAGCTTTCCGTTCAGTTCATAATCATCTTTCGCATGAATGCTTTTCCGTTTGGAAGCCAGCAAGTCACGCAGGATGGAGAGATATTCCTCTTCATCAATTTCGTTCAGATGACGCCATGCCACATCGGAAGGAATCTTCTTCATGTAGAGCCCCTGTGCTATTTTCATTTTACCCCATTTGGCAAAACGAAACTTATCGTTCACAAAAGCACGGCAATAGCGCTCGTCATCAATATACTTTTCGGTTTCCAGCCGTTCAAGGATACGCGCTATGGTCTCATAGGCTATACCCCAACGCTGTAATTTCTCATTTACTTCTGCCCGGCAATGTTCTGCAGCGGAGCAATAAGAGGCAACACGATTCAACGCCTCTTCATCTGTTAATTGTGCACTCATCGGTTAGCTGTAAGTATTCTATCTTTTCCAAATATGTCTTTTATAACACGAACGTCCCGATATTGGTTCATTTCTATCATGCGTATCATGTCTTGTCCGTATGCCTGATTGATTTCAAAATAGAGTTTGCCACCCGGACGAAGTAGTTCTCGTCCCAGTTCCGCAATCCGGCGATAGAAACGCAGAGGGTCTTCATCAGGAACAAACAGGGCAAGTTCCGGCTCCCAGTCAAGCACATTGGCTTCCATCTCTGTTTTTTCAGTTTCCGTCACATAGGGCGGATTGCTGACAATTATATCGTAAGATGCCCCCTGTATTCCGTCAGCAGAAAAAACATCCTGTCGACGGAAGGTGACCTGAGCATCCAACTCTTCATTATTTTTACGGGCAATAGCCAACGCTTCTTCCGAAATATCCCAGGCATCCACTTTCGCATCCGGCAGATTTTTATCCAGAGAGATGGCGATACATCCGCTTCCTGTACCTATATCTAATAGGCGACGGGCATCCGGATTCTCCTTTACAATCAGGTCCACCAGTTCGGCAGTCTCCGGACGAGGGATCAGCACGCCGGGAGCTACCCGAAAGTTCCTTCCACAGAACTCAGCATATCCCCGAATGTACTGTATTGGCTCATTTTTCTGCAAACGGAATATAATGTTTTCTAATTCACGCTGTTTGCATGCAGATAAAATTATATCTTTGCCCATGTAAATATCAAGCGCATCCACCCCCAACATGTCGCAACAGATCAACATCGAAAGAGCTTTGACCTCTTCCGGCGGATAAATATCCTGTAGTGACTGACGAATGTAAGCAGTGATGCGGTTCATATTTTACGATTTCGGAGTGCAAAAGTAAGAATAATATAGCGAAGAGCACCAAAATGGAAGAAGAAAAATACATGAGACGTTGCATTGAACTGGCAAAAAACGGACTGTGCAATGTCGCTCCAAACCCGATGGTAGGGGCTGTTATCGTATGTGACGGACTTATTATCGGCGAAGGATATCACATCCGCTGCGGAGAGGCGCATGCCGAAGTAAACGCGATTCGTTCCGTCAAAGACAAGTCTTTATTGAGCCGTTCCACCATTTATGTCAGCCTGGAACCTTGCTCACACTACGGAAAGACGCCTCCTTGTGCCGACTTGATTATCGAGAAGCAGATTCCCCGTATTGTAATTGGCTGTCAAGACCCGTTCTCACAAGTCGCCGGACGAGGAATTCAGAAGTTGCGGGACGCCGGAAGAGAAGTGACAGTAGGCGTACTGGAGAAAGAATGCAGGTATCTGATCCGGCGCTTCATTACTTTCAATACGCTGCACCGCCCCTTTATCACACTAAAATGGGCAGAATCGGCTGATCATTTCATTGATGTAGAACGAACAGACGGCAATCCCGTAGTACTGTCCTCCCCTCTTACTTCCATGCTTGTACATAAAAAGAGAGCGGAGGCTGATGCAATCATGGTAGGCAGGCGGACAGCATTGTTGGACAATCCGTCGCTGACAGTCCGCAACTGGTACGGCCGGAATCCGGTACGCATCGTTTTGGACCGTGCATTGTCTCTTCCCCACAGCCTGCGTCTGTTTGACGGAGAAGTACCCACCATCGTATTTACAGCAGAAAAACATCCGGACAAGAAGAACGTCACATACCGCACGATTGAATTCACACAGGATATTCTGCCACAGATCATGAAAGTGCTATATCAACAAAAAATACAGTCCTTACTGGTAGAGGGAGGAAGTCAGCTGCTCCAATCATTTATTGATGCCGAACTATGGGATGAAGTATATATTGAGAAATGTCCGTGCAAGCTGAATTCCGGTGTTAAAGCACCTGAAATAAGCGATAATTTTAGTTATTCGACTGAAAAACACTTCGACAGACAGATTTGGCATTATATTTTCGAGAAATAGCTAAAATAGTTCTATTCAAGGGGTTCTACGTCGATAAAAACAGCGTTATTATCTATAATTTTATATAAAACTTCCCCTTAATGTTCTATATCGGAAAAAATGTTCCTATTTTTGCAACTTGTAAATAAACACAATCTTTCAAATGAGAATAAAGTTTTTATCAATCATTGCGAGTTTTTTCATGGTGTCATTCGTTATTACGTCTTGCCTTGACAATGATAACGAAGTCAATTATAGTCCGGATGCGACTATACGCGCATTTGAACTTGACACTATAGGTTATGGGGTAAACTATAAATTCACAATTGACCAAGTTAGTCGTTTAATATATAATGTGGATTCACTGCCTGTCAATGCTGACACGATCATTAATAGTATTCTGATCAAGACGCTGACAACAGCATCCGGTATCGTGACGATGAAAGATCAGAACGATCAGGATTCAATCGTTAATATTAACGACTCTATTGACCTGACTAAGTATGTAAATGCAACCGAGAAAAACAACTTTCTGGTACTGAAGGTATGGGCACCGAATATGGAGGTTCAGAATGAGTACAAAGTTAATATACGGATGCATACAATGGTTCCCGATTCACTCAGTTGGGGAAAAGACCCTATAGCGAACAATCCCGTGAGCAACACTGCTGAAAAACAAAAGGTAGTAACGCTTGGGGACAAGATATTATTATTCGCTCAAAACAATGAAATTTACAGTACAGCAATACCGGCAGGCTCTCCTACTGATCGTTTAAACTATGGTCAAAAATGGGATAAAGAAACTACTGGCAAACTTCCTGATGGTGCTGATGTTACATCCATTATCCGATTCGTTGACAAGTTATATTTACTTACTAAGAATAAGGAAGTATATAATTCCAATGACGGTTTGACTTGGACAAAAGATGAAGTACTCAATTCCGATGGTGTTTCCGTTACTAATCTGATAACCAGTTTTTCTGACAGTGATGGCAGTAACCATAAAAAGATAAATGGAATAGCAGGTATAGTAGAAATCAATGGAGAGAAATATTTCAGTTTTGCAGAGAAAGATGCAACATGGGAGAAAGATATAGACAAATTAACAGTTGTTCCTGCAGAGTTCCCGATAAACAACCTGTCAGCCGATGTATATGCAACTGAAAGCGGAACGTTGAATGCAATCGTTGTGGGTAATACAGAAGACGGTTTAGACAATGACACAGCTACAGTCGTTTGGGCTTCAGAAGATGGTAAATCCTGGATTCCAATGGAGATTCCATCAAATAACAACTGTCCGAAATTAGTAGACCCGTCTATTATACATTATAACGACGCATTTTACATTTGTGGAAAAGAAACTAAAGATGATGCTAAGGGATTCCAGAAATTCTATACCTCCCCGACATTACTTGTATGGAAAGGGGTAGACAGAATGTTCATGCTTCCCGGAATTCTTCCTCCGGTGAAACTTGAAGGAGGAGTAATACAATATCCTTATTCCGAATTCAGCTTCAAGGGAAAAGAAGCAAACTACACAATGGTAGTTGACAGAAACCATTATATATGGATGGTAGGTGGTCAAGGTATTGACAAAATCTGGCGTGGTAGAGTTAATAAACTCGGATTTCTAATACAGTAATAAGAAGTAGTTAAATACGAACCTTATAATCAAAACATGTCCTATATAGAGAAAATAGACAAAAATCGGATTCCCCAGCACATAGCCATCATTATGGATGGGAATGGGAGATGGGCTAAACAGCGGGGAAAAGAACGAACTTACGGTCACCAGGCAGGCGCAGAAACGGTACATAAAATTATCGAGGATGCTGCACGTCTGGGGGTCAAATATCTGACTTTATATACCTTCTCCACTGAGAACTGGAACCGTCCGCAGGAAGAAGTAGCAGCTTTGATGAATCTATTGCTGGATTCTATCGAAGAAGAAACTCTGATGAAGAACAATATCCGTTTCCGCATTATTGGCGATATAAAGAAATTACCTGCCGAAGTACAGGAAGGTCTGTCAAGATGTATAGAACACACAGCTAATAATACAGGAACCTGTCTGGTACTGGCACTCAGCTACTCTTCCCGCTGGGAAATGACTGAAGCAGTCCGACAGATTGCAACGCTTGCGAAAACGGGAGAAATATCTCCTGAACAAATAACAGATGAATACATAACTGCTCATCTGACCACAAACTTTATGCCCGACCCGGATTTACTGATCCGCACGGGAGGAGAAATCCGACTAAGCAACTACCTGCTATGGCAATGTGCTTATTCGGAGCTTTATTTTTGTGATACATTCTGGCCGGACTTCGATAAAGAAGAATTCTGCAAAGCCATTTATGAGTATCAGCAAAGAGAGCGCCGGTTCGGCAAAACAAGTGAACAAATCAGCTAACATAATTCGAAACATCAAATTATAACATAAATGCATTATCGTATTTCCTTTATATTCGTAACGTTTATCTGCCTGTTCTGCTTTGCAGCCACGGGCTTTACGCAGAATACCAACACTGACGAAGACTCTAAGCCAGTCATCTTATACTCAGGAACGCCTAAAAAGTATGAGATAGCAGACATCAAGGTTGAAGGCGTGAAGAATTATGAAGACTATGTGTTAATCGGATTATCCGGACTGTCCGTTGGACAGACGATTACCGTGCCGGGTGATGAGATTACCGGAGCAATCAAGCGCTACTGGAAACATGGTTTGTTCTCTAACGTACAGATTACTGCCGAAAAGATAGAAGGCAACAAGATTTGGTTAAAAATCAGTCTGACACAGCGTCCCCGTATTGCGGATGTGCGCTATCATGGCGTGAAAAAGTCGGAACGTACAGACCTTGAAAGCAAGCTGGGTATGGTAAAAGGTATGCAGATCACTCCGAATACCGTTGACCGTGCAAAGACATTGATCAAACGTTATTTTGATGATAAAGGCTTTAAGAATGCGGAAGTGATTATCGCGCAAAAGGACGATCCATCTAACGAAAATCAGGTGATTGTTGACATTGATATCGACAAGAAGGAAAAGATTAAAGTGCACGCTATCCATATCACCGGAAACTCGGCCATCAAAACATCTAAGTTGAAGAAAGTGATGAAGAAGACCAATGAAAAAGGTAAACTTCTGAATCTGTTCCGCACCAAGAAATTTGTTCCGGAAAACTTTGAAGCAGATAAGCAGCTGATCATAGATAAGTATAACGAGCTGGGATATCGTGATGCAATGATCGTAAAGGACAGTGTAGCACAATACGACGAAAAGACGGTAGATGTATATATGGATATAGACGAAGGTCAGAAATATTACCTTCGTAATGTAACATGGGTAGGTAACACACTGTATCCTTCAGAACAGCTGAACTTCCTGCTCCGCATGAAGAAGGGTGATGTTTACAACCAGAAGTTGCTGGGAGAACGTACCTCTACAGATGACGACGCAATCGGTAACTTATATTACAATAACGGTTATTTGTTCTACAATCTTGATCCGGTAGAAGTAAATATCGTCGGTGACTCCATCGACCTCGAAATGAGAATCTATGAAGGCCGTCAGGCTACGATTAACAAGATCAACATCAGCGGTAACGACCGTCTGTATGAAAACGTAGTTCGTCGTGAGCTTCGTATTCGTCCGGGACAGCTGTTCAGCAAGGATGACCTGATGCGTTCATTACGTGAAATCCAGCAGATGGGACACTTTGACCCTGAAAAACTGCAGCCGGATATTCAGCCGGACCCTGTAAACGGAACAGTTGATATAGGTCTGCCTTTGACATCTAAAGCCAATGACCAGGTAGAATTCTCTGCCGGTTGGGGACAAACAGGTATCATCGGTAAGCTGAGTCTGAAAT
>OCHI01002346.1_pt1 | contig 10888 bp, 8 predicted proteins | sample 1538691 | NCBI WGS metagenome assembly OCHI01 (sample SAMN04571718, study PRJEB22368) | human gut metagenome | biome: human gut; material: stool | host: Homo sapiens | place: Luxembourg | collected 2012-09-21 | reverse complement strand
TTTTATATATTTATAAAAATAAAAATACATGAAAATAAAATCGAAAATATGTGCGATTTGCCAGATGACAAAATGCGACAGATATGTTAGTATAGATACATCAACAAAAGACAAGAGATAGAAGTACAAAAGAAAATTAAAGTACCAAAGAAACCAAAAGCACTAAAGAATTTCAAACTACGAAAGAATTTTAACAACCAAAGACCCTGTAAGAAATACTCCCGATAAGACAGTATCCCCTGCAGAACACATCCGATAAAACCTATAACAAAACACATCAGAAAACTGGCTGGGAACTTATTTCCCAGCCATATTTATAACAAAATCCAATATAACCCACTCATTTAGAAATGAATTTAAGGAAAATATAACAACTGTTTATATTTGAAATCTATAGCCCTTCCCAGAGAAATCGTGTATACTAAAAGTTAAAAATGGGTCCCAAAAGAGTCCGTAAAATTATTGGGTTTAACAGCTATGTATAAAAAGGCGTATCCATTTCTTATGACCTGGATCGAAAAAGAAAATACCGGTAAATAGGAACATTTCGTTTGACAGAGCATACTTACCCACTATTTTATCATCAAATATTAAACAGAGGAATTGCCTATGAAAATTTTTCATCTATCCGATTTACACATTGGACTGAAATTAATTAATCGAGATCTCAGAGAAGATCAGGAATATATTTTGAATCAGATTATTCAGAAAGCGAAGGAGGAAAAGCCGGATGCAATTTTGATTGCAGGTGATATTTACGACAAAGCTGTTCCGTCTGCTGAAGCGGTAGAGGTATTCGATCATTTTATTGGAAACCTGCGCACAGCAGTACCGGAATCAGTTGTTATGATGATCAGCGGCAATCACGACAGTGCACCCCGCGTCAATTGCTTCCGAAGCGTGCTGACCCACCAGCGCATCCACATGATCGGAATGCCTCCGCAGACCGAAGAAGACCACATTGAGAAAGTAGTACTTCAGGACGAATATGGATCTGTGAATTTTTATCTTCTTCCCTTTGTGAAACCTTCTATGGTGAAGTTGATCGTAGGAACTGATGAGAATGGAAATAATCTATCATATAATGAGACCATTCATCGTCTGCTTGATCGTGAGGAAATTGATGAAACTCAGAGGAATATTCTGGTCAGCCATCAGTTCTATCTTCCCTCTGGCGAAAATGCAGAAGAGGTAGAACGAATGGATTCTGAGATTCGTACGATCGGAAATATTGACCAGGTATCCGCTGATATCCTGAAGAAATTTGATTATGCAGCCCTGGGACATATTCACAAACCAATGAAAGTAGGAAGCGAATTTTACCGTTATTGCGGTACGCCCCTTGCATGCTCTGTCAGCGAAGCAGGCCAGAGCAAAGGAATTATAATGGTTGACATAAAACAAAAAAACCAGATTACTACAGAGATTTTGCCTCTTGTTCCATTGCGGCAGGTCAGAGTGATTCGTGGTGACCTTGAGGAGGTTCTGGCACAGACCTGTAGGGATTATGTAACAGTTATTCTTACGGATAAAGTAGACCTGGATGTAATCGATATGCAGGATCGTCTGCGTCTGGCATTCCCGGGACTTCTGGAAATACGCCGGGAAACGGTACGGCAGGCAGACTATACCAGACATGCGGCTGTAGAGAAAACCTTAAATCCTTTTGAACTCTGCTGTCAGTTCCTGAATGACGCAGACGAGGAGGAGAAAGAGATTCTTCAGGACATCATCAATACTGCACAGGGGGTGACGAAATGAGACCTGTGAAGCTTACCATGCAGGCATTTGGTTCCTACGGAAATCTGACCAAGATTGATTTTAGCGAGCCAGACCAGAACCTATTTCTGGTAACAGGAGACACTGGCGCAGGCAAAACCACTATATTTGATGCTATTGTATTTGCGCTTTACGGCGAGGCAAGCTCCAGCACCAATAAGAAAGACGGTGTTGTGCTTCAGAGTCAATACGTAGAACTGAATGTAGAGCCTTTTGTAGAACTTGTTTTTTCTGAAGGTACAGGAGAGACTCGTCAGCTTTATACAGTTCGTCGTGTCCCAAGGCATTTGAAGCGTCTTACAAGAGGTGCCGGGAAAAACACCGGAAGCCGTGAAGTGACAGGCTCTGTCAGCTTGATCATGCCAGATGGAACTGAATATCCGCAGAAAGAAGCGGACAGCAAGCTTGGCGAAATCCTTGGTCTTAATAAAGGCCAGTTTATGCAGGTAGCTATGATTGCGCAAGGGGAGTTTATGGAGCTTCTTCGCGCCAAATCTGACGATAAGAAGGTGATTTTCCGTAAGCTTTTTAATACAGAGCTGTATCAGAATATTGTAGATGAGCTGATGAACCGCAAACGATCATTAGAAAAAGACATTGCCCAGATTAAGACTGCCTGTCAGACTGAGACTGCTCATGTGGTAATTTCCCAGGAATATGAGAAATGGGAAGAAATGGAAGCACTGAAAAAGCAGATTCAGAACGGTGAGATTGTAGTGATGGACCAGTTTCTCACTCAGTTGATAGAGCTATGCAGTACATTGAGGACTCGTATACAAGAGGCACAGAAAGATCTGGATACTCTTTCTAAGCTTCGGGATGAAAAGAGGGATGCCTATACCAGCGCCAGTCAGCTGCAGGGCTTATATAACCAGCTTGAAGAGGCACTTTTTGAGTTAAAAGCATGCGAAGACGTAGAAGCACAGATAAAGGAGAAGATGCTTCTTTCTGAGCACATACGAACTGCATATGAGATTCAAGCAGAGTACCTGCGCTGTCAGGACGCCTTTGGAAATCTGCGAAATCATGAAAATGCCTTGAAAGAGCAGCAGGAACGCAGCCCACAACTGGAAAACCAGGCGAAGCTTACAGCAGAAGAAGCATCTAAAGTGCAGGAACTTGCTGAAGGAGAGAAAGAAGTTTATACCACCATATATGAGCGGGTAAATAAGGAAATGAAGCTTCGCAAGCGGATTAGCGAAGCGCAGGCTATAGCCAGAGAGAGCCAGGAAACGCTTCAGGCAGCGGAAACAGCACGTGAAGATTTGGACAGCCTGGAGAAAAAGGAAGAAGAGTGGCGCACCCAGGCGGAGACACTTGCAGATACTGGAGAGAAAATAGCCCTTTGGAAAGGGCTGAACCAGGAGCTTGAAGCTCTCTTTGCAGATCTGGAAGATGCAGAAAAGCAGCTTCAAATGACCGAAAAGCAGAAGAAAGAGTCTGAAAAAGCGAAGAAATCCTATATTAAAATCCGTGCGCTTTATGAAAGCCAGAACCAGAAATATGAATCCATGAGACGAATTTTTCTGGATGAGCAGGCAGGCTTCCTTGCCAGAGAACTTCAGCCAGGCAAACCATGTCCGGTATGCGGAGCTTTGGAGCATCCACATCCTTGTGCCACATCGGAATCCCATGCCGACCTTACCAGAGAGCAGTTAGATCTGGCAGAGAAGGAAGCCTCCCGGCTGCGCAGCCAGCAGGAACAGCTTGCAGGAGAAGCCCGTGCGGCAGCAGACCTTGCCATAGAGAAAGAAAAGGGATACCAGGATAAACTGGAGAAGCTGTGCGGAGGAATGCAGGAGCTTTTCAAAGATGCTGCTGAAGAAAATGCGCAGAATGCCGCTGGAATTTCCGGGATAATAGACCGGTCTCCTTTGGAGTTCATAAAACAGCAGTTGGAAACCAGAAAGCTTGCATTGCAAAAACAGTATACACAGCTTCGAAAAGACCAGAACACTTTGCTGAAGCTCCAGAATCAGCTTAGCCACGTAGAAGAAACGAAAAAACAGGGAAAACTCACCGTTGAGGAAACCAACCAGAAGCTGACAGAAGCAATCGCCGCTGCAAAAAGCAGTCAGGATGTGCTGGAACAGCTCAGCAGTTCTCTGGAATATCCGTCGGAAGAAGCCGCTATGCAGGAATTTGATAAATCCAAGGCGAAATGGAAAAAAGCTGCCAGGGATGCAGAAGATGCACAGAAGAAATCATCTACAGCTTCCGAAGCCTTTGTGAACTGCATCAGCCTGATTCAGCGTTACATGGATGAACTGCCTGGATTACAGAAAGCTTTGCAGGAGAGACAGGCTTCTTATACAGAATTGCTGCATGCCAAAGATATGACAGAGAGTGAATGGAAGCCTTTAACAGAGGAATATTCCCGCCAGATGGCAGACCAACTGCAGAAAGAAACCGACACCTGGAAACAGAAAAAAATTGCGGCGCAGACAGTGAAAGATTCTACCAGCAAGGCAATTGACGGAAGAACGAAACCAGATCTGGAGCTTGCGAAGGCTCAGATGGAGGAAGCGGAAGTAAAACGCAGATTGGCACAGGAAAAACTGGATTCATATAAAGAACAATATAAAGCAGATCAGGATGCCTGCAGTATTCTTACTCCGCAGATGGAGAAGCGAGGCAAGATTATTGAGAAGCATGCCAAGCTGGAAACTTTGTATAAATTGCTGTCTGGAAATATGTCCGGTAACAGAATGGATCTGGAAACCTTTGTGCAGAGATATTATCTGGAGAAAATATTATATGCAGCTAATCGCCGCTTTTCAGATATGTCTGCGGGACAGTTTGAGCTTCGAATGGTAGATGCAGCCAATGCCGGCAAGGGTAAAAACCGTGGTCTGGATCTTATGGTATATTCCAATGTAACCGGAAAGGAGCGGGAGGTCCGCACTCTTTCCGGCGGAGAGTCCTTTATGGCTGCATTGTCCCTTGCTCTTGGAATGGCAGACCAGATTCAGGAAAGCTCTGCATCTATTAATTTAGATGTAATGTTTGTAGATGAGGGCTTTGGCTCATTAGATGAGCATTCCAGAGAGCAGGCCGTAAAGGTTCTTCAGGAACTTGCTGGTGGCAGCAAACTGATCGGTATTATTTCCCATGTAACGGAATTGAAACAGGAAATTGAAGACCAGCTAATCGTTACGAAGGACGAGAAGGGAAGTCATGTAAGGTGGCAGATTAGTTAGAGAACTGCTGAAAAATCAGGAAATGATTTTTCAAAAATTTTCTAAATGCCTTGAATAAATTTGTTAAATTCTTCCGGATTGTCATAGTCTGTAATTATGCAATCCACAATACGGCGGATTTCATCCTGGTGTTCCTCGTGCTCATCATAAACAGCAGCCACATAGAAACCATCATTTTTGGCTGTTGTCAGTGCATGGAGAGAATCTTCGAAAACAATAGTATTGCTTCTGTCAGTACCAAGAAATTTCATAGCTTCCCGATAGATAGCTGGTTCGTCCTTACCTGCTCCCACGGAAGTACAGGTAAATATTTCACTGAAACAATGAAGCACCCCGCAGCGAGTCAGAACGGTCTCTACCAGAGATCGTTCTGCGGCGGTTGCGATGCACATGTTAACACCTGCCTGATGAAGCTGTGTGAGGAATTTGGCTGCGTGAGGCTTTAGTTGAGCCTCATAGCGGTAGAAGTCATCTACAATTGCGACAGCACCCTTGATCAGATCGTCAGGAGTCTGCTTTACGCCATAATAATCAATAAAGTAATCAGCTGCCTGCTGAAGACTCATAGTAGCAATTATCTCATTAAGATCAGGCTCCGGTTCGATTCCCTGGCTTCGCAGGTAAATTTCGCCTACATGATCCCAGGCGGACATGGAATCCAGAAGTGTTCCGTCCAGATCCCAGATTGCACCCTTTAACATAAGTATCCTCCTAGCGATCTGCTTCGCAGCTCTGAATCATGTTCTTGGTAAGCTCTTTGAGCTCCTTTGTGGCTTCTGTAATATTTTTTGCTGCGAAGATAGCGCTGACCACTGCAATACCACAGATTCCGGTACCCTGAAGCTCCATAACATTTTCACGGGAAATTCCGCCAATAGCAATAACCGGGATGTTTACTGCTTCGCAAATCTGCTTCACAGTTTCATGACTGATGCTGTTAGCATCTTTCTTGGTTCCGGTATGAAATACAGCACCGACACCCAGGTAATCAGCACCATTTTTTTCGGCAAGCACTGCCTGCTCTACTGTCTGGGCAGAAACACCGATGATTTTATCCGGTCCAAGAATCGCCCGCACATTGGATGCTTCCATATCATGCTGTCCTACATGCACGCCGTCAGCGTCAATTTTTTTCGCAATCTCTACGTTGTCATTAATTACAAATGGCACATGATAATGTGCACATAGTTCTTTAATTTCCAAAGCCTCCTTCAGAAAGCTGTCAGCATCCAGATCTTTTTCACGGAGCTGGATAAATGTGGCACCGCCTTTCAGGGCATCCTCTACCTGCTCGTATAAAGTTCTGCCATTTAACCAGCTGCGGTCTGTAACGCCATAAAGTAAAAGATCGTTTTTATCACAGTTCATATCAAAATCTCCTAACTTCATAATAATTATGGTAAAAAAACATAAACCAGTTCTGTTTGCTATAAGGCAGTATACCACAAAACTATTCCCATGAAAAAGCCTTAGTTGACTGTGCGCGGAAATTTTTTTACATTATGTGGGTAAGCTGCCAGGAAAGCAAGAAGTACCCTAATAGCTCCACACAGGTTTTATGCTGTGTTTTACTATTAGGGTACTGTTGATTATTTTTATTCAATATATGAGGCTTTTAAATTATTCTTGCTCCTGTGTTGGGAACTGGAAGTACTGCTGTGTAAATTCTCCCATCAGTTCTTCTAATGGTGCTAATGGTTCGGAATGTACGGTTATACCTGCTCCGAAATCGATATAACCCATGTTTTCATCTGCTTCCGGCCACTGAGCTAAGCCTTCTCCGTTTGGATCACCGTTGGTAATGAAATTCACCCAGTACTGATTCATTTTTTCTGCCAGTTCATAGTCCCAATCTCTCCAGTTTCTGGAGGCAGGTACACCATCTCGCATGGAGTTAAATGTATAGAACTGTTCGCTGGAATGCCATGCCCACTGCTCAGCAGCAGAACGGTCTGTACCTATCTCTGTGATGCTTTCCGGAGTTATCTGGCTGAACAGATAAGTATAATTTTTTGCCTTTCCATCAGTTCTCTCAGCCATAAGCTTGCCATAAAGACGATTTACCATAAGATTGCGGCTATCCTGAGTTCCGAAGCCTAATGTTCCAAGCTGACGGCTGGTAACCATAGCAGTTTTATCTGTGATTTTCAAAAGATTTTCAAAATCATATTTGTCATACAGATCACCTAACTGTTCTTTGTATTCAGCATAAAAATCATCAGCAGTTGCTGTTGCCAGGTATTTTGCTTCTCCCATATTTGTTCCTGAAAGAATAGATACATCATCAAATACACCTTCATTGATGGCTTCCTGGATACTTGGATATGCTATATAAAGATCATCCTGGTTCATGCTGCCCGGATAATGCTCACTTGCAGATTTCAGCAGTTCTTCTCCGTCCATAGCTCTTAATTCTTCCATGGAAATATCAGCAGACAGACCTAAATCCTCCAGATATGCAGTTCCGTTCTTTTCTGCATCTTCCTGGCTCTGGAATGCTCCGACATACTTCAGTCCGCTCTCCAGAATCAGTTTATCTACATCAACATCCATTTGCGGTGAGGCTATCATGGACATTGCTTTCATTGTGCCGCCTGACTGACCTCCAACAGTGATGTTTTCAGGATCTCCTCCGAAATTCGCAATATTTTCCTTGATCCATTCCAGTGCTTTGATCTGATCCATCAATCCGTAGTTTCCGCTCTGTCCCTGCTCTTCAGAAAGCTGAGGCAGAGATAAATAACCGAATACTCCAAGTCTCTGCTCTACAGAAACTGCAATCACATCATTTTCTGCAAAAGCATCCAGGTTTCCCTCAGCACTGTAGGTATGTCCGACTGTCAGTCCGCCTCCATGGAACCACACATAGACTGGTTTTTTCTCATCACTTGTCAGGTTCTCCTCTGTGGTGGAAATATTCAGGTACAGACAATCCTCACTCATTTCCGGCGCTGTGTTATTGTGGAAATCTGTTCCGCTGGGTTCTACAAAACCAAGCTCCTGCATAGGCATTTCCCTATTGGTATCGCATACAAGAATATCATCCCATTTCTCGTGATCCACAGGTGCCTTCCATCTAAGGTCTCCTACAGGCGGGGCTGCATATGGCACTCCCTTGAACTGTACTACATCCTCATACCCTTCATCCGTACTGTTGATTCCCTGAACCTTTCCGTAACTGGTATCTACAACATTATCCAGATTCTCTGAAGCTGATACAGTCATTCCTGATAACATCATCATGGCTGCTGATGCCATTAAAACTACCATTCTTTTTTTCATTTGAATTTTCTCCTTCCGTATTCTTTTTTTCTTACATTACTTTTTTTCTTTCGTATTGCCGATGATTTATTATGGCATTTTTTTAATTTTCTCACTATAAGTATTTTTCTTTCTCCCTATAACTTTCTTGATTTCTTTTGCAGGGAATTTGCTAAAATTTACGATGCATAATAAATGGAAATATAGATGCTAATGTGATATGATTTAAAGTAATAAAAAACGAAAAAACTGAATTTTTATGCGGGAGGAGTACGTATGAAGAAGTATATTTTGCCAGCTGTTTTGCTGGCAGCAGGCTTTTCGCTTTCCACTATCGGTTTTCAGAAGCAGGAAATAAAGGCAGCAGAAGAAAGTGGAACAGAAGCTGAAGAAACATCAAGAGAACAAGTAAAAATCAGTCCGACGGAAGGTGAATCAGATGGCATGGCACTATATTCTTCCTGTCCGTTTATTTACGAAGAAACAGAATGGGAGCTTCAGACCTTTGTGCAGGAAGATATGCTTATAGATGGAGAGCTGGCAATGGATGACAGAGGGCATTTCCTGATACAGGTTAGTTCCGGTGAAGATTCCTATGTAATGTTTGATGATACAGTTCAGCTGGGAATACCGGAGGCAGATGCCTGGATAGATGACCAGGAGAAGCTACATATCGTAGTTCGGGATGTGCGGACTGCCAGATACAGAGTAACCGATTTTACTTACGATTCAGAGAAAAAAGAATTTGTTGGAAATGATGTGCTCAATGGAGATGGAATCAATTATTTGGGAACAACAGGTAAATAGCTTTTGTACAGCATTGATTTTCTCAAAATAATTTAAGAAAGGCAGAATCACCATGGATCAATTTGAAAAACAAAAGATAGAGCGCCAGGCACTTAATGGCAAAATGACGATGATGTTTGGAGGGATTTTCCTGATGTTTTCAGCAATCACCTCTACACTGATGTATGGAATCAATTTTTTTATGACAGCACAACAGGCAGATAAGGGTGTGGCGGAATATGTAGAGCTTCTTAAAAAAGCTGGCGTAGGAAGCACTTTCCTGAGAGTAGCAGGAGTTTGCTTCCTGCTGGTTGGAATTTATGAGATTATTGCAGGCTTTATAACTGCAAAGAACAGCAACCGCATTGATAAAAGCTTGTTTACCATGAAAATTATTATTTCGCTTTTAATAGTAGAAATTATGATGCAGGTGTATCTGTTTTTTACAGGTCTTATGAATTTGAGCTTTTTATTTACGGCGATTTTGCTGCCGCTGTTTATGCTTTGGGGAGTTACCAGATTGCGGAAGGTGGCAAAAGCGGATCCGGAGCGTGTTTATGCGGCGAAGCCTGCAGCCAGAGATAAATCCAGACAGCAGAGTGCGGCTCCAAAGAAGAGTATTCGGGAAAGAGCGGCTATGCAGGCAAGAGAGGATGAAGGTGAACAAAAGCAATAATACTACAGAGAAGGTGAGTAGCAGATTATGGACATGAAGGAAGTTATCGCAAGTGCAGCGAGAAAGCTGATTCTGGAAAAGAAGGTTAAGAAGCTGACGGTGAAGGATATTGTGGAAGAGTGCCAGATCACCAGACAGGCATTTTACTACCATTTTGAGGGAATCCCGGATCTGATTCAGTGGAGCATGAAGCAGGGCGTGAATCGGCTTTTGGAAGAGACCAGACAGCAGAGCGGACCGGAAGAAGCGTTGAAATACCTGTTTGTATTTTCTATCAATGCCATGCCGGAAGTGCGAAAAGGCATGGAAAGCAACTATGGCAAAGAACTTGAGCAGACACTGGTGCAAGGCGCATATGAGTTGTTTGAGCAGATTGTGGAAGAAGAAAACCTTTATCAGAGTTACGGCCGCCAGGAACTAAAGCTGCTGCTTCGCTACCACAGCAGGGCAATCCTGGGCCTACTTCAGGACTGGACACCGGAGGATACCAGAAATCTGGATGCCATCGTCCATGAGGTTTACCTGATCATGATGGGAAAAATCGTTCCTGGCGGAAATCCTATTAATAAGTAGAAAAAGCGGCTTTTTATACAAGGCGTATTTTGATATGGTTAAAAAGAATAACAATTGTAAAGATATGCGTGGTTTTGTAAAGAATATCCATAGAGTAAAAAACAGCTTTTCGGTATAATTAATAATCATAAATCAAAACAGCATTTGAAAGTTGTTTGACTAAGAAAATTATTGTTTCAGAAAGGAAAAGCTTATGGAAAAAAAAGAATTACAGGCCATTTTGGAAGATATGTCTTTGGCGGAAAAAGTAGGACAGTTGGTACAGCTGATTGGACGTTTTTACAGAGAGGAAACAAAAGACATTGTTACGGGGCCAACGGAAGAAATTGGTCTTCCGAAAGAATACCTGGACCTGGTAGGCTCCATAATGAGCATATATGGAGCAGAGCGGCTGAAAAAACTTCAAACAGAACGTATGGAGAAACAGCCGCATCATATCCCGGTCCTTTTTATGATGGATATCATTCATGGGATGAAGACTATTTTTCCAGCACCATTGGGACAAGCTGCCACTTTTGAGCCCGAACTTACCAGACAAGGAGCAGAAATAGCGGCAAAAGAAGCGTCTGCTATGGGAATGCATGTTGGATTTTCTCCTATGTCGGATTTGGTG